>OFFW01000738.1_pt1 | contig 22270 bp, 14 predicted proteins | sample 1521501 | NCBI WGS metagenome assembly OFFW01 (sample SAMEA3504107, study PRJEB24116) | mouse gut metagenome | biome: mouse gut; feature: mouse-associated habitat; material: faeces | place: Denmark | collected 2011
TGTGGGAGGTCCTGGGCATCCCCTCCATGTCCTTCATCCGCTCCGCCATCTCAATCATGCCGAACTCCGGACCGCCGCCTCCGTCCCCGAAGCCGTAGGAAATCAGGCGCATATTGGAAACGGACCGCTCCTTGATGGTATTTTCTCCGTCAGCCAGCAGATTCTCCGTCAGCGCTTCGGGGTCAGGCCATACATGGGTACGGTTAAAGTGTACCAATACCTGGGAACCGTCAATTCCTTTCCAATAAAACGTATCATAAGGGAAGACATTTGTATCATTCCATGCCATCTTGGTGGTAAGGAAATATTTCACCCGGCAGCCCTGCATAATCTGGGGCAGGGACGCACTGTAGCCGAAGGTATCCGGAAGCCAGAAAGCATCTGACGTATAGTCGAAATTCTCCCTGGTGAACCTCTGGCCCCATACAAACTGCCTTACCATATATTCGCCGGAGGGAATGTTGCAGTCACATTCTATCCAGACACCGCCGTTGGGTTCATAGCGGCCCTCCGCCACTCTCTTTTTGATATCCTCAAACAGCGCCGGATACATCCGCTTGATGATATCCCCGTGATAAGCGGAACTCTGTACGAAGGTATAATCCGGATACTGGTCCATCAGGTTCATCTGGTTGGCATACGTTCTGGCACACTTCTTCTCCGTCTCCCCGCGGTGCCACAGCCATGCCGTATCCATATGGGAATGCCCGATAAGCCCGGCATAAGGCGCAGAGGAGGCATTCTTCTCCTGCATCACCTTCTTCAGGATGACATCCGCCCGCCTGATCTGCTCCCGGAACACCTCCGGAACCTCATTCTCGAAATCATAGGAAATCAGATTATGGATTTCCAGCATTGCCCGTACAAAGGCCGCCCTGCGGAAGTCCTTCTTCTCCAGCACCTTAACCATCTGGTTTGCCGTCCTCAGATCGAAATAAAATTCCGCCAGTTCCTCATCCTTCAGGCAGATATCCACCGAGTGATATTCAATGCGGTATTCCTTCTGCGCCTCCACCAGGAACGGCTGGGTTCCCTTAATATAATGGTTGGCATAGTACTCGAAAGCCAGCTCCACGGTCTCCCCGGCCTTTGCCTCCTTGCACAGCATGTCACAGTAATGATTTCCGTGGCTGTGTACGATCATTTTGGACGCGTAATTGCCGTAGGGCTTGCCGTTCACCCACATCATGCCTTCGTATCCCTTGATTTTCGGATAGACGAACAGGCGCTTTCCGTCCAGCTCTTCCGGAACCGTGTAACTGCCCTTGAACCAGCAATAGATTCCCCGCCCTTCGAAGACAGCCCCGTCTTCACATTCGCTGAAGCAGGAATCCTCCGGTACGTCATGATGGCTTCCGTCTGTCTGGAACGCCTTCACCGGCACGTTTCCCACGGTGTAAAACAGCTTGGGTTCCAGCATTCTCTCCAGCCTGTACAGCTTGCCCAGCATCCTTTCCAGTTGTTTTTCCGTATACATTTTCCATTTCTCCTTTACTATAGTTCTACATGCGCCCGTAAATCCGATGGTTCATTGTACGAATGCATGCCGCTTTCCATTTGTTATCAAGGCTGCATTCCCCGTTCAGTCATAGTCCACAGACATAAGGCACAGGCCCTGCGCGGGCGCCGTGGGACCGGCTTTCCGGCGCTCCGGGTCATTGAATGCCGCCAGCAGGTCTTCCGCGGTTATTCTGCCGCAGCCAACCTCCAGCAGAGTACCCGTCATGATGCGCACCATATTCTGCAGAAAACCCGTTCCGTGAAAAGTGAACCGCAGATATTCTCCCTGCCGCTCTATATCGATCCTGTCCACCCTGCGCACAGTGGATTTCTTCATACGGGGGTTTACGCAGAAATTCCGGAAATCATGTTCCCCCTTCAGGAGTTCGGCGGCCTGCCCCATCCGCTCCAAATCCGGCTTTTCCTCCAGCCTGGTGCAGTATTTCCTGTCAAAGACAGACTTGACCTCTCCCTCATGGCAGGTATAGAGATAAGTCTTCCCCACCGCATTGTAGCGGGCATGGAATCTGGGAGACGCCTCCCGTACCTCCTTCACCGCAATGTCGTCGGGAAGGCAGCGGTTCATGTATGCCCTGATTTCCTCACAGGAAAAATCCGTCTCCAGGAAAGCGTTGGCAGCCATTCCCCTGGCATGGACACCGGCATCCGTGCGGCCGGCGCCGATTACCTCCGTTTCCCTCCCGCACATCAGGCTCAGCACATTTTCCAGCTTTCCCTGGATCGTGTTCTTCCCCGGCTGGCGCTGCCATCCGTAATACCGGCTCCCGTCGTAATCTAATAAAAATTTAAAGTTTTTCATGAATTTTCTCCCATCTTGAAAAATAGGCCTGTACTTGTTAATATACTATAGGAAGCAAGTGCAGCTTCCTATAATCGAATGCGGCGCAAAGAGCGCGCCTTTTATCAGAAGCCAAGTGCATGGCTTCTGATAAGCTATATTATAGGAAGCAAGTGCAGCTTCCTATAATCGAATGCGGCGCAAAGAACGCGCCTTTTATCAGAAGCCAAGTGCATGGCTTCTGATAAGCTATATTATAATATAAAGAGACCACATAAGCAAACACATTCGTGTCTCCGGCGGTACTTCTTCCAAAACGCTTTCCGCCGGAAGCCGATATCCGCCATAGACATTAAGGAAGTGTCTGCAAATAACAGCTACAAGCTGAAAGCCCTAAAGCAGCCTGAAACCATCACATAACCAGGCAATGCCCGGAAACGCCTGTCGCCTTTTCGGGCACGCCCCGGGCTTCTACTGCACCGAAACCAGGAGGACAGGACATGGGAAACGATTATCTGATACAGAAAAAACCGCTGAACGCTTTACTCATCTTCGCGCTGCCCATGATGATAGGAAATCTGTTCCAGCAGACCTATACCATGGCGGACTCTTGCGTAGTGGGCCGTCTGGTGGGGGAGGACGCGCTGGCCGCCGTGGGGGCAAGCTACGCCCTCACCAATATCTTCATCTGCATCGCTGTGGGCGGGGGCGTGGGGGCATCGGTCATCGTCAGCAGATATTTCGGCGCAAAGGAATATGCCAGGATGAAGCTGGCCGTCTGCACCGCCTTCCTCTCTTTCCTGGCTGTCAGTGTATGTCTGGCCGTCTTCGGATCATTGCTTGGCCGTCAAATCATGCAGGCGCTGAATACCCCCGGGGACGTGCTGGACATGGCCGCGGAGTACCTTGCCATCTATTTCCTGGGACTGCCTTTCCTGTTCATGTACAACGTGGTCTCCTCCATGTTCAACGCCCTGGGGAAGTCCAGGATACCCTTATGCTTCCTGATATTCTCCTCCCTTTTCAACATCGGGCTGGATTTCATTTTGGTGAAATATTTCCAGATGGGCGTGGCGGGCGTGGCCTGGGCCACTCTGATCGCCCAGGGCATTTCCGCGGCGCTTTCCTTTCTCGTGTTCCTGTATGTGCTCCGGAACTTGGACTGCGGAAAGACCGCCCTCTTTGATAGAAAAGAACTTTCAGATATGACGAAAATAGCGCTGCCCTCCATCCTGCAGCAGTCCATCATCTCCATCGGCATGATGCTGGTGCAGTCGGTGGTGAACAGCTTCGGCCCCCAGGCTCTGGCGGGCTTCTCCGCCGGAATCCGAGTGGAGTCGATCTGCATCGTGCCCATGTCCGCCATTGGCAACTCCCTCTCCTCCTACACCGCCCAGAACATGGGCGCACGGAAAAACCACCGCGTCATAACGGGCTATCATGTAGCCAACCGGATGGTCCTGGTCTGCGCGGCAGTCATCTGCCTGGTGCTGGAGCTGTTCCACGATGCCATCATCACCTTCTTCCTGGGGGAGGACGGCACAGACGTGGCCCTGGCCACGGGCAACGACTACCTTATTTTCATGGGATGGTTCTTCTGCCTGATCGGCTTCAAGATGGCAGTGGACGGGCTGCTGCGGGGCGCGGGAGACATGAAGATGTTCACCGTCGCCAATCTGGCCAACCTGCTCTTCCGGGTCACCGCCTCCATGGCCCTGGCCCCTGTCTTCGGCCTCCGGATGGTGTGGGTCACGGTGCCTGTGGGCTGGCTGATCAACTGGGCCATCTCCTATGCCCGGTACCGGACAGGGAAGTGGCAGCAGACAGCATCCCTCTGAGGAAGCCCTCCCCGTCCCGCTGCTTTTCCTGCCAAAAGCTTCCCGCCTTCCCCACAGAATCCGGGAAGCTTTGGCAGCTCTCTACTTCCCGGTTGCTTTCGCCTCAGCCGCCTTCTCAGCCTCCACCTTCTCCCGGGCTGCTTCCGCCTTCTCCCGGGCCTCCTTCAGCTCCTGCTCCTTCCGCCGCTTCAGCTCCTTCTTCTCGTTCTCCTCCCGCTGCTTCTCCTCGGAGAGCCTGCTGCTGATCCGGGTGAGCCGGTAAATCTTCTCTATGGCAGCCTTGTCCAGCATGTCCGCGGACATCCGCCACTCCCAGTTCCCGCCCAGGGTGGAGGGCTTGTTGATCCGAGCCTCCGCGTCCAGCCCCAGGTAGTCCTGGATGGGGATGATACAGGTATCGGCGGAGCTCATCATGGCCATGCGCACGAAATCCCAATACTTCTCCTCATCCGGCGTGGACGCGTTGTTCATGTACTCCGCGGCGAAGGCCTTCGACTCCTCGTCCAGCCCCTTGTACCACTGCACCAAAGTCTCATTGTCATGGGTGCCGGTGTACACCACGCAGTTCCTGTCATAGCTGTGGGGCAGATAGTCTGTCTCCTCCCTGGGATCGAAAGCGAACTCCAGCACCTTCATGCCCGGATAGCCGCTGTCCTTCAAAAGCTGCACCACGCTGTCCGTCAGGAAGCCCAGATCCTCCGCGATAATCTCCTTGTCCCCAAGCTGCCTGCGCAGGGCGTGGAACAGCTCCATCCCCGGGCCTTTCTCCCAGTGGCCCCGCTCCGCGGTCTCATCCCCGAAGGGAATGCTGTAATACTCGTCGAAGCCGCGGAAATGGTCTATCCGCACCACGTCATAGAGCTTGAAGCAATGATCCAGCCTCTGGCACCACCAGCGGAAGTCCGTCTGCCTGTGGTAGTCCCATTTGTACAGGGGATTCCCCCAGAGCTGTCCTGTGGCGGAGAAAGCGTCCGGCGGGCAGCCCGCCACGGCGATGGGCTGGAAGTCGGCATCGAACTGGAACATCTCCGGATGGGCCCAGGCATCCGAGGAATCGAAGGCCACATAAATCGGAATGTCCCCGATGAACTGTATTCCGTTATCATTTGCGTATTTTTTCAGTTTCTTCCACTGGACATGGAATTCGTACTGGAGGTACTTGTAAAATTCGATGTCGAAATAGCATTCCCTCCTGTAGTAGTCCAAGGAGTAGTCCCAGCGCTTCTTGATGTCCTCGGCCCATTCCTCCCAGGCGGCCCCGTCAAAGCGGAGCTTCACTGCCATGAAGAGGGCGTAGTCCTCCAGCCAGTCCGCATTCTCCTGGACGAAGCGGATGAAATCGGGATTCTGGGCGATATTGCTGCGCTCGTAGGCCAGGTGCAGCAGGGGGAAGCGCTCCTCATAGATCTTGCCGTAGTCCACCTTGGCAGGGTCGTCCCCGAAATCGCAGGCCGCGCATTCCTCCTCGGTCAGCAGGCCCTCCTCAATCAGGACCTCCAGGTCGATGAAATACGGGTTCCCCGCAAAGGAGGAGAAGGACTGATAGGGAGAATCCCCGTAGCTGGTGGGCGACAGGGGCAATATCTGCCAGTAGCTCTGGCCCGCCTCCTTCAGCTTGTCCACGAAATCATATGCCTCCTTGGAGAAGCAGCCGATGCCGTACTTTGACGGCAGGCTGGCAATGGGAAGCAGAATACCACTTGCTCTCTTCATAACTATTTACCCTGTCCTTTCTTAGGAATTTCTTTCACAATTCCCTGCGTTCCAACGCACGTTTGTATCCTGATTGATTACGGCTCCCCTTTCGGGAAAGGGACTGATGCGTCACGGGAAACCCGAAAAAAGGTATGTCTGTACAGCGGCATCCTCAGCATGGAAGTGTTCCAGAGCCTTCGGAAATCCGCGTTCTCCACTTTCCGATTGTAACCATTCCCGCTGCAGTTCGACAGCTCTGCCAGAGAGTCCGCCAGGAAAAGGCCTGACTCGTCATAGCCTACTACAGGAACATAGTGCAGCCATTTCCTGCCGGGATATGTGCGGATGAGAACGATGGGAGGGGTCCCGCCGGCAATCTCCCTTTTCAGCGCGTTCAGGTTTCCGGTGCAGTAGACCGCTTTCAGGCCCTGCCGGGCCAATAGCTTCTTAACGCCCCGCGGGTACACGGAACCGTCCCTGCGCCTGCACGGCATTTCCCGGTACAGCCCCTCACCGGACGCATCCTGTCCGAAATGCCGCAGCACGAAAGCGGAGGCATAGGCGGAGCACTCCATGGCTGACTGGAAATCGATCCGGTTCGGGCCTGTCGGCAGGAACCGGGACGGATAGCATCTCCGGGCAAAGCACGGGCGTAAAACCCCCATCAACAGGCAGTCTACTATCGTGATGACCATAACTGTCTGTAGAACGGCTGCCGCCAAAAAACGGAGAAAAACCGGATTGCTGAGCATTCCCATGAAATCGGCCCTCCTTAAGCCTCTATGAGGCAGCGTCTTCCCCCGCCCCTGTCTTCCCCAGGAGCATGCCGCTGCGGGCCGCCACCCGGATGGGTCCTTCCGGCAGTTCCACCTGTCTGCGGCAGTCCGCTTCCAGCCCGTCCGCCAGAATCTCCCAGCGCCCCGGTCCCGGACCGTCCTCAAGCCCCGGGCTTTCCTCGGCCCACATACTATCCTCCGGCAACCCTACCGCGAAGTCCTCCTCGGAACCGTTATATACGATGAACAGCTCTTCCCATGGGGAAGCCCCGCTGCCGGGATTCCGATCTGCGCCGCTCCGATTGTCCACCCGGAAGGACACCACGCCCTCCCTGTGTATTTCCTGGCAGCCGATCCGCTCCGCCGCGGAGGGGGATTTGTCGCACAGGCCCGGCAGCTTCTTCCGCAGGCGTATCAGTCCCCTGTAATACTCCACCAGTTCACTGTACTCCGCCGCCCTGCTCCAGTCCAGCATGTTCAGCTCCGGCGGGGCGCAGTAGCTGTTCTCGTCCCCCAGCTTCGTCCGCCCGAACTCCTCCCCCGCCTGGAGGAACAGATTCCCCTGGCAGGTGAAATAGATCAAGGCAGCCAGCCTGTTGGCGGCAAGCACGTCCTCGTACCCCGCGGAGAAATCCGCATCCTCCCCGTGCATGGACAGCACCAGCTTATCCCAGAGGGTGAAATTGTCGTGGGCCGACACATAGTTCACTATCTGGCCGCAGCTTTTGGGCACATATCCGGCCCCGCCCTCCCGCCAGCCTGTCACTCCCTGGAGGACAGCCTCCTCGAACCCCGTCCCTCCGTTGACGAATCCGGGAGCTGTCCCGTCGAACACGCTGCCCTTGATGGCATCCCTGGTATCGTCGCAGAAGATGGCGATGCCTTCCTGCAGCATGGCCACGTTCTTCTTCACCGCTGCTGTGGTCCCTTCCTCCATAGGGGAAGGCCCGGCGCTCCAGGGCTCTCCGTAGAGCAGCTTCTCCCCGGGGCCGAATGCCTCGTCCAGCTCCCTGCGGATGCGGTTCATGAGCTCCACGGTCATCAGGCCCATAAGGTCGAACCGGAATCCGTCCACATGGTACTCCCTGGCCCAGTACAGGACGGAATCCGCTATGTAATTGTCCGCCATGGCCCGCCCTGCCGCGATGTCGTTGCCGCAGCCGGAGCCGTTGGACAGCTCTCCGTCCTCCCCCCGGCGGTAGTAATAGCCCGGAGCCGTCCGCTCCAGCCAGGAATCCCCTCTGTGGGTGTGGTTGTACACCACGTCCATCACCACCCGCAGGCCCGCCCGGTGCAGCGCCTGTATCATCTCCTTGCACTCCCTGATCCTCACCGTTCCGTCACTGGCGTCCGTGGCATAGGAGCCCTCGGGCACATTGTAGTTCACAGGATCGTAGCCCCAGTTGAACTGCCCGACATCCACCGCCTCGTCCACAGACCCGTAGTCGAAGAAGGGGAGCAGGTGCACATGGGTCACGCCCAGGCTCTTCAGATACGCCATGCCGGTAAGGGACGGGCCGTTGGCAGGACGCAGTCCTCCCTCGGGACACAGGCTTCCTGCAGCACCCGCGGCATCTGCGGAATGCGGGCTGCCCCCAGAGCCTCCCGCCCCGATGCCCTCCACCGTGAACGCCTTGTACTTCCCCCTGAAAGCTTCCGGCACCCCGCTGTCCGGGTCGTGGGAGAAATCCTTGATGTGCAGCTCGTAGATGATGCGCTCCCCGCATTCCTCCGGGGCCGCATCCGACGAAAAGCCCGGCGGATCCGTCAGCGCCAGGTCCACCACCATGCTCCGTGCCCCATTGCAGCAGCAGCCCACAGCGTAGGGGTCGGCTGTCCGCCTGTCCTTTCCCTCCGCCCGCACTACATAATCGTAATACATCCCGTGAAGGCTCTCCGCAAATTCCAGCACCCAGACTCCCCTGTCCTGAGGCTGCAGCTCCTTCTTCAGCCAGGCTTTGGAAGAGCCGCTATGGTACAGCCGCAGCTCCACCCGCTCCGCCATGGGGCTCCACACCTTGAACACGGTGCGCCCGTCCCTGCAGACCGCTCCCAGGTCTTTCCCGTCATACCCATATCTTTCGTCAAATTCCCTGCTGTAGGCCAAAGCCCCGTTCCGCTCCATATAGTCTGCCAATCCTCATTTCTCCTGATTCCGGCCCGGCTCCATGCTGTCCGCCCGGTTCCGGTTTTACGCGCCGCTGCCGCTTTCCCCATGGCCCCGCGGGCAACGGCACCGCAGGCCATGGCCGCCCGTCCATCCATGCGCCCGTTACAGGCCGTCCGCTCCTCCCGGACAGATTCCATCCGCCCGGTTCCGGCGCTGTCTCCAGTTTACATCACTCCACCCGCAAAGTCAATCGCCGCGCCGCATCCACAGGCGATTCAGCCCCCTGTCCTGCCCCTGTTCTTCCGAAACTCCATGGGGCTGCAGTTCACCGCCTTCCGGAAGACGCGGTTGAAGTAGTAGATGTCATTGTACCCGGAGGAAAAGGCGATCTCCGTCACGGAATCCGAACTGTTCAGCAGCAGCTCCTTGGCCCGCTCGATCCGCACCTGCTGCAGATAATCCCCGAAGGAAAGTCCCGAAAGCTTCTTGAAGATGATGCAGAAATAGCTCCTGCTGCAGCCGATGTATTCCGCCACGGTGCTGGTGGAGAGATCCTCCTCCAGATGCTCCTTCATGTAGATGACGGCCTTCAAAATCCTCTCCGCGTCGCTCCCCAGAGACCGGTCTGCCATGCTTTCGTATACTTTTGACCGGTAAGACGAAAGCCACTGCACAATCTCCTCCGTGTCGGAGAAAAGGGGCACCATGATCTCCGGCAGCTCCAGCATCCCCTCCAGCTCCCCGATATACCGGGCGATCATCATCTCCAGCCTCCGCACATTGGACGCCTTGGGCTCCACCTGCGAAATCAGCTCCTTCAGCCGCTCGAAGGCCCCGTCGGAGAAGAACCAGTGCTGCGTCCTGCACACCTCCCAGATAGCCGCCAGCTCCTCCCCCATCTCCTTGGGAGGCAAGGCCTTGTTATTGCGCTGTTCGTATTTCTCCAGAATCCGCTGGAGGATGGCGTCCCCATTGTCCAGCTCCATGGAGGTCTTGGAGATATAGTCCAGGCCCCCCAGCCGCAGGGTGGCCTGGACATAGGAGAAGTTCTCGAAGAAGGACAGCACCACGAACTGCACCTCCGGCTTGATCTTCCGGCACTCCTCCATGAACTCGATCCCGTTCATCTCCGGCATGTCGATGTCCACGAACACCAGGTCCACCGGGTGCTCCCGGACGAACTGCAGGGCCGTCTTGCCGTTCTGCACGTCCCCCGCCACCACCATGCCGTAGGCCTCCCAGTCCATCAGGGACACCAGGCCCCGCCTGGCCAGTTTGTCGTCATCCACTATCAGAACCTTGATCATGTATGCTCCTTTGCTATCCGCACCGGAATGATGATGGTCACCTTGGTGCCCCTTCCGATTTCGCTGTTGATCGTCAGGATGGACTCTCCCTTATAGAAGCCCTCCAGACAGTGGCGCACATAGCGCAGCCCGATTCCGGCCGTATCCCCGTCTCCGTTGTTCTTGTAGCAGAAGGGGCGGTTGAGCTGCTCCAGCTTCTCACGGCTCAATCCGCTGCCGTGGTCCTGGATGGTGATGACCGCGCAGTCCTTTCGCTCATCCTGGAATATCCGGATGTCCACCACCCCCATATCTCCCAGGCCGTAGCGCAGGGCGTTCTCGATCAGGGGCTGGAGCAGCATCCGGATCGTCTCCGTCTCCAGGTACTCCCCCTCCTCCACCTCCATGGTGGCCTCGAAGTCATACCGCTGCCGCTGGAGGTTGATGTACTTCTGCGCGATCTCCACCTCCGTGCGCAGGGTGCTGCTCTTCTCCTCCTTGCCCAGGTTGTAGGCCAGCAGGGACTTGAAGTCCGCCAGGAACCTGCTGATGGACTCCTGGTGCTCCAACTGGGCCATCCACTGCACGGAATTCAGGGTGTTCAGGAGGAAATGGGGATTGATCTGGTACATGAGCTTCTCCCGCTCGGTCTTCTGCCGCTCCTCTTCCTCCGTCTGCACCTTGGTCAGGAGGTTCTTGATGTCCACCTTCATCTCGTTGATCTTGTGCATCAGCTCCCTGAATTCCCTGACCTCCAGGTCCTCGCTGACGGGCTCCAGCTTCCCCTCGCCCACCTCCTCGATCGCCTGTTCCAGAGATTTGATGGGGCGGCCCAGCATGTTCCTGGTGGCCAGCATGATCAGCAGGGCCGGAATCGCCGTGAGCACGCACAGCAGGAAAATCTTCTCATACCATGCGATCATTTCTTTCAGGTACTCTTCCTGGGGCACACCGTTCACATAGATGAATCCCATATCCGACCGCTTTGCCACAAGATAGTAGTCCCCGAAGACTCCCGAAAAGCTGCCGTCCTCATCCAACGCCAGATTCAGGACCTGTTCCCGGGCGAACAGGTCGCTGTTGGAAAAGAGCACCTTTCCGTTTTCATCCAACTGCATGGAAAGATAGGAAGCGCCCCCCCCTGGGCGCATAATCCTCTATATTGGATTTCATCTCGATGTAGATGTCCAGGGTCCTGCCGTCAAAAGCCTGGCGTTCCTCCAGCAGGGAGACTACAACGATCTCGCTGCTCTTCCTTTTGGATTTGTGGAGGGCCTGGAACTGGTTCTCCCCGATCTGCATCACGCATCCGGCGGCAAAATCCTTGTCCTTGAAGGCCACGCTGTCGAACAGCTCCTCCTTGGTGTCGCTGTCTATGTATATGGCCAGGTTCACATAATTATTGATGAAGCCGATGGAGACGATCTCATTCTCCAGCTCCCGCCTGCGCTGGTATTTCTCGAAATTGTTCTCCGAATACAGGTAATCCTCCAGCATGGAGCCGATGCTGCCGTCCTCCCCCATCTGCTGCATCATGCGCACCATGGTGAAATAGCAGAATTCCAGATGGTCCATCTCGTTGCTCATGTTGGCCATCAGGGAATTCTCCAGGCGATGCTGCTCGACGGACTGGATGGTGATGCTGGAGACCATGTAGAGGGAAAGGATGCAGGCCACCAGTCCGATCATGCTGATCAGGAGAATCCGTCCCTGCAGGGATTTCGTGATTTTTTCCCTCATCATATCCAGTCCGTCCTGACGGCAATCCCCAGCTCCTCCAGCTTCCCGCAGGCCATCTCCACGATCCCGTCATAGACCTGTTCCGGGTCGTGGCAGTCGGAGCCTACGTACACCGAAAGCCCTGCCTCTCTTACCTTTTCCCAGAATCTGTCGAGGGGATATTGGTAGCGCTCCCCCTCCGAGAACTGTTTCTTCCCTCTGCGGAAGCCATTTGCATTGTACTCCAGCGCGAAGCCGTATTTGGCCGCGCCCTCCACGATGATGTCGCAGGCCCTCTCGCAGTGCGCATCCCAGGGCAGGTCGTTTAAGAAAATCAGGTCGGGATGTGCGGCGTACCTGAAATACCCGGTGCGCATGGCTTCTACGATGTTCGCGGCGTAGATCTCGTAGTCCCGGGTATCCGGCAGCTGGTAGACATTGATCAGCTCGCCGTTCTCCTTTTCATAGAAGTGCTGGCCCAGCAGCAGATAGTCGCAGTCCTCCCGGGATAGGAGCTTTTCATAATAGGCCCTGTCTTCCCGGACATACTCGCCCTCGAAGCCCCGGGTGATTGTCAGGCTGTCGCGGTAGGCCTCACGGAGGGCAGTAATCTCCCCCAGGTACTCGTCCAGCTCCTGATAGGGCATGCGCAGGCCGAATCGGTCGTCATAAAAGGGCATGTGGTCGGAGAAGCCCAGCTTCGATACGCCTGCCCTGACGGCTTCTTCCACGTATTCTTCTGCGCTTCCTCTGGCATGGCGGCATCTGTCACAGTGAGTGTGGTAATTTACACGTTGGATTGTTTTGGTCATGGTCCTTCTCCTTTTTTCTGGTTGGGATTGCACGTAAAGGAGGTTCCGGCCGGGGTATCCCCGGGCATTGTCCGGGGCATCCCAGGGCATTGGCCGTGATTCCCGGCGCCGCAAGAGCCTCGCGCCCCGTCGCGCACCCGGAACCGGAGCCCTGCACAATGCCCCGGATGGGGATATTATATCATATCCCGTTTTCCCCGCACAATAGGAATGGAACAACCTTTATAGATACATCCGCATTTCTCTTTCCAGGAGGGCGTCCGTATGCGTCCTGATGATAATCGGCGTACCGTCATGAGTGAGACGTCCTTCCGATACGCCCACCATCTCTTCCGTCAGAAGGTTCTCATAGCTGCCGTCCGCCATGTGGGCGGCTATCTCTCCGGTGTAGCCCTTCAGGCTGAATATCCCCACCACGCACTCCTGTCCCATCTTGCACCACAGATACGCTACGTCCTTGTCGTCATCCCCGAAGCTGCCGTAGATGCCGTCTGCCGTAAGCTCTGTCCTCTTGATTTTCGCGCATCTGGCGATGAAGCCGGAGATGTCCTCCCCGCCCGAGAAATCCGTGGCGTCTTTTTCGAAGATGCTGGGCCTGTGGGAAAGCATCCTCTCCTGCCCCGCGTATACGAACGCGGTCCCCTTCAACAGGAAGCTTAAGGCCGTCCAGTTCAGGATGGACTGCTTATCCTCCACATGATGGGCGATCCTGTCCTGGTCGTGGTTCTCCAGGCAGCGCAGCTTCACGAAATTCTCCGGGTATGTCCCTTCCTGCTTCTCGATCTCGTCCAGGTACAGGGACAGCGGATGCGCGCCCTTTCCTTTCACATAATGCAGGAAGGAGGGCCAGATATCATAATCATAGCAGATATCGAACACATCGTACAACTGGGAATCCGTGGCGCAGTACCCTCCCTGGCTGCGGATGAATTTGATGAAATGCTTCTCCGTGGACTCTGCCAGCCAGATGGCCCCGGGCCTGACCTGCTCCACAGCTTCCCGGGCCTGCCTCCAGAATTCCACGGGGACTCGGGGCGCCACGTCGCAGCGGAAGCCGTCCACCATCTCGGCCCACATCTTCAGGGTGTCGATCTGGTACTGCCACAGCTCTTCCTTGCCATAGTCCAGATCCGCGATGTCGCTCCAGTCCGGCACCAGAGTCACGGTGTTCCCCTGTGCGTCCCGCTTGAACCAGTCCGGGTGATTCTCTATCAGCCAGGAATCCGGCGATGTGTGGTTGTACACCACGTCCAGGATGCACTGCATGCCCCTTTTGTGGATTTCGTCCGTGAGGTGCTTAAAGTCCTCCATGGTGCCCAGGGCCGGATCCACCTTCCGGTAGTCCTTTATGGCGTAGGGGCTCCCGTCCCTGCCCTTCCGGTTCAGGACGCCCGTGGGCTGTATGGGCATGAACCAGATGATGTCCGTGCCCAGGGCCCGGATGCGGTCCAGGTCCTTCTCCACCGCCGCGAATGTCCCCTCAGTCGTATGGTTCCTGACGAAGAGGGAATACATCATTTTCTGTCTCAGTTCAATATTGGTATTTGCTGCCATATCGTCCTCCGCCTCTATCTGTTTTTTTTAATAGAATCCCCGATACACGAACGGCGGCGGGGTAAAGCGCCCCGCCGCCTCGTCTCAAAAATGCTTATTCGTTCACGGCTGCCGTGACTTCATCAACGATTTCCTGGCCGCCCTCAGCGTACCACTTGGTCACGAAGTTGTCGAATTCATCGATGGGAGCCTGGCCCAGGATGATCTTCGCGAAGGTCTCCTCCTCCAGCTTCTGCAGGTTCGCCCACTTGGTAGCCATGGTGTCCGTCTGGCCGCTGAACGCATTGTAGATGGGCTCATAGCCTTCCTCCATGAGAGGCCTTGCGCCTACCATGATGGATACCAGACGAGGGATGTTGGAATCCGCGATTTCATTCTCCAGATCCCAGTACTCCAGAGAGAAGTCGTCCTTGGGATCCTTCTTCAGCACTTCGATGGCATCCAGGTCGCCCTTCAGCAGCTTACGGCCGGTGGTGTCGATGTCTTCCTTCTTCACCTCGCCCATGTTGAACTTCTTCAGCCACTCGTAGGAATACTCGATTTCGTCAGCATTGTCATACACGTTGAACAGAGGATACACGGCGGAAGTGGAAGTATCCGCAATCTTGCCCTCGTTGATCCAGTCCTGCTCGTAGGCGATCAGGTAGTTGATGATCTGCACTGCCGCTTCCGGATGCTCATAGCCCTTGCGGACGCACACATACTGGGTGGTAGGATCGGACATGGGAGAGTAGAACTTCCCGTCGCCTGCCAGAGGAGCCATGTAGGCTGCCCATTCCTGGCTGCCGTCCAGGGTCACGCTGTCCACGGTATAGCCGCACCACCAGGGTCCGAAGAATATGCCGGCCCTGCCTGCGGTCACAGGCTCAAGGGCATCGCTTCTTACGAACACTTCGGGGTCGATTACGCCGGCAGCATACATCTCAGCCAGCTTCGCCAGGGCCTCCTTGGTCTGGGGCTGTACGGAACCGTACTCCACCTTTCCGTCATCGCCCTGGAGCCAATACTCGGGATAGGACTCATAAGCGCCGAAGATGGGATCCAGTCCCCAGCGGTTCTGTCCTACGGCAATCAGCTGGTCGCCGGAAGCAGGGCCTACGATACCGATCGTATTGTCGCCGCCCAGCTTGGCCTCCACGAACTTCTTCGCCACATCGAAGACCTCGTCAACGGTCTTGGGCACTTCCAGTCCCAGCTCATCCAGCCAGTCCTGGCGGATCCACATGGTGTTCACGCCGCTGGCCGTCAGGTTGGGCGCAGGGATGGCATACATCTCTCCATCCACGGAGATGGCATCCATCAGGGCATCGCCGCCGGAATGGACGTACTGCTTCAGCCTGTCGGAAGCATACTCTTCAAACGCAGCCGTCAGGGGCTGAATCTGGTCGTATTTCAGCATGGCCAGGTACTGGGTCTGGCCTACGTTCATTGCGTCAGGCAGTGTGTTGGACGCGATGCACAGGTTGATCTTCTGGCCGAAGTCCGTGTTGGAGCAGATCCAGTCATACTGCACATCGATATTCAGATCCTCTTTCAGCCACTGCAGATAACGGCTGTTCTCAAGAGACTCTCCCTCCCCGAAAGAGGTATTGGGATCCAGGCCGTGGCCCATCTTGATGGTAACGGTCTCGGCAAAAGGCTGCAGGGCTTTGGAGTCACCGGCAGCCGCCTCGCCGCCTTCCCCGGAGCCTTCTCCCGCCTCAGACTCCTGCCCGGCATCGGCTTCCTCGCCGCTGGCCTCCTCGCTGGACTCTTCGCTGGACTCCTCGGGAGCCGCGGAAGACTCGGATTCAGGCGCGCTGCTGCTGCTGTCTCCGCCGCCGCATGCAGTCATGCCCAGAGCCAGGCTGCCGACTAACATGAGTGACAAAAGCTTCTTCAATTTCATAATACTTCCCTCCATTTTTTATTTGTATTTTCATCGGGATTCCTTCTAAGGACATATTATCCCTTCACAGAACCCAAAGTAATACCTTTGACGAAATATTTCTGCAGGAACGGGTATACGATCAGCACGGGCACCATGGCGATGAAAATCTTCGCCGCGTCCAGGGACTGGTTGTTCAGCTTGGAGGCCGCCGCAATCTGCTCCGCGTTCATGGTGGAGTAGTCCAGGGTCACCACCATCTGCTGGATGTAGGTCTGCAGGGGATAGCTGGCTTCCTTGGTGCTCAGCACCAGGCCCTGGAAGAACTCGTTCCAGTAGCCCACGATGGTGAACAGCGTGATCGTGGCGATGCTGGGCTTGGCCAGGGGCACATAGATGGACGCCCATATCCTCCAGGGGCCGGCTCCGTCCACCAGCGCCGCCTCCTCCAGCTCGGAGGGGAGGTTCTTGAAGAAGTTCATGGCCAGTATCACATTGTACACCGGAAGCCCGCCTGCCAGCACCAGGCCCCAGATATTGTCAATCAGCTTGTAGTTGCGCATGGTCAGGTACCAGGGCACCGTACCGCCGTTGAACAGCATGCAGAAGATCAGGAGCCACATGAACATGTTGCGCTTGGGGAACTGGGCCTTGGTCCTGGAAAGCGGATAAGCCGCCATCAGGATGCACCCCAGGCTCACCAGCGTCCCCAGCACCACCCTGCAGATGGAGTTCCAGAAAGCGCGGAAGAAAGCGCCCTCGCCTACAATCTTCTTGTAAGAGTCCACATTGAAGCCCACGGGCCAGAAGGATACCAGTCCCGCGTTGACCGCGTCCTTGGCGCTCAGGGATACGCAGAGCACGTACCACAGGGGCAGGAGGCAGAGCAGGCCGATGATCACCAGTACGATGACATTTATCACATCAAATATTTTCGATCCTACGGAATTATCTTTTATATTCATAGCGCCCTCCTATTCCAGTTCCGCTCATTTTTAGAATAACTTATATCCCGCGAACTTGTCGGCCATCCAGTATCCCAGCGTGATCAGCACGAAGCTCACGACCGACTTCAGCAGACCTACCGCGGTAGCCAGGGAGAACTGCAGGTTCACAAGACCGGCTCTGTACACCCAGGTGTCCAGGATGTCGCCCGTGGAGTACACCAGCGGATTGTACAGGTTGAAAATCTGGTCGAAGCCCGCGTTCAGCACATTGCCCAGGGACAGAATCGCCAGCAGGGCCACTGTCATCTTGATGCCCGGCAGGGTGATGTGCCAGATTCTCCTGAAGCGCCCGGCGCCGTCCACCGCCGCCGCCTCGTACAGCTCAGGGGCGATTCCCAGCATGGTGGCCAGATAGATGATTGCGTTATAACCGAAGTTCTTCCAGATATCCGTTCCGATTACCAGGGGCCGGAACATGTTCTCCATACCGAAGAAGTTCACGCTGTCCCCGCCGAAGAAGTTGATCACCGAGTTGATGGGGCCCACATAGCCGAAGATGTTCAGCACGATCTTGGCCAGGATGACCCATGACAGGAAATAGGGAAGATATACGATTGTCTGGATAGGCCTGTACAGTTTCTGGATGCACAGCTCATTCAGCAGGATTGCGAACACCAGCGGTACAATCAGGTTCGCGATAATCTTGCCCAGCGCGATCACGATGGTATTGACCATGACCTGTCTGATGTCGCTCATCTGGAACATGTACTCGAAGTTTGCGAATCCCACGAACGGCGACTTCCACATGCCCAGCCCGGGGTTGAAATCCTCGAACGCCATCACGATGCCCACCATGGGCACAATGTTGAAAAGCACCAGCCAGATAATTGCCGGTATCAGCATTATGTAATAATGCTTCAGGAACTTTTTGTTGAACATATTCCCGCCCTCCTTCAAGTTTATGAAGTTTTTATTTGTTGATAATGCAGATTTTATCATTTTTACCAAACGCTTTCTATGTGATATTGTCAAAAAATAAAAGTGATCCATTTCCAATTTCGACTGCTTTTATCGGAAATATGATCACTTTTAAGTCAGTTTTGTAAAATTTGTTATTTTTGAAGAGAACATTTTTCATGCCGCTTTGGCAATATGCTGTCCTACCAGATGAAAAGCTCCCTGCCGTTCAGCTTCATTAACGCCTCCAGGAAATAGTAGTCTCCGTAGATGATGGAGAACTCATGCTCCTGGTCGTGGTAGGCCGCGGTGCATTTCTCCAGGAGATTGTCCTCCTCCTCGTTCCAGCGCACCCGCTCCTCCGCCAGGGCCCCCAGCATCTTCAGGGCCGCTGACAGGTAGATCCTGCTCTGGCGGCCTTCCTTCAGCTTGGCCAGCTCTATCAGGCCGCAGGAGGCGATGGCAGCCGCCGTGGAATCCTCCAGCGCCACGTCCACAGGCTGGCGGAAGTCCACGGGGATGAAGCCGCTCTCCGGGATGTTGGCGATGAAGTAATTCGCCACACGCTCAGCGGTGGCCAGGTAGGCCGGATCCTTGGTGTGCAGGTGGCTTAATGTAAAGCCGTACAGCGCCCAGCTCTGGCCTCTGGTCCAGGAGGAGCCTTCCCCGAAGCCCTGGCCGCCGTAGCTTTTCACCATTTCGCCGGTCTCTAAGTCGAACTCCACGATGTGGTTGGAGGAGCCGTCCCCCCGGATGAAGCTCTTGCCTGCCGTATCGGCATGGCTCACGGCTATCTGGGAGAACCTGGGGTCTCCGGTCTCCTCGCTGGCCCAGTACAAGAGCGGCAGGTTCATCATGCAGTCGATGATGGCCCATCCCCTGTGGTCGTCCGGCCCCCAGTCGTTCCAGGCCCGGATGAAGTTCCCCCGGTTGTTGAAGCGCCCGGCCAGGTTCCCGGCGGCCAGCAGGCCTCTGTTCCGGGAGGCGGGATTCTTGGTCACGCGGTAGTCCGCAACGGCCGTGGGGAGCCACCGGAAGCCGTTGTCGTGGTCGAGCCTGTTGATGTCCATCAGGCAGGCGTCCAGCTTCCGCTCGTTGTCCTCGGCAATCTCCTTGTAAAGTTCCTTTCCGGTCAGGGCGTACATCTGCCACATCATGCCGCCCCAGAAGCCGTTGGTCCACCAGCCGATCTCCTCCCCGGACTTGTCGTCATGGACGCCGTGGAGGGTGGTGTAGGGGATTTTGTCCTTTGACCGCTCTGCCACTCTCTCCAGCTTGTGGGCCACCCTGTCCAGGGTCTCCTGGGCCCATTTTGTCTCTTTTTCGTTTAGCTGCATTGTCTCCTCTCCTTTCTTATATCAAAGATACCTATCCATCCATTGCCAGCGCTGTCATAACAGCATCTTCAGACCACCGCCTCGACGATTGTCCTGCCATCCATCAGAAGCTTTTGCACGCCTGTCTTCTTATTTTTACTGAAATTGAAACTGACCATATAACCCTTAGTCAGATGATAATCGTCCAGATAGCCAATCAACTGCCGTTCCCCACGACTGTTGTACTCATTCCCCCGCCAAATTTTCATCTCACAGACATACTGCTCCCCCCGGTAATCAATGATGATGTCCGTCCGCCTCATGTCGCGGGTTCTGGCTTCCACGTAGTAATTGCCCGCCCCATTGATGATGGGCTTTAAGTAGAGCAGGAAAAACCGTCTGCCATTTTCCTCCAGAAACGACTCTTGCGCATCCGAGTAGATGTCCGTAAAGGACTCCACGAAGCGTTCCAACACCAGCTCCATATCCAGATGGCCATCGCGGACAAAACGGTTCCGGTCTTCCTCAGCGGCTCTGTAGATTGTGCTGTTCAGCATCTCCTCCGACAGAAACAGATTATAGAGCCTGGTCTCAAAAATCCGGTTCGCTACCGCTACCGCCCCATCGCGGCTTTTTATCATCCCAAACATTCTCCCGATATCCAATACACGGTTGTCCGTATTGAAGACAAATTTCTCGCCCCTGAACAGGATTGCATAGAAGGTACGCTTCAGCTCCGGGAAATCCTCCAGCTTCTTCACCATATCGTCAAACAGCGGATTGGACTCAGCCAGCAGTTCTTTGACGGCCTCCGTCACGCCGTTCTTCGTCCATGCGGAGCATCTGTCCGGAAAGCCCTCTTTTCCCGGAACGACCATATCCATAAGCTCGCATAAGCGCGACACCAGAAACGGATAACCGGAGGTGTAATCATGGAGCAGGCCTGCTATCAGCGGAATGTCCATGCCAACATGATGATTCCCCTCATACTCCGCCAGCATCCCCGCGATGTCCTCTGCCGAAAAGCTCATATCCAGAGCCAGATTAGCCGCGATGTTCCAGGGACTGTTGTACTGATGCTCTGAATTCTGCCGTATCCGCAGCTTCAGGTTCCGGACATCATAGACTCCTGCCAGGATGACAGACTGGAAAGCGGGCTGTCTCTTCCTGGCCAGGAACTTTTTCCGAAGCAGTCCCAGAAAGGTGATGAAAATTCCATGGTTGCCCGCCTGATCCACCTCGTCCACCATCAGCACCACCGGGCGGTCCGCCTCGCCGCACATCCTGGAGATAAAGCCGGACAGCTTCATCATGCTGTATCCCTGCGGAATCTCTTCGCTCAGCTCCCGGCATTCCCTCCGAACCGCTTCGGAGATGCCCTCCACGCCCTCATAGCAAAGGGCATCATTCAAAAGCCCTAAAAAAGTCTGGCAGAAAACCTCCTCAGAACGGCACAGTTCATCCCCTATGCCCTCGAAGCTGATGGAAAAGACGCTGTAATGTCCCGACAGCTTTTCGGCCAGCAGATTCATCATTGTCGTCTTTCCGTACTGTCTTCCTCTGTTTATGGTGAAATACTGTCCTTTGTCAACCATCTGCACGATTTTCTGCAGACGGCTGTCCAGATTGACCATGTAATGCTCCTCCGGATAACATATGCCTGCCGTATTAAAGCATTTTTCCATATTCTTGCCCTCACCAGCAACTCCGTGACTACATCTTATACTGCCTAACGATTTCACTTACCGTGAAACCAGACTGCATAACGCTGACTGGTTCAATCGCATGATTACATTAGGCAGTATTCAGCGTTATGCAGTATAAAAATGTATGATTTTATTTTAGCATAGATTTGCGGAAGTCTCCACTCAAATTTTTCCATGTGCCGATCTGTTGTCGTCCCCTCAGTGCCGCACCGAGAAATAGTTCATCAAGATTCCCTTGATATGGCTGTAGCGCCTGGCGTAGGAATTCTCCACCCGGATCAGCTGCAGACCGTGGGCCGCACAGATCTCGCTCTTCCTCCTGTCTCTGCTCAGCACCACCTCATCCTCGAAGTGCTCCTTGCCGTCCAGCTCGATGGCCAGCACCGGGCGTGGCTCCTGGCCCTGCTTCTCATAGACCACGAAGTCGAAGCGGCCTGAACGGAACAGGTCGCTTTGGTCCATGTCCTCCGCGAAGACCTGGGAGATGGGTACCTCTTTCTGTATGGTGAAGCGGTTCTGGGACAGCCAGATATTTTCCAGCGCGTGGCTGAGATTCCCCAGGAACGCTTCCTCCGTGGCCGTGCTGAAGGGTTTTACCCCAAGGGCCCTGGAATTTGCCTTTTTCCCGGTAACCCTGGAATCCCCGTTTTTCTTTACATATTCCACCAGCTCAAAGAGATCGTCCTGCGCGTCTTTTTGGTGCAGCCTGGCAAGGTTCCCGGAGTCGGCCAGGACAATCAGCCTGTCCCGTGCCCGGGAAGTGGCCACATTGATCAGCTCCTTGTTATTCTTCAGCCATTCATAGGTTCCCGCCCGGGTCTGGTCCGTAATGGCCGCCGAAAACAGCACCACGTCCTTCTCATCCCCCTGAAACGCATGCACGGTTCCGCAGGCCACATTCTGCAGCCGCGCTTTCTCCAGCGCATCCTCAATCAGTTTTCTCTGGTTTACAAAAGGCGTGATCACACCGATGCTCTTGTCCTGGTTTTCACGGGCATACCGGACAATCTGCTCCACCTCCTCCGGTGCGGTGTTCCTCATATTGCCGCTTCCGCTTTTCACATCCAGATACACCAGGGGATGTGTCTCCTGGCTCCGGGAACAGACCTGCAGTCTGGAATGATAATATTTCTGATTGTTGAACGCTATAATTTTACCGTTGCACCGGTAATGATTCCGCAGAAGGACTTCGTCGCTGACTGCGTCGCAGGCCAGGAACGTCTTGTAGATGGAATTTTTGCGATAGTCATATTCCTCCGCAACCTTATATTTTCTGCGCAGCTTCTGATTCGCGATCTCGTCCAGCAGAATCACCGGATTCAGCTGCTGGGGATCCCCCACCAGCATCAGGCTCTGCCCTCTTATCACAGGCACCAGGGAAACCGCCG
>OFFW01000741.1_pt1 | contig 22187 bp, 18 predicted proteins | sample 1521501 | NCBI WGS metagenome assembly OFFW01 (sample SAMEA3504107, study PRJEB24116) | mouse gut metagenome | biome: mouse gut; feature: mouse-associated habitat; material: faeces | place: Denmark | collected 2011
GGGCGATGTCCTTTCCCGCCTGGATGGCCGCGATGGTGGGCCTGATACCAATCATGCCCACTATCGCCGTCACCAATACCTGGCTTTGGGGCAAAGACGCGATTTCCAGCAGCCCCTCCATGCCGGAAAGGATTTTCACATCCAGGTCTGCCACCCGCACCCGCAGGTCCTCCGCCGCCTCTTGGGTCCACATGCAGGCGGCAAGGGGCCTGAACTCCCGGATCTGCTCCTCCATCTTCTCTACGCTGCTCCCCGCCGCCAGAGCCACCACCCGCAGATCCGGCTGGCTGCGCACGATTTCCAGTGTCTGGGTGCCGATGGAACCGGTAGAGCCCAATATCGCTATATTCTTCATTTCCCTCTCCTGTTCCGCCCTGTGCCAAAGCTGCCTGACCCAGGACTCTCCCGAAATTTCATGGCCGAGAGCTTATTGGGACTGTGCGGTCTCCGTTGACAGGATTCCCTGTTTCACAGCAACATCAGAATCGTCAAAAAGTAGATGATCGGCGCGGTCACAATCGTGCTGTCGAATCTGTCCATGATTCCGCCGTGCCCGGGAATCAACTTTCCGTAATCCTTGATGTCGCGGTTGCGCTTAATGGCAGACGCCGCCAAATCCCCCACCATGCTCATCACCGCCCCTACGCCACAGATGACCGCGGTCACCCAGGCGATGCTCCTGTCCGGAAAGGCCTCCTCCACGAACCAGAGACCGTACAGCCAGCCGATCAGCGCGGCCCCCGCCACGCCGCCGATGCAGCCCTCCAGCGACTTTTTCGGGCTCAACACCGGAAAAATCTTCTTTCTGCCGATCAGCTTCCCCACGGCATAGGCACAGGTATCGCACCCCCAGGAACTGATCAGAATCATCCACACCGTGTAGATGCCCTGAGGCGCCATCCTGGTCTGGTAGATGAAGGACAGCAGCACAGGCCCGTAGAAAAAGGAGAACACAGCCGCCATCACCTGCTCCGCGCGAAACTTCGGAAAAGCGAACACATAGACGAACATGGCGGCCAGAAAAGCCCCCACGATGCACATCAGAAGCAGCGTATGCTCCCCGGAAAAATAAAGCAGCAGATAATAACAGATAATGCCTGCAAACCCCACCCACTCCAGCGCATCGGGCATGCGGACCGTGCCCTCCCCGGAGATTCCCAGGGCTTTCGTCAGTTCCCGGAACGCCACCAGGGAAACGCCGCACAGAATCGCCGCCAGAGGGATCCCGCCCAGGCTCATGGTTCCTATCGCTACCGCCAGCAGCACAATCCCGCTGGCCAATCTGGTCCAAAACATAAGGCCGCTCCTCCGTCCTCTCTTTTCCTCACTGCGCTTTCAGGCCGCCGTGCTTCCTGTCTCTATGATTATATGCTTCCACAGCTTTTATCAATTCTTCTTTGGTGAAATCCGGCCAGGGAACCGGGGTGACATAGAACTCCGTGTAGGCCAGCTGCCACAGAAGGAAATTGGAGATTCTCTGCTCGTTGCAGGTGCGTATCAGCAAATCCGGCTCCGGTATCCCCGCCGTATCCAGATAGCCGCCCACCGTATCCTGGGTAATCTCCTCCGGCCGCAGCCGCCCTTCGGACACCGCCTCCGCCATCCGCCTGGCGGCCCTGACGATCTCATCCCTGCCCCCGTAGTTGATGGCTATCTGGAAGTGCAGGCCGTCATTGGATTTCGTGGCCTCCTCCAGCTCCGCGATCCTGCTCCGGATGTCCGCGTCCAGCCGGGACTTCTCCCCCAGCACCCTGACGCACATACGGTTCTTCTCCGCGGTCTTCAGGCAGGTCTTCATATAGCCCCGCAGAAGCTTCATCAGCGCGTCCACCTCGTCCCGGGGCCGGTTCCAGTTCTCCGTGGAGAAAGCGTACACAGTCAGGTACTGTATCCCCATCCGGTAGGCCTCCTCGCAGATGGTCTCCACAGTCTTCGCCCCCTGGACATGGCCGTAGTTGCGGGGCATCCCCTTGGCCCTGGCCCATCTGCCGTTCCCGTCCAAAATAATCGCCACATGCCGCGGCATTCTCAGTTCTTCGCCCATTTCCGCTCCTATCTGCCCGTCCGTCTGCCCGCAAGCCCGCCGGAAACCGGCAAATCGTTATTTTCTGTCCGGATTTGCACATGCAATAAAGCAAGGGGGAACAGATGTCCTCTTCCGCTCCCCCGCATATATTCCTTTTCCCGAAAGCCCCGCTAAACGGTCATGATCTCCTTGGACTTCTTCTCCATCAGGGCATCCACTTCCTTGATATACTTGTCCGTCAGCTTCTGGAGCTGATCCTCCAACTGCTTCACCTCGTCCTCGGAGGTATCGGCCTTGCCCAGCTTCTTCAGCGCGTCGTTGCCGTCCCTGCGGATATTGCGGATGGCCACCTTGCTCTCCTCCGCCTTCTTCCTGACATCCTTCGCCAAATCCTTTCTGCGCTCCTCTGTGAGCTCCGGGAATACCAGGCGGATCACGCTGCCGTCATTGGACGGGTTGATGCCGATATCGGATGTGAGGATGGCCTTCTCAATCGCTTTGATCAGAGACTTCTCCCAGGGCGCGATCTGGATGACCCGCGCTTCCGGCACGGTGACATTGCCCACCTGCTGGATGGGCGTGGGCGTGCCGTAGTAGTCCACCCGCAGCTTGTCCAGGATATGGGGATTCGCCCGGCCCGCGCGGATACCGTTGTAGTCCCCCTCCAGAAACTCGATCGCCTTTTTCATCCTGTCTTCGTATGCCTGTAGCCTGCTGTCCATATTTTCGTCCTCTCCTTCTTCGCCTTTTATACCGACACTTTCGTGCCGTTGAAATTCCCTTTCAGGGTATTCACGATGCTGTTCTCCTCATTCAGCCCGAAGACCCACATGTTCACCTTGTTGTCCCGCGCCAGGATGGATGCGGTCATGTCCACCACATGGAGATTCTTCGCGATGACCTCGTCTATGGTCACCTCGCTGTATTTCTTCGCCTCCGGATTCACCTCGGGATCGTCATCGTACACCCCGTCGATGGACTTGGCCAGCAGGATCACATCCGCCTCCACCTCGATGGCCCGCAGCACCACGCCCGTATCCGTGGAAAAATAAGGATGTCCCGTGCCGCCCGCAAAGAACACCACCCGCCCCTGCGAGAAGCATTCCACTGCCCTGTCCTTGGAAAAAAGCTCTGTGAAGGAGCCGCATGCGAAGGGGGTCAGGATGTTTGTCCCCATCCCCGTGGAACGGAAGATCTCCGACACGTAAATGCAGTTCATCACCGTGGCCAGCATCCCGATCTGATCCGCCTTGGTGCGGTCGATATTCTCGCTGGTCCTGCCTCTCCAGAAATTGCCGCCGCCGATGACGATGCCCACCTGTATGCCGCTGTCCACAAGCTCCTTTACCTGCAGGGCCACCCCTCTCACCGTCTCCTCGTCAAATCCGGTCTTCTTCCGGCCCGCAAGGGCTTCCCCGCTCAGTTTCAATAGTATCCTCTGCGTTGTCACCACATCCTTTCCCGTTGCTCTATCTGGCAGGCATATGCCTGTCTCCCCATTTTCCGTCGTTACCTGTTATAATCGGATGCTTCCTGTCCTTCACTCTTCCACTGTATATGCTGGACTACAGAGGTCTCGTCCGTAATCGGCAGGAGCACTGTGTCCTCCATGGCCTGGATCGTCTCGATGATCTCCGGCAGCGCCTCCAGCGTGGTGGACTTCGCCGTCCCGTCATGCATCAGCACGACGGAGGTGCCGTGGTCTTTGATGGTGGCGGTGCAGTTCTCTATCAGCATCTCCACGGGAACCAGGAAGCTTCCCCCGTCCCCGGATGAGATGTTCCAGTCGAAGAAGCGAATCTCCTGGCTGTCCAGGTATTCCGCGAACTCCCGCATGTCGATGTGGCTGACGGCATTGGAGCTCCCTCCGGGGAATCTGTAGACCGTGCTCTCCACCCCGGTGACCTCGTAGAGATAATCCCGGACCCTCTCAAAATCCTCCGCGAAGCTCTCCACGGATTCATATATCTGGTCATAATCGTGGGTATAGGAATGCATCCCCAGAGTATGCCCCTCCTCCACGATCCGCCGCAGGGCGTCCTCCGCCTGGCTGCCCTCCCTCCCCACTACGAAAAAGGTGGCCTTCACGCCGTACCTGTCCAGGATGTCCAGAATCTCATCCGTATTGGCGCTGGGGCCGTCGTCGAAGGTCAGGTAGACCTTGTGGGCCGCATCCGGTTCTCTGGAAGCGGATGCCTGGCCGCCGGGACCGGTCTTTTGACCGTCCCGGTCAAATCCCTGGCTGCCTACAATCCCCTGGCCGCTGACCTGGGCGGCATCTGTCCGGCCGTCCTCTCCCGGCGCGCCGTTCGTGCCATGGGCCCCATCCTGTCCCGGCCCTTCAGTCAGTTCTTCCAGCCTGTCCTGCTGCTGCGCCGCGATCCGGGCCAGTCTGTCCATCCTCTCCTTCAGGACCTCTATCCTCTGGTTCAGGCCCCATATCTGAATCAGGAGGATGGCGCACAGCAGCATCCACACCGCCGTCCACATCCTGTGCACCGCCGCATTGCCCTTTCCGCCATGCTTCGGTTCCTTTTTTACCGTCTTTTTTGCTGCCCTCTTTGCCGCCTCTTCCGCCCTGTCCTCCGATATGTCATCCTTCCGTACATCTGTTGCTGAAAATTCATCTTTCGAAATATGATCTCCCAATCTATTTCGTCCTGACATACTCACTCCCGGTTCATGCTTTCCGCTCTCAGCTTTCAGTATAGCATATTCCTCTTTTCAGGGAAAGACAAAAATGAAAAAAGGGCGTGAAAAAAATACGCCCCTGAAAACCGGCTCACTCAGCCCCCTCCTCCGGTGCACAGGCCGCACAGCCTCCCGCGCATCCTCCACGGCTTCCGCAACTGCCGCCGCAGCCCATACAGCCCGAACCCCCGGCAGAGCATCCGGCGCAGCCTCCCGCGCACTGTCCGCTGCGCAGCCTCCTCAGTTGGCCGCGGAGAATAAAGAATACGGCCGCCGCCAGAGCCGCAATGATGATCATGTCCGCCATTTTCCATCCCTCCCGATTCTTATTTGAGAATCATTCTCATTAGAGTATATGCTATGGAGTGGGAAATGTCAAGTCTCTTTCCATGCATCCCTGTAAAAGGTTCCCTATGGAGCTGCCCCCACACCTGCCCGGAAAGCATCCCAACTGGCAATGCCCGCTTTCGACAGACATGCCTTTAAGCCTTTATCGGATGTCACCACCGTCATCTCCCGCCCGTCCGCTGCCGCTTCCATTGCCGTTGCCGCAATCATGGCATCCATTGAAGCAAAATTATGTACCAGCGCATGGACGATCAAACGCTCTGCCGTCTGAATCGTCTTATCATCAAACGGCAGAATGCCCACCGTTATCAGGGAAGATGCCCCTGATATGGTCTCCTGTATCAACCTCTGCCAGCCACCGATCTCGCGCCTGTTCCATCGGGCCCTGGGCGCGGTGTACCACTGGTTCTGGCAGGCTTCTCCTGTCCTGGAAATACATCGCGTGCATCTCTGGAAGCCTCCGCTGCTTCCCCTGGCGTATTTCCCGAGGACAGACACAATCTCGATTTTCGTAATCGTGGAGATGAACAGGCTGCCGCTCATAAGCGTACTTATTTCCGCAGAAAAGGCCGAGCCCCCTTTCTGCTGCGCCCTCGCTTCCTTTAGAAGATTATAATATGCATTTGTATCCAGCAGGTACTCTTTCCGCATTTCCATATTCTCCTTCGCTTTTCCGGACAATTCTCTGGCGACAACCTCATTCATTCGGGAATTCCCGGAACAGCACGTCGATTGCGTCGCCGTCTATGGGAGCCAGCTTACTCTTGATCATATCTATCAACTCGTCCAGGTCGGCCTCCGGCCCTTTATTGATATAGCCGTCTATCCCTATATTAGTCAGCTTCTTAATGTCGGCGAAGTCGCTGTAATTCGTATATACAATGACAGTGACAAAAGGATTCTCCTTGCGAATCGAGTTCAGGACCTCCTCGCCTGACAGCCCCGGCAATTTCAAGTCCAGAAGAATCAGATCATACGCTTTTTCCCGAAACATCTCCAGGCCTGCATTACCGCTGCCCGCGATGTCCGCCTGTATGCCTTCTATTTCCAGAGCCTCCTTAACGGGAGCGGCAGTTGCGGGTTCATCCTCAATAATCAGTACCAGACTCATTCCTGTGTCCCTCCTTTTTCTGTTGAATCTGAATCAAAAATTTCGTGCCTGAACGGTAGCTTCTGTCTAACTGAATCCTGCCGCCGAACATCTTAAGGATATTCCAGACGATATACAGGCCCAGGCCCTCCCCGCCGTTTCCCGAGGTGGGGTCTTTGGTGGAGAAAAAAGGTTCGAATATCTTCTGGAAGTTCTCCTCCGGGATGCCCGGCCCATCGTCCGCAAATACTATCGTGAGGCCATTGTCATTGGATACAGAAATACTGACAGTGATATGCCCGTCTTTTCCAATGGCCTGCATGGCGTTCAGGATAAGATTATAGAACACCTGGGAAAACTGCACCTGGTCTCCCGACAGGATAAAATCAGGCGGCCCCTCGATTTCACAGGTGATGTTCTGTCCCCGCAGCCTGGTCTCCAAATCGGCAAGCACCCTTTCAGCGCACCCCCTGACACTGAACTCCTCCGACTCGTTTTTGGGGGAGACAATGGGGCTGAATCTGGACAATAGCAGCCCAATCCGATTCGTCTGGAGCAGGATATTGGACAGCAGGTCCTGTAGCGCTTCCGGCGTGTCCAGATTCTTCTGCATCTTTTTCTGGTAGAGCTGTACGGCATAGCGGACATTCGTAATCGGTTGTCCCAGTTCGTGGGAAAATCCTTTGAGGAGATCGCGCAGGGCAATCATTTGGCGCGTATGCTCCTGTTCGGAAACCAGCTCCTTCATCCGCTGCCAGACAGCCTGCTCGGATTCCATCTGCTCTTCGCTGCGGGAAGGAGTTATGCCGACCCGCCTTTTATTTCGCTGCTCATAATCCGGCGCCCGATTCTGTTCCAGGTGCAGAATATGCTTGTAGATGCTCTGCGCGTCCTCAAACCGGTTCAGGCTCAGGTAGAAATTGTACAGGGTGCGCGCAATGGGAATGCTGCTAGTAGCACTATTGCTGCGCATCAGCTTTAACGTTTTTTCCAGCCCCTTATCATCGCCCTTTCTCTGAAAATAGTATACCAACTCATATTGAATGTTAAAACTGGACTTCTCAATAAATTCATCATCGATGCTCAATTCTGCTTCCGCAAAAGAATAGTCCCCTTTTTTTCGGCAAATCCTCAGCATCGATGCAAGGATAAGCTTATTCTGATAAGGCTTCTGGGTCTTCGCAATCAGGGCTAACGCCAAATCGTACCTTTTCAGTTTTTCCAGTCTTTGAATCAGTAATGCATCGATTCTGCTGCTATTCGTCTTTCTTTTTGTATTCAGCTTGATTGTCGCGAGCGCTTCCACCCTGGCAATATCCTGTGTCGCGTCCCATATGTCGATTTGGCCTTTTATAAGTTCAAAATTAATGTCATTCTCTGCCTGCTTCGCAAAGATGAGGAACTCTTTATCTACAGCGAGCTGGCTGCCCAACAGGGTGTACAGGTTCCTCTCAAACTCTTCGGACAGGCATGCGCTGTTCAGCAGTTCCCTGATATCTTCCAGGAAAGAGCTCATGACCTCCTTAGGCGCACTTTTTGTCAAATTATCGTAAGCCGACGCAAAAATCGAGAACTGGTCTGACCGCAACAACAGCAGCATTTTCAGATAGGCCTGTGCGGCCTGGGGGAATTTTTTGTATTGCCGGCAGATATCCCCCTCTAGTTTAGGAAAGAAACTATTTTCAGGAAACTGCAGCATGGCTTGTCGGCATATCGCAATGGCCTCATCTGGTTGGCCCGAAAATCGGAACTTCGTTATCTCGTCCGCCAGAAATCTTTGTTCCTCATACATGTATGTTAAGTCCTTTTCTATGAAAATCATCGCCAGGAGCGGGCAATGTCTGTAGCTTAACCTTATTTTACCATGGTCTGTCCATCACCGTCTACCGTTAATTAATCAATGATTCCAAAAACCTTCTTTTACCCTGTACGGCCTTTTGTGGGAATCGGATACATATTCTTTACAATTCGGAGACATCCGCGTTATACTTATCCTATACAATGAATCCCATGCCTTCAATGGCCCCTTCGCCCGGAAGTCCGGGGATTCAGACAGATTCAGAACATCGACACGAGGAAACAACATGGAAAACAGAAAAATATTAGTCATCGAAGACGAAAAGCCCATCGCCGACATCCTGAAATACGGCTTCGAGAAAGAGGGCTTCCAGGTTCAATGCGCCTACACCGGCAGCGAGGGCTTCGCCATGGCCTGCAAGGAGCCCCCAGCCCTGGTCCTCCTGGACTGGATGCTGCCGGACATCGGCGGCGTGGACGTCTGCCGGATGCTCACCGAACAGTACCGGATGCCCATCATCATGCTCACCGCCAGGGGAAGCGTGGAGGACAAACTCTACGGGCTGGAATCCGGGGCGGACGATTATATCACGAAACCTTTCGACCTGAGAGAAGTCATCGCCAGAGCGCGCACGATTCTGCGCAGATTCGATAAGGCCAGAGGCGCTTCGGAGGACGACTCTTTCGTCTGCGGCCATCTGACCGTGGTGGAGCGGGAGCACAGCGTCTACTGCCAGGACCGGCTGGTGAACCTGACCCCCAAGGAGTACGAGCTGCTCATATGCTTTCTGAAGCACCCCCGACAGGTATTCACCAGAACCGCTCTGCTGGATCAAATCTGGGGATACGATTTCACCGGGGATACCAGGACCGTGGACATCCACGTCCAGCGCATCCGGAAAAAAGCAGAGCTGGACGGCATGCTGGTGACAGTCTTCGGGGTGGGGTATAAATATGTCCCGCAGTAATGGGACATATCATATGTCCCGCAGTAATAGGACATCTCATATGTCCCATAGTAAAAAACCCCTCCGCTTCGGCATACGCCTCCAGATGATGCTGGTAATCCTGCTGCTCTTCCTGGCCGGCGGCGGCATCCTCTACGGCGGCATCCACGCCAGACTCTGGCAGAGCCTGGAATCCCAGATCACGCGGGAGCTCCAGAGCCGTCAGGAGAACAGCCTGATTTACATCCGCCAGCTCCTCATGCTGGCCAACGCCAACAACGACGAGGACGGATACCGGCAGATCGCGGAGAACATCGTCCAGGAGCTGCGTATCCTGGGCGGGCGTTCCCTGTGCGTGCTGGACACCCAGGGGCAGTACATCAGCGGAAACCAGCAGATTCTGCTGGAGGGCAACGGAGAGGATCTGCGGCAGGCCGTGGCGGGCAACGCGGCCTTCACCATGACATATCCCGACTCGGACACCATGCTGGTCTATTTTTCCATGCCTGTGGTGATTGAGGAGCACACCCTGGGCATCATCCGTTACCGCATGGACACATCCCAGCTGTACACCCAGATCAGCCAGAACGAGCGCCTGGTCTACCAGACCACCGCTTTCGTGTTCGCGCTGATTTTCCTGCTGCTGGCCTTCTTCATCAACCAGCTGCTGGTGCCTGTGTGGAAGCTGACGGAGATCACCCGCCAGGTGGTGCGCGACCTCTCCCGGGAACAGGTGGACATGCAGATGCTGGCCCAGCTGGCGGACTCCGGGCGCAGGGACGAGGTGGGCGAGCTGTCCCGGAACTTCAGCGTGATGCTGGAGACCATCGGCACCCAGCTGACCAAAATGCAGAAGGACAAGGAGCAGATTGTCTCCCTCCTGGGCAGCCGACAGGAATTCTACAACAATATGACCCACGAGCTGAAGACCCCCCTGACCACCATCCAGGGCTACGCCCAGCTCATGGAGGAGGACCAGGGGGCGGACAGGCAGCTGACGAAACAGGGCCTGAGCCAGATATTGCAGGAGAGCACCCGGATGCACCAGATGGTGCTGCAGCTCCTGGAGATGTCCGACAAGAGCATCTATATGGAAAAACGCCCTGTGAACCTGGCCGCCCTGGCCCGGAATGTGGCCCAGGCGCTGGAGATCAAGGCCGCCCGTTACGAGATGGGAATCGAGACCAGCCTGCCAGAGGAGCTGTGGACTTACGGCGTGGAGGACAGGCTGCGCCAGGTGCTCATCAATCTGGTGGACAACGCCATCAAATACGGCGACAGCCGGGCCAGCATCCGCATCAGCGGCATGGAGCGGAACGGCTTCGTGTGGCTGTTCGTCCGCAACCGGGGCAAAGGGCTGGCCCCCCAGGAACAGGAGCGGATCTTCGAGCCCTTCTATCGGGTGGACAAGGCCTACTCCAGGGAACAGGGCAGCTCCGGCCTGGGGCTTTCCATCTGCCGGAAAATCATTGAGGAACACGAGGGCCTCATCGGCGTGAAAAGCAAGCCCGAATCCCAGACCGTTTTTTACATCCGACTACAGAAAACCGTCATTTCCCGACAACTTCAGGAAGAAAGGAAGGAAGCACCGCATGCACCCAGGAAGACGGAACCGAAAAAAGAACGTCCCCTTCTCTAAAAAAGCTCATATCATGCCCCCCCTGCTCCTTTCTGCCGCCCTCCTTCTGACAGGCTGCGCGCCGGAGGAGAAGACCCTTCTTTTGACTATAGAGTCATCTTCTGACGAGGAGACGGAACAAGCGGACGCCTCCCGTGATTTCAGCGTGAAGAAAATCTACACTTACGCTTACGAGACCAGGAGCGAACTGGAAAAAAGCGCTTTTCTCCAAGGCTGCGGAGAGAACGAAATCCATATCCTCGCACTGGAGTCCACGGACGGCGAAGAGAGGCTGGCTTACCGGGAAGTAGACTATAGATACGGCTTCTATGACACGGTGGGGGCATTCCGCCAGACCTGGAAAGAGTGGAACAATCCCGACAGCGAGGAGACGGAAGGCCATCTGTATATCGAAGATCTGCTGCCCGCTCCCGATGGAAGGCAGCTTCTGGTCTATCTCCGTTCCGCGTTCTGGGACAGGGCCATGGTCTGGCTGTACACACTGGGGGAGCCGGAGCTTCTGCTGTATGAGGGAACCGTTCCCGCGGACGGACCCTTGCAGGGCTCCTTCTCCCCGGACGGCCGCTGGGTGACCTTCGATGCCGCGGGACTTTCCACCGGAACCGTCCGTCTCGTGCCTGTCTATGACTGCCGCAGGAATCTGGGCACGGAAGCGCCGGGGTTCTGGACGATACCGTCCACCGACACCCGGCTCAGCCCTCCTGACCAGATGCTGTATACAGATCTGCATTCCCCTGTCTGGCCCTGGGAAGTCAAGCTCTGTGATGCTGCAGACGGCCAGGCCGGGCTCACCAGCCTGGCCCAGAACCGGGGGGATTCCTTTGTGTCAGCAACGAGAATCACGCCGATACCGAACCTTGCCGCCCCTGACGCCTCCCTTCTGTCAGACGAGACCAATCAGGCATCCAAGTACTACCAGTACCAGTCCTGCTATCTGTACGAGCAAGAGGACATGCCCTATCTGCGGTATAATATTTCAGGGGACGGAAACGCCATCGACTACCTGGAGACGCCCCACAGGCTCTGTTCCATGGACATGGATACCTTATCCCCCCGCTATCAGCCTATGGAATTCCCAGGCATTATCTGGGATTTCCATAGGCTGGATTCCGGAGACCTTCTGGTGGCGCTGGCCCAGGAGCCTGACCGGAACGCGGCGGATTCCGGCACAGGGCAGTTCCTGAGCCGCTGGGTGCAGCAGAGCACCCGCCTGTGCGCATCCCTCCACAACCCCTTCGGCGCCCTCGCCCAGCCGCCCCTTTTCCTGGCTGGGGGCAGCGCAGCGTCTGGGGAAAACGCGTCTATCGACTACGTTCATGTCGCCATCCAGGACTTCTGGGGACTTCAGTCGGCAGACCTGTACCTGTATCCTCACGGGGAGACAGAAGGGCATCTGCTTTACAAGAATCTGCAGAATCTCATCGGCATGGAATATGATGCCCAAAACGGCAGAATCCTCCTGGAGACCTATGAGGGAACAGACCTGACCCACCGGAAATGCATCATATTGGAATTATAGAATTCCTTTTGGCGAAAATTTACAACCTGATACATTTTTGAAACAAAGAGGCTAAGCATAAGAAACATCCATCCGCTACACTAATCCTACAGTGCAGGACACAGAGAGCTGCCGCAGAGAGGCCTTCCGCCGGCAGCGCCTCCGACTTCGGACAGTGTCCGCACCATCCCACAACAGGAACAACATGCAAAGGAGTAAGGATTATGTGCGGAATATGCGGATTCATAGAAAACGGCAGACAGAACGATAGGATACAGGACGAAAACGCCCGGAAAGCGGCCATGCCCAGAGAGCGGATTCTCTCAATGATGATGGCGGCTCTGATCCACAGGGGGCCTGACCAGGGCAAGGGCTGGATGTCGGAGAGCGCAGCCCTGGGGTTCCGGCGGCTGAGCATCATCGACCCGGACGGCAGCGTGCAGCCCATGGCAAATGAGGACGGGGACAAGAGATTGGTGTTCAACGGCGAAATCTACAATTTCCAGGAACTGCGGCTGCAGCTGCTGAAAGCGGGCCACCGTTTCTCCACCCAGGGGGATTCCGAGGTGCTGCTCCACGGATACGAAGAATGGGGGGAGAAGCTGCCGGAGCATCTGCGGGGCATGTTCGCCTTCGCCATCTGGGACGAAAAGGAACAGACCCTTTTCGCGGCCAGGGATCCTTTCGGCATCAAGCCTTTTTATTACACGGTTTCTGACGACGGATTTATCTTCGCATCGGAGATCAAGGGAATCCTGCCCCATCCCTCCTATCGGAAGAAGATGAATCCCGAAGCCCTGGAACAGTACCTCTCCTTCCAGTATTCCGTTTTGGAGAATACCTTCTTCCAGGGCATCCGCCAACTTCTGCCGGGGCATTTCCTTACATATAAAAAAGGCGACACCTCCCTGTCCCCCAAACGGTATTTTCTGCCGGAGCTGATCCCCGAACCCTCTGCCGGGCAGAAGACGGCCAAGGAATGGGTCGACCGGTTGGACCAGGTGGTTTCCGAATCCGTGAAGGCCCATATGATAGCCGATGTGGAGGTGGGGACATTCCTGTCCGGGGGCGTGGACTCCAGTCTGATTGCATCGGAGTTCACCGGCAGCAAGACCTTCACCGTGGGCTTCGGCAGCGAGGACGGGCATTACAATGAGATCCCCCTGGCCCGGGAGCTGGCGGAAACCCTGGAACTGGAATCCCGCAGCAAGCGGATATCGGAAAAGGAGTTCTGGGAGGCCGTGCCGGAAGTGCTCTACCATATGGATGAGCCCTCGGGAGACCCTTCCGCGGTGGCCCTGTACTTCCTGTCCCGGGAAGCGGCGCGCCAGGTGCGGGTGGTGGTCTCCGGAGAGGGCGCGGACGAACTGTTCGGCGGCTACTGCATCTACTGCGAGCCCAACGCGCTGCATCTGTACCAGAAGCTGCCGGAACATCTGCGCAGGAAAATCGCCCGGATGGCCTCCCGGATGCCGAAGATGAAAGGGCGCAGCTTCCTGATCCGGGGCAGCATGACGCTGGAAGAGCGCTTTATCGGAAACGCCAACCTTTTCTCCGCCCAGGAGCGCAGAAATCTGCTGAAATGCAAGACCCGCGCCCTGTCCCCTCAGGAACTTCTGGCCGGGGACTATGAGGACACCGAACATCTGGACGAAGCCAGCCGCATGCAGTATATCGATCTGCTCCACTGGCTCCCCGGGGATATTCTGCAGAAGGCAGACCGGATGAGCATGGCCCATTCCCTGGAGCTGCGGGTGCCCTATCTGGACAGGGAGGTGTTCGAAGTGGCCAGGCATCTGCCCGCCAAATACAAGCAGAAAGGCCAGGTGTCGAAATATCTGTTCCGAAAGGTGGCCAGGCGCCATCTGCCCGCCGCCAGTTCCGAGCGCAGAAAGCTGGGATTCCCCATTCCCCTGGGACATTTCCTGACTTCCGAGGCCGGCTCCGAAGCCGTCCGGAAGGCTTTCGACTCGCCCGCTGCCAGGAAGTTCTTCAACAGGGAGGCCCTGGAGGAACTCCTGGACGGACGGGGGTGCCAGCGGGGGAATACCAACCGGAAGCTCTGGGCCGTGTACGCCTTTCTGGTATGGTATGGAATCTACTTCCCGGACGGGGAAGGGGAATGAGGAGGACCGCCTGGGCTATGGACAATCGGTCTGCCTGGGGCTGTACCAGATACGCCTGTGTCAGTTCCATCTTGTTTTGATTGATATGGCGTTTCGGACAGTCAGTATGTCTCCAGGTGGAAGGAATATAGTATCCGTTCTTTCACATTCTTGCCGAACAGTTTCTGGATGGCTTCCTGGTAGTAGTCCAGCTGGGTCTCGTAGCGGTTCCAGAGTTCTGTCATGGCGGAGACGGAATCTGTCTTGTAGTCAAGCAGCACCAGGCCGTCTTCCTCCTCAAAGAATACGTCAATGATTCCCTGGATGAGGACGGTCTCGGTATCCGGGAAGTCGTTTTTCAGTCTGCGGGCATCGATTCCCAGCACGAAAGGCTGCTCCCGATAGAGCCTGCCCGCTCTCTGGGCCCGCCACATACGATAGGCAATCTCGGAGCGGAGGAATTTCAGGAGCTTCCGCTCCCTTACCGCCTGGGCGTACTCCGGGGACAGGCGTCTGCTCTCCTCTTCTTTCTGTAAAAAGGCCCGTAGGTTGGCGGCAAGCGTATCTGGTTGGAGGTATTTCAGGTATTCCTGATAATTCTCCGGAAACAGGCTTCCATTGCGGAACTCCTCCTTTCCGGTGCCATTCGCTTCCAGGGCCGGTGCGCCTGTGCCGGGCCTGTGGCCGGATTCATTCTCCATGGGCTCCCTGGAGGAAGCCGTTCTTCCATCGTCCATCATCTCTTTGAGGGAAGCCGTCCCTTCATTGCCCATGGTCTCTTGGGATGTAGCCGCCCTTTCATTCTCCATGGGCTCTTTGGCGGAGACTGACCTTTCGTTCCCCATGGTCTCTTTGGTTGAAACCGCCTGTTCACTCCCCGCAAGCCCCATGGCAATGGCTGTGCCCAGCAGAGTCTCGAAATCCAGCAGCTCCATGACCCTGTGGTAGGCATTTCCCCGAACCGTGCCGCTGACTTTTTCTTCGTCCCGCCGGAACAGCGGAATGTAGGGCTGGACTTCCTTCTCCTCAAAGGTGTGGTAGGCGGCTTCGTCCCGGTCGGCCATGGCGGCAATCTTCAGCTCAGACACGGTTGTCTTGGTATATAAATCCGCCAGCATGGCAAAGGGATAGACCGCATTGAGCCGTTCTGTCAACCGTTCTTTTTCAGGCGTATTTCCGTATCTTTCCAGGGATTTCAGGGTCTCTTTTTTCTGGTGCAGCTGGAACTGCTCTGCGATTTCCTCCCCCTGGCCCTGTTCCTCCTCCACCACAGTCACCTGGATACAGGTGCCCGGCAAAATGGGCAGAAGGAAATCCAGGAAACTCGCCGCTTCCATGAAATCCACATAGGACAGCTGCTCCTGGCCCGCTTCCCCGGCGCGCTCCCAGGCTCCCGCGGCATCTTCCAGAGTGCCTGTCAGAATCAGCTTCTCCCTGGCCCGGGTCATGGCCACATAAAGCAGCCGCAGTTCCTCGGACAGGCTCTCCTCCTTCAGCTTTCCCGCCAGGGCGGTTCGGCGCAATGTCTTGTTGCGGATACGCCTGACGGGGTCTACGTAGTCCGTGGCCAGGCCCAGATCCATGTCCAGTATCAGGGACTGGTTCACGTCCTGCATGTTGAACCGCTTGCTCAGGCCCGCCACAAAGGTGACGGGGAATTCCAGCCCTTTGCTCTTGTGGATGCTCATGATGCGCACCACATCCGCGTTCTCGTCCAGCAGCTCCGCTCCGCCGTAGTCCACGTTGTATTTTTCCAGCTGTTCCATGTAGCGGATGAAATGGAACAGGCCGAAGTAGCTGGTCTTCTCAAAATCCGATGCCTTGGTCAGCAGCATCTCTACATTGGCCCGTCTTCTGCTCCCCGCGGGCAGGGCTGTCACATAGTCCAGATAGCCGAAATCATTGATCAGCTTCGTCAACAGATCCCGGATGGGGAGATAGACAGTGCAGCTGCGGTAGTCGGCTATTTTGTTCAGGAATGCAACCGCTTTCATCTGGAGAGGTGTCTGAGATTCATTGGTATCCCTGGCCGTTTCTGTGCCAGATTCCGACCCGACACCAAACATCTGCCCAGTGCGTCCCTCAATGTCCTCGTCCTCTGTCAACCGACTATGCATATTCGTATCATCGTTTGCCACCGGACTGCCAAGCGTTTCCAGGCTCTTATCCTCTGTTCCCTTCCCCTCTCCCGGCTCACGCAAAACAACCGCTCCCGGCTCCGGCAGCAAAACCGGCATTCTATCCTCTCCCGGCGCTTCAGCAATCCCGGCAAACCGCTTCATGGCGTCATACAGGCTGCAGCCCTTGGCCCCGCTGCGGATCTGCGCAATCTCCTCCTCGGAAAAGCCGCCGAAGACGGATTTCAGGACGCCGAACAGGGGGATGTCCTGGGTGGGATTGTCCAGCACCCGCAAGAGCTGCAGAAGCTCCTGTACTTCCACCGCCGCGAAATAGCCTGTCTTGGAGGTGATGTACACCGGAATCCCTTCCCGCTCCAGCACCTCCTTGAACTCCTCGTCCCATCCGCTGTTGGTGCGCAGCAGAATCACCATGTCGCTGTACCTTGCCGCCCGCAGTCCGCCGCTCCCTTTGTCCGTCACGGAAAAGCTTCCCCGAAGTTCCTTGATCTTGCGGGCTATTGTCAGCGCTTCCGCCTGCTTCGCGTTCAGCTCGTCCCCTTTTTCCGGCTTTTCTATCAACAGCAGTTCGCTGGCGCAGTCCGGGTTTTCCGGATAGACCGCCCCCGGATACAGGGCGGCTCTTTCGTCATAGGGAATCCCGCCCACCGTCTCGCTCATCAGGCGGCGGAACACATCGTTCACCGTCTCCACCACCTGGATCCGGCTGCGGAAATTCCTGGCCAGGTCGATTCTCTGGCAGCTCCCCCTTTCCCTGGCCAGGCCATGGTCTGCCAAAGTCTCGCTGCTGTCCCCGTCTTCCTTTCCATCTGCCATGGCATGGTTTTCCCCGGCGTTTCCCGCAGCGCCCATCCCTACAGCAGCGCCAGAATCTTCAGCCCCGGCGTCCTCCCCCTCATAGCTGTTATATTTCTCCAGGAAAAGCTCCGGCCGGGCCAGGCGGAATTTGTAGATGCTCTGTTTCACATCCCCCACCATGAAACGGTTGAAATGCCCGTCCTCCTCCCCTGAGACCGCTTTCAGGAGATACTCCTGTACCAGATTGCTGTCCTGATATTCATCCGTCAATATTTCAACGAAATGTTGTCTATACTCCAACGCCACCGCACTGGGCCTTGCGTCCTCCCCCTGTCCCTCCAGAAGGATGTCCAGGGCGTAATGCTCCATATCGGAAAAGTCGATGACCTTTTTCTCGTTCTTCTTCTCCCGCATCCGCCTGTCGAAGTCCAGAACCAAGTCAATCAGAGTGCACACCGGCTCCCGGCATGCCGCGTTCTGTCTGGCCGCCAGCTCCATAGGCGTGGTAAAATAACGCTCCTCCAGATTACCGATGCTCTTCTTCACCGATGCCCGCATTTCCTTGGCCAGCTCCCTTTTGGCCGGGGAGACGCTTGCATCCTTTTTCGGGGAAAGTTTGCCGAAGGTCACTGCCGGCAGCCTGACGCTGAAATCCTCCAGAGAAGCACAGGAAAGCAGCCCCTCCAGCTGCTCCAGCTCCTGATCCACCAGCTCGCCGTACATATAGGGTCCGTCCGGCATCTCGCAGAGGGCCCGCACCCGCCCCAGCTTCTCCACGCATCCCCCAACCATCCGCTTCAGATGCTCCACCAGCCACACAGCGTAGGGGCTGGCGCATACCTCTTCCACCGTTGCGGCCGCATAGTCCTCCTTGCGCCTGGCGAGCCACTCCGACGGCCAGGGAAAGCTGGCCGCATACCGGGACAGGTTCAGGATATGCTGCTCCAGGACGCTCTCCTTCCCCCCGAGACAGAAATATTCCACGCAATATCGGAAGGCTTCGCTGCCGGAAGCGTAGGAATCCTCTATCAATTCCTGCAGCGCTTCCTGCTGCATGAGCCTGACCTCCCCTTCGTCGGCGATCCGGAATGCCGGATCCAGGCCGATTTCATTGAAGTGGTTCCGCAGCAGAAAGAGGCAGAAGCTGTCGATGGTGGTAATCTGGGCATTGTGCAGCAAAGTGGCCTGTCGCTGGATATGCACGGAATGTTGCCATTCCGTGGAATGTTGACTTTCCGTGGAATGCCGACTTTCCGTGGAATGTTGATCTTCCGTGGAATGCCGACATTCCGTGGAATGTTGACTTTCCGTGGAATGCTGATCTTCCGTGGAATGCTGACTTTCCGTGGAATGCTGATCTTCCGTGGAATGCTGATCTTCCGTGGAATGCTGACTTTCCGTGGAATCCAGGCATTCCGTGAGTCTCCTGGAGATTCCGTCCGCAATCCGCTCCCGCATCTCCGCCGCCGCCGCATTGGTGAAGGTCACCACCAGCAGACGGTCTATGTCCACCGGCCGGGATTCCTCACAGACCATCTGCACGATGCGCTCCACCAGCACCGCGGTCTTGCCGCTTCCAGCCGCCGCGGATACCAGGATATTCCGGCCATGCAGTTCGATGGCCTTTTGCTGTTCCGGTGTAAATGTAACTGCCATTTTCTTTGTCCTTTTCCTATATTGACTGAAGCAGTCACCCAAGAATCTTCTATGAATGCTTCTTATTTTTCTTCTATTGAAATAATTTTTCCCTCGCCCACCTGTCGCGCCCCTTCCAGGATTGTAAAAAATTGCCCCGGTACGACTTCCTGATAGTGGGAGTCCTGGAACGTAAACTTTATCATTGCCGGAGTTGCGACATCAAACCTTTCAACCGGCAAATCCAGAAACGTAATCCCCCAGTAATCCTGATTCCCCTGAAAGACAGCGTCCGGCCGATAACCACTCGCTGGCAATTCCTTACGCTGTCCGGAATAGAAAATGACTTCTACATACAAGCACATACCTTTCCTGTCCTTTCCTATGCTTTCCTATGCTTTCTTCTGCCTTCTTCTGCTTTTTCAGAATCGATATTTCAGCAAGGCTTACACAGAAATCTGTCTCTGAATCAGTGTTACGGAACGGTGGAGACACTTTTCCGCAATACAAGCAGGCACCCCCGCCGCAATCGGTGAGGGTACCCGCTCACACAGAATTTACTCAACCACTACGCCCTTCTGCAGCATGATGTTGGCATACAGAGCGCTCTCGCCGGTGGCTATGATTGCGTATGCGCTGCGGGCTTCCTCATAGAAAGCGAACCGCTCAATCTGCCCGATGGCACTGGCTCCGCGGTCATCCGCGCCCTCCACGATTTTCTCATAGGACTTCCAGATTGGCGTCTCCACATTGTCCCCGGGCATGACCTGCATCAAGTTCACCGGATGTTCCACATAGGTGTCCAGCGGGAACAGCTGCAGAATCGCTTCCAGCACTTCACAGGCCCCGTGCCCGTCCATGCGGATCACGATGGCGTCCTTTCCTATGGATTCTGCCGGAAAATTGCCGTCCGCGATGATCAGACGGTCGCTGTGCCCCATCTCGCACAGTACCTTCAACAGTTCCGGGGATAAGATTTTGGGTATTCCTTTCAGCATGTTGCTTCCTCCTTCTGCATTCCGCACTTTCCTGGTCGAAAATGCTATCACTGTATGTCCTTCCTAAATTAAAAATACACTAATTCCCAGGGAAAAACAAGTCTCTGCAAGGTATTTTCGCATGTTCTTTCCGCGAAAGCCCGGAACTGTGTATGCCAAAGCGGGCCAGTGATAGAGATACTCAGATTTTCTGTGCGCATCGCAGTGAATCAGGAGAAAAGGGAAGCCGGAGGAATCCCAAAATCCACAAACTTCCTGTGTGTATTTCAGCCGCTGTGCACCACCGGGAAGACAATCCGCATCTCAAAGCCTTCCCCCAACTGGGAGTCCGCTTCCAGGGCAAGCTTTAAGTCCTTTCCGATTTCGCTGGCCAGATACAGGCCCATTCCCGTGGCTTTTTTCCGGTTCTCCCCGCAGTCTCCCGTGAAACCTTTTTCAAAAAGAAACGGAAGGTCGCAGCTTTTCACGCCGGTTCCGTTGTCTCTGACGCTCAGCACACAGGTCCGCTCTCCGGGGATAACGGCAAAGTGAAGAACCGGCTGTTCTGCGCTGTATTTGACGGCATTGCTGACCACTTGCTGCAACAGGAAGCGGAAGGATCTGCGGTCTGTATATACAGGGATGTCTGTCTCAGGAAGGACGGTGCGGAACCCTTTTTCCTCCAACAGGGGGCGATAATCTTCCAGCACCTCCTGAATGACGCTGTCTACAGAGATGTGTTCAAAAAGATAGTCTTTTCGCATGCCTTTTATCCGGGCGTAGAACAGCATCTGGTCAATGGATTCCTGTAGGCGGCTCTGGATGTAGTCCAGCTTGAATCCTACCTGTTCCGGCAGCTCTTCTCTGCGGTTGTCCAAAAGCAGGGCCAGCAGAGAAAGGGGCATCTTGGTCTCGTGGGCCCAGGTCTCCACATATTCCTCATACTCCTCCAGCCTGGTCTGCAGCGCGCTTAGGGCATCCTGTTTTTCGCGCAGCACAAGGGCCAGGCCATGTATTTCCTCTGCCTGGGAAACGCTTAGCTGCTTCTGTAGGAATTTTTCGTGATATTCGTCCGGGGTGTCCAGGAAATCCCAAAAGGCTTTCGCTCTGCCCTGTTCCAGAAAAAGAACCACGGCGCAGATTGCCGCGAACATAAGGGCAGTGGCCAGCACTATGGTGGCTGCCATGGCCTGGAACGCTTTCACATCGGCTATCCAGAGCAGCAGCACCGCGAAGCCGTCTATCCCCAGGCACAGGCAGAACCAGGGGATGTATTGCATCAGACGTTTTCCATTATGCATGATTCCGTTTTTCTTTCCGCGGCCTTTCTTTCTGTCCTTCCGGCTTTCCTCTTTGCCAAGTGCGTGCCGACTCTCAGCGGGCTGTCTTTCTGTTGATTGCATCTCTGTCCTCTCCAAATTTATCTCTTTGCCAAATGCCGTTCCACTTTGTGCGGCTTGTTGCTCCTCCGAATGCCATTTCGCTCTATCGGCTTACCCTTTCTCCGGCGGCATTTTCGCTCTATCGGCTTACCCTTTCTCCAACGGCATCTCCTCATCGCCCTCTGCCACAAGCCTGTACCCGATTCCGCGAACGGGCATGATTTTCTGGTGCATCATCAGGTTCTTCATGGTCTTCTTCAGCCTGGTCAGATTCACTTGCAGGGCATTTTCGTCAATGAATTCCGTGGTTCCCCAAAGAGCCAGGCACAGATTGTCTTTGGTCACAATCTCCCCGCCGCTTTTCAGGAACACCTCCAGCATCTTGCCCTGGTTCTGAGGAAGAACCGCAGATTGGTTATCGGTATAAAGTGTATAGGTCTGCTGATCCAGCAAAAATCCCGGCCCCTCCAGCAGATTTCTCCGGCCCTCATAGCGCTTCAGCACATTTGCGATCCGAGCCAGCAGACGCTCCTTTCTACAGGGCTTGGTCAGGAATTCATCCGCCCCCAGTCCCAGGGCCTGCAGTTCGTCCCGCATCTGATCCCGGGATGTGAGAACCAAAATCGGGATAGCGCTCTTCTGTTTGATGTGGCGGCAGATTTGGAAGCCGCTCTCCCCAGGCAGGTTCAGATCCAGCAGCACCAGGTCGGGTCTCTGCGCCAGGAGCTGCCCGGCCACGCCCGCAAAGTCCCTGATTTCCAGGATTCTGTAGCCCGCTTTGCGCAGCATGTCCCCCAGCTCTTCCCGCATCATCTCCTCATCTTCCACAATAGCAATCTGTTTCATAAACTTTCCTCTATTCCAGTTCCGTATCTGTCCATCCAGCACCATGTCCCTGCATAGGGCTTCCAGCCGCCATGCGCCTGTAACCCCTATGGGCGCTGGATGGACAGATACTGTTTCCAGTTCCGTATCTGTCCATCCAGCACCATGTCCCTGCATAGGGCTTCCAGCCGCCATGCGCCTGTAACCCCTATGGGCGCTGGATGGACAGATACTGTTTCCAGTTCCGTATCTGTCCATCCAGCACCATGTCCCTGCATAGGGCTTCCAGCC
>OFFW01000742.1_pt1 | contig 22140 bp, 16 predicted proteins | sample 1521501 | NCBI WGS metagenome assembly OFFW01 (sample SAMEA3504107, study PRJEB24116) | mouse gut metagenome | biome: mouse gut; feature: mouse-associated habitat; material: faeces | place: Denmark | collected 2011
TAAGCCCAATCTGATCCTTCAATTTTCCAATATATTTTTGCCGCAGCTCCATGATTTTGCGGCCAATAAGCAGCTTTTTCTTTCAAATCCAATCCTGGATATCCATGACGGTGTTGCATTTGAAGAAAACCCGTTGGAGCTGTTGCTGCGCATCAAGGATATCTTTTATGGAAGAGAAGCCTTCCGGGAGCTGCGGATGTATGAATTACTGCTGAGGTTCTTTATTGTGGTGGGCAAGCACAATACTTTACTGCAAAGCGAGCTTTCCGCCTCAAAAACACCGCAGCAGAAAGCCTATGATCAGAAATTTGTGGCCATATCGAAATTTCTCCGGGAACGTTATATGAATGATGTTTCGCTGGAAGATACGGCAGCCTTTGCGGGATTCAGCAAATATCATTTTTCGCGTCTTTTTAAGGAGTACTATCAGATGTCCTTTCCAGAGTATGTGACCTCTCTGCGCATTGCGAAGGCAACGGAGCTTCTGGAGAATCCGGCGGCGTCCATCATGGATGTTGCGCTGCAGTCCGGATTTTCCAGTATCGCGTCCTTTAACCGGGCTTTTAAGAGACAGAATCAGTGCACGCCCTCGCAGTTCCGGAAGATGTTCGACCAGTCTACAATTTCCTGGGGGGGGGCGGAAAAGAAAGAGCGAATGAAATAGCGTGTGGTTTAGAAGGCGGTAGTTTATATCATGGAATTGTGATATAATCCATTGTATACAGTTCAAATTTTTCCTGGATGAAAACGGAAAAGGAGACGACGCCATGACCTCCAATTTTGACTTCTTAAAAAATGATTTCCCCGTTCTTGCAAATTTCGGTTATTTGGCAGAACAATATTGCTATTCTGACGCCAACTCCTGTTTGATAAAGTTAGGGATGATTGGCGAAACCATCGTCAACTTGATCTTTACATATGATAAGATTCCATTGCCCAATAACAATACAGCCGTTGCCAGAATTGATGTTCTTCTTCGCGATGGTTTTATCGACAGAGGGTTATGTGATATTCTTCATGCCCTCCGCAAGATCAGAAATAAAGCTGCACATGAAAATTATGCTTCTGTTAATGAAGGAAAAGTATTATTGCAGATGGCATACAGCCTGTGTGAATGGTTTATGCAGACTTATGGTGACGGGAATTACCTGCATCATGATTTTGTTATGCCAAAAGAACAGAGGTCTGTTGCGGCGGTCAATAAGACGGAGGAAGAACGGCGGGAGGAAGCCCTGGTAAGACAGGCGGAAGATGCTGCACAGGCAGCGCCTTTGGTGCCGGCAGAAGAAAGAAAGAAAAAGGCAATCCAGGTGGCGGGCAATCGGCAGAAATCAGAAGCGGAGACCAGGTATTTAGTTGACGAGCAGCTTCGGAAAGTGGGATGGGAAGCAGATACGGAAAATCTGCGCTATGCCAAGGGCACCCGCCCGGCGAGAGGGCACTGTATGGCGATCGCAGAGTGGCCTACGGATTCCGAGGCCGGCAACAAGGGATTTGCCGACTATGCCCTGTTTATCGATCTGCAAATGGTTGGTATCATCGAAGCGAAGGCGATTCACAAGGATATTCCTTCGGTCATTGATTATCAGGGCAAAGATTATCCTAAAAATATCCGTTCCGGAGATGCAAAATACATTATCGGTACCTGGGGAGAATATAAGGTTCCGTTTACATTCGCTACGAACGGAAGACCCTATCTGGAGCAGTTACAGACGAAGTCCGGCATATGGTTTTTAGATTTACGTAAGCCGTTCAATGCACCGAAAGCATTGCACGGCTGGATCAGTCCCACAGGCATTCAGGAGCTTTTGGAAAAGGACATACAGGCAGGCAATCAAAATTTAAAATCCCTGCCCTTTGATTTATTGCGCGATCAGGATGGCCTGAATCTGCGGGAGTATCAGTTAAGGGCAATTCAAGCTGCAGAAAACGCGGTGATTGAGGGCAGACAGAAGATTCTGCTGGCGATGGCTACCGGCACGGGTAAAACCAGAACCGTATTGGGCATGATTTATCGTTTCCTGAAAACAGGACGATTCCGGCGGGTTCTGTTTTTGGTAGACCGTACTGCGCTTGGTGAGCAGGCAACGGATGTTTTTAAAGAAGTAAAACTGGAAGATTTGATGACGCTTGATGATATATACAGTATCAAAGGGCTGGAAGATAAAAGTATCGAAAAAGAGACCCGGATTCAGGTGGCTACGGTGCAGGGAATGGTAAAGAGGGTTCTTTATCATGACGGAGAATCCATGCCTGCCGTTACCGATTATGATCTGATCATTGTAGATGAGGCGCATAGAGGATATATTCTCGACCGGGATATGGGTACGGAAGAATTGCTGTACCGGGATCAGGCTGAGTATCAGAGCAAATATCGGGCAGTCATTGATTATTTCGATGCGGTTAAGATCGGTTTGACGGCTACGCCTGCCTTACAGACAACCAAAATTTTCGGAGAACCGGTATTTAAATATACTTATCGTGAGGCCGTGATTGAGGGATATTTGGTGGATCACGATGCACCGCATGAGTTGACCACCAAACTGAGCAGTGAAGGGATTCATTATAAGAGCGGCGACTCTATCATGATCTATGATCCGGTGACAGGGGAACTTACAAACAGTGAACTGTTGGATGATGAACTCGACTTTGACCTGGAGAATTTCAACAGGCAGGTCATTACGGAAAATTTTAATCGTGCAGTGCTAACTGAAATTGCCCGTGATATTGACCCGGAAACACCGGCAGAACAAGGGAAAACCCTGATTTACGCAGTCAATGATGACCATGCGGACTTGATTGTCAAGATTTTAAAGGAGATTTATTCGGAAACCGGGGTTGATAATGATGCAATTATGAAGATAACCGGAAAAGCGGGTGGAGGAGATAAAAAGAAAATCCTGGAGGCTGTCAAGCGTTTTAAAAATGAGCGCTATCCAAGTATTGTCGTTACCGTGGATCTTTTGACCACCGGTATTGATGTGCCGGAGATCACTACCCTTGTATTCCTGCGCCGCATTAAATCGCGGATTTTGTTTGAACAGATGTTGGGGCGGGCTACACGCCTTTGTCCTAAGATCAAAAAGACTCATTTTGAGATTTATGATCCGGTTGGTGTGTATGACGCGCTGGAAAGTGTCAGCACTATGAAACCGGTAGTAGTCAATCCGTCTACAACCTTTGATCAGCTTTTGGACGGGCTGGAAGTATTAGAAGACGAAAGGCAGCTGCAAAGTCAGATAGATCAGATTGTCGCAAAACTTCAACGGAAGAAGCGAAATATGGATAAGGAGTCTGTGGAACATTTTAAGGATATGACAGGTGGACTTGATCCGACACAACTGATTGTGGAGATTGAGAATCAGTCGCCTTGTGATGCCAAAAGTCGCCTGCTTACCTATCGGGATCTGTTCCGGATGGTTCAACAATCCAGAAATACTCTCGGAAGACCTGTTGTTGTTTCGGATGCGGAGGACGAGCTGCTTTCTCATGAGAGGGGCTATGGAAAAGGCAGTCGCCCGGAAGATTATCTTGATGCGTTTGCTGAGTTTGTCCGGAGAAACCGGAATGAGATTGCCGCACTCAATATAATTTGCACCTGCCCGAGAGAACTGACCAGAGAGAGTTTGAAAGGGCTCAGGCTTACGCTGGACAGAGAAGGCTTTACGGTGCAACAGTTTAATACCGCGTTGTCTGAGTTGACTAATGAAGAAATGGCCGCAGATATTATCAGCCTGATTCGCCGCTATGCTATAGGTTCGGCGCTGGTCAGTCATGAGGCGAGAATCCGCAGAGCGGTGGATAAATTGAAAAAAGCGCACAGCTTTTCCAAACAGGAATTGAGTTGGATCGGGCGTATGGAAAAATATCTGCTGGAAGAATCGGTGCTGAACGTGCGGGTATTTGATGAGGACAGCCGTTTTAAGGAGCAGGGCGGTTTTACGAAGATTAATAAAGTATTTCTAAATCAATTGGAAAGCATTGTGTTGGAACTTAATGAGTATCTGTACGATGATGGAGGAAAAACGGCTTAATGACTACGCAGGAAATTGTGTCCAAGCTCTGGAATCTCTGTAATGTTTTGCGGGATGACGGAATTACCTATCACCAGTATGTGACGGAATTGACTTACATTTTGTTTTTGAAAATGGCAAAAGAAACAGAAGCGGAAAGCAAGTTTGCCGCAGGGATTACCTTGATGGAGGGGGATCATCTGACACCCGAACAGGAAGCGTTGAACAACGAGAAAAAGATGATTCAGGCCTATAGCTGGGATGTGTTGATCAGTAAATCCGGACTGGAGCTTTACAGATATTATAAAGACTTGCTGCGCCTGTTCGGTACACATTGTATTGGCAGAGTGCGCGAGATTTATCAGGGCTCTATGACGAACATTGAAGAGCCGAAAAATCTGGAAAAAATAATCACGACAATCAATGAACTGGATTGGTTTTCCGCCCGGGAAGAAGGGCTTGGAAATTTGTATGAAGGTTTGTTGGAAAAGAATGCAAATGAAAAGAAATCCGGCGCCGGACAATATTTTACCCCGCGGGTATTGATTGATGTGATGACAAGACTGATGAAACCCCAGCCTGGTGAACGCTGTAATGATCCGGCCTGTGGTACATTCGGCTTTATGATTGCCGCCAGCCAATATGTGAGAAAACACACGGATGAACTTTATGATTTGGATGCAGATACTGCCAGGTTTGAGAGGGAAGAAGCTTTTACAGGTTGTGAACTGGTACACGATACCCACCGTCTGGCGCTGATGAATGCCATGCTTCATAATATTGACGGTCAGATTATTCTGGGGGATACCCTTTCCAATATTGGGAAGAATATGAATAACTATCATTTGGTTTTGACGAATCCGCCCTTTGGAACCAAGAAGGGCGGTGAGCGTGCTACCCGTGATGACTTTATTCATACTACCAGCAATAAGCAGCTGAATTTCCTGCAGCACATCTACCGCAGTCTGATAACGGACGGTACCGGACGCGCTGCAGTGGTATTACCTGACAATGTGTTGTTTGCGGATGGGGACGGCGAGAAGATTCGGTGTGATTTGATGGACAAATGTAATTTACATACTGTGTTGCGTCTTCCTACCGGCATTTTCTATGCACAGGGAGTCAAGACGAATGTGTTTTTCTTTAGCCGCGGGAAGACAGATAAAGGAAATACCAAAGAGGTCTGGTTCTATGATCTTCGCACGAACATGCCCGGTTTTGGCAAGACGACGCCGTTAAAAACAGAGCACTTTGCGAATTTTGAGAGGGCATACGAGGCCGGAGACCGCCACGCTGTGCAGGATGAACGATGGAGTGTATTTACCAGAGAGCAGATTGCTGAAAAAGGCAATAGTCTTGACTTGGGGCTGATTCGTGACGATTCGGTTCTGGATTATAATGATCTGCCGGACCCGGCGGATAGTGCAGAAGAAGCCGTCGCTAATCTGGAAGAAGCGGTTGACCTGCTTATGAGCGTGGTGAAAGAACTGCGGGCGCTGGAGGTACAGGACTGATGGCAAAAGGAAAGAAAAAGGAAGTTTTGACGCTGGAAGAACGCCTGCAGGCGGCGCTGGTGCCGGAGAGTGAGCAGCCGTATCAGGTGCCGGGGAATTGGTGTTGGACATTTATTCAGTATGTGTCAGAAGTAATCACGGGAGGTACACCAAGTAAGAAATGCGCTGAGTATTATGGTGGTAAATTCCCATTCTTTAAGCCGTCAGATTTGGACTCTGGCCGTCATGTTATAAATGCAAGTGAATATTTGTCAAATGCGGGAAAAGCGGTTTCACATGTGATACCAGAACAATCAACTGCTGTTTGCTGTATTGGGAGTATTGGAAAATGTGGATTTTTAGAAGTGGAAGGCTCGACGAATCAACAGATTAATTCAGCAATTCCCAAATTTAATGCATTATATCTTTACTATTTTTGCAATACACATTACTTTGTTGAACAGCTATGGGAAAAAGCATCGGCAACGACTATCTCAATAGTAAATAAAAGTAAAATGGAAAATTGTATATTTCCCCTTCCGCCACTTCTGGAGCAATGCCGCATAGTTGATCGAATTGAAAGTCTATTTGCCAAACTTGACGAAGCCAGGCAAAAGGTGCAGGATGTACTGGACAGTTTTGAATCCCGAAAAGCTGCTATACTTCACAAAGCCTTTAGCGGCGAATTAACTGTTCAATGGAGAAAAGAGCACGGGGTGAGAAGGGAGGAATGGAGAAACGTTAGTTGGGGTACTTTTATTACCTTAATCGAGGCGGGACGAAATTGGAATGCGGAGGGACGGCCGCCAAAGAATGATGAATTTGGCGTTGTAAAAGTTAGTGCAGTTACTTGGGGTGAATTTAATGAATTGGAGAGTAAAACATGTACTTGCGAAAAACAGTGGAATGAAAATGTGCAAATTCACATGGGGGATTTTCTTTTTAGCCGCGCCAATACGTTACAACTGGTGGGAAATTGTGTAATTGTAAAAGATATTTCAAAACGTCTAATGCTATCTGATAAAATTTTACGATTTACATTTGATAATTCCGTGGTTCCTGGCTATATTTTGAATTTTACGAGATCAGATTTATATAGAAAACAGATTGAACAGCTTGCTTCTGGCAATCAGGATGGTATGCGAAATGTATCTCAAAAAAATATGAAACTTGTAGAATTTCCAATTCCAGAATTAAATGAACAAACTGAAATTGTGCATATTCTTGACAGTTTCTTTGCTAAGGAACAGCAAGCCAAAGAAGCATCCGAAACAGTTCTGGAACAGATTGACCTTATCAAAAAATCTATCCTCGCCCGAGCTTTTCGCGGTGAGCTGGGAACGAATGATCCGGCCGAGGAGAGCGCTCTGGAACTTATAAAGCAAACTCTTTCGGAAACAATAGCTAATAATGAGTAATGATAATTAATGGAAAACAGCCAATTATTGAAATCGTATTGGCTGATGCAGAGTATATTCTATCAAGACATATCAGCGGGTATTTATTGCAAAGCAGAGTAAAAATGTAAAAATGCAGATTTGAGGAGAAAAGAGAATGATGGTAGATGAAATTAAGTTTGGAGAATCTGTCAATATTGAATTTAAGCGTGAAGTGCCTCAAAAGAGCGAAAAATATATAAAAAGCGTCATTGCATTTGCAAACACTGCAGGCGGGAAGATTGTCATTGGCATCGATGATGAAACACATGAGATTGTAGGTGTCGATAAAGATGGAGTTTTTAAGATTATAGACAATATTACAAATACTATTTCTGATATGTGCTGTCCGCAGATTTTTCCGAACATTGGAGTAAACACTATTGATGGAAAAAGCGTAATTGTCATTAATATATATCCGGAGGGGGGCGAACCGGCCATATTATATCAAGTCACTTGGAAAAGAGACAGGCACTTACATCAGAGTATCGGGAACGTCCAGACCCGCTGATGAAGCGGTCTTAAAAGATCTGGAATTGCAGGGGACTCATCGCTCCTTTGATGAGATGGTGTGCGTAGAGCATAAATATGATGCCGGCAAAGCAAAACAGCTGTGTGGCGCAATAAAAAGATATATGGTAGAAGCGGCCAAATCGAATAGTGAAAAAGAGAAGATAAAAGATGTTACAGTACAGAATTTGATCAACTGGGGTGTAGTTAAAAATATGGATGGGACATTGCTGCCAACGAATGCGTTTGTTCTGTTGACTGATAATGTATTTCCTTTTGCTAAAATTCAGTGTGCTTTGTTTAAAGGAACGGAGAGGGTTGTCTTTATTGATAAAAGAGATTTCGAGGGACCGCTTTATGAGCAGATTGAAGAAGCTTATGATTTTGTATTGAAACATATTAATCTGGGCGCTGAAATAAAGGATCTTGTCAGAAATGAAGCCTATGAATTGCCGACGGAAGCAATCAGAGAGGCGATTGTGAATGCTGTGACACACAGGAATTTTTTAGACAGAGCGTGTGTTCAGGTTGCAGTATATGATGACAGAGTAGAGGTAACATCTCCGGGGATGCTCTACGGCGGTTTGACGATAGAACAGATTAAGGAAGGTGGTTCTAAGATTCGCAATCGGTGTATTGCAGAAGTGTTCAGCAGGATGAGGATCATCGAAAGCTGGGGAACCGGAATTAAAAGAATGTTTAGTTCCTGCAGGGAATATGGAATCCGGGATCCGGAATTACTGGAGATTGGGGACAGTTTCAGGGTAAATCTATACAGACCATCTTACAGTGGTAATGATGCTCAAAGTTCGCCAAAAAGTTCGTCAAAAAGTTCGCCAAAAAGTTCGCCAAACGGTTTGAATGCAACGCAGCAAAAAATAATGCAGATGATCCGGAAGAATTCGAGAATAACACAAGCGGAGATGGCGGAAATAATAAAAATTTCAAGGCGGGCTGTTCAAAAAAATATAAAAGAGCTGGTGGATCAAGGTATTATAGTCCACGAGGGTTCAACCAGAAATGGATATTGGAAGATAAAAGAATAAGATGGGAAAAGAAGCGAAATGACCAAAATAGAGCCTTAACACTTTGCCTGTAATATGGTAAAGTACTAGAGAGCAATCGTATCTATCGGAAAATAAGTGATTAAAGAGAGGAAACAGCAATGGAACACAAGATCCCATACAAAATTTATCTTGAAGAACAGGAAATGCCGAGGCAGTGGTATAACGTCCGCGCAGATATGAAGAAGAAACCGGCGCCGATCTTAAATCCGGAAACACTGCAGCCGATCACGGTGGAGGAGCTTTCGGGCATCTTCTGTAAGGAGCTGGCGAAGCAGGAACTGGATGATGAGACGGCTTATTTCGATATTCCTACAGAGATTCGTGATTTCTATAAGATGTACCGCCCGTCGCCGCTTGTGCGGGCGTATTGCCTAGAAGAAAGGCTTGGCACACCGGCTCATATTTATTACAAATTTGAGGGCAACAACACGTCGGGAAGCCACAAGCTGAATTCCGCGATCGCGCAGGCTTACTATGCGAAGCAGCAGGGGCTTAAGGGTGTGACGACGGAGACGGGAGCAGGGCAGTGGGGAACGGCGCTCTCCATGGCTTGTTCTTATTTTGAGCTGGACTGTCAGGTATATATGGTGAAATGCTCTTATGAGCAGAAGCCTTTCCGCCGGGAGGTGATGCGCACTTACGGAGCGAAAGTAACGCCTTCTCCTTCGATGGAGACGAATGTCGGCCGCCGGATCAATGAGGAATTTCCGGGGACGACGGGAAGTCTGGGGTGTGCGATCTCGGAGGCAGTGGAGGCGGCTACCGGTCAGGAGGGATACCGCTATGTGCTGGGATCCGTATTGTCTCAGGTAATGCTGCACCAGTCGATCATCGGTCTGGAGACAAAAGCGGCGCTTGATAAATACGGCATCAAGGCGGACACGATCATCGGCTGTGCGGGCGGCGGCTCCAATCTAGGCGGCCTGATCTCTCCTTTTGCAGGGGAAATCTTAAGAGGCGAGGCGGATTATAAGATTATCGCGGTGGAGCCGGCATCCTGTCCGAGTCTGACGAGAGGCGTTTACGCTTATGATTTCTGCGACACGGGTAAGGTATGCCCGCTGGCGAAGATGTATACGCTGGGAAGCGGTTTCATTCCCTCAGCCAGCCATTCGGGGGGACTGCGTTATCATGGTATGAGCTCCGTGGTTTCCGAGCTGTATGATCAGGGACTTATGGAAGCGAGAAGCGTGGCGCAGACGGAAGTGTTTCAGGCGGCGGAGACTTTTGCGAGAGTGGAAGGGATCCTGCCGGCGCCGGAGAGCAGCCATGCGATCAAGGTTGCCATCGACGAGGCAATGAAGTGCAAGGAGACAGGGGAAGAGAAGAATATCGTATTCGGCCTGACGGGCACGGGCTATTTCGATATGGTGGCTTACCAGAAGTATAATGACGGTGAGATGGGGGATTACGTTCCTGCGGATGCGGAGCTTGAGAAGGCCATTGCGAAGCTGCCGAAAGTTTCCGGCCGGCAGTGAGGAAAGCAAGCAGTGCGATCAGACGGCGGCTTTTGGGCAGATATGGCGGAGTACGGTGGTATAGCGGTATAAGATAGATGGCGAATGCACATAGTATGATGGTAATGTTTTTGCCTGGAACGGCACATAAGCTGCACGGTCGGTGAGAATACTGTGCAGCTTGTTGCATGTATGTAGAAGAAACAGCGAGACGATGAACAGAAAAAAGGAGGACAGACCAATGTTACAGACAGGAACCAAAGCGCCGGCGTTTTCTTTGCCGGACCAGAACGGACAGATACACACTTTAGAAGAATATAAAGGAAAGAAAGTCATTCTTTATTTTTACCCGAAGGACAACACACCGGGCTGTACGAAGCAGGCCTGCAATTTCGGTCAGCTGCATCCGCAGTTCCAGGAAAAGGGCGCGGTGGTGCTGGGCGTGAGCAAGGACAGTGTGGCGTCCCACAAGAAGTTCGAGGAGAAGTACGGGCTGCCGTTTACGCTGCTCTCCGACCCGGAGCTTTCCTGCATCCAGGCTTACGATGTCTGGCAGGAAAAGAAGAACTACGGCAAGGTCAGCATGGGCGTCGTGCGCACGACGTATTTGATCGATGAGGAAGGCATGATCGTGAAAGCCTTCGGCAATGTGAAGGCGGAGCAGAATCCGGCGCAGATGCTGGGGGAACTGGAAGAGGTATAGATACGTGTTGTACAGAGTTTGCCCTGGGCATGGAATGTGTTAGAGGATTTTAAAGCCAAAAGCAGCGCAGAAATGGGGTAAAAAATGAAGATCATAATCTCACCGGCGAAGAAAATGAATGTGGACACGGATTCTTTTGCGGCGGACGGTCTGCCGGCGTTCCTTGCGGAAACGAAGACGCTCATGACGGCAATACAGTCATTGTCTTTTGCGGAGGCGAAGGCGCTGTGGAAATGTAATGACAAGCTGGCGACGTTAAACTACCGGCGTTTTCAGGAGATGAATCTGGAACGGGGACTGACGCCTGCCGTGATGGCCTATGAGGGTCTGCAGTACCAGCATATGGCGCCGGGGGTGTTTACGGCGGAGGCGCTTTCCTATCTGTCGGAGTGTCTCCGCATTCTTTCGGGATTCTATGGCCTGCTTAAGCCCTTTGACGGGGTTGTGCCTTACCGGCTGGAGATGCAGGCGCGGCTGTCGGTAAACGGGTGCAGCGATCTGTATGAGTTCTGGGGCGGGCGCCTTTATCGGCATCTGACGAAAGAGGACCGGGTGATCGTCAACCTGGCCTCCCGGGAATATTCGCAGTGCATCGAGAAATACATAACGCCGGAAGACAGATTTATCACGGTGGAGTTTGGAGAAGCGGTTGACGGGAAGGTGAAGCAGAAGGGCACGCTGGCCAAGATGGCCCGGGGCGAAATGGTGCGTTTTCTGGCGGAGAACAATATCTGCCGGCCGGAAGGCATGAAGGAGTTTCATGCTCTGGGCTTTTCCTATTGCAGCGATTTATCTGATGCGGAGAAATATGTGTTTTTGCGATAAAGAACGCCTGGTAAAAGACTGCAAAACAGGAACCGACACGAAAGAGTGTACGTATAACGGAAAGCACGGAATGGGAGGCAGTCTCGATCATGAATTTAGGTTTTTCTTATATTGGACTTCTGTATCTATTGATGCTTTTTATTCCAAACCTGTTCTGGACGAAACATCAGCCCACAGGGTATGAAAAATATGCGGTCCGGGAAAACAGGATACTGGGGCTGTTCGAGCGGGTCGGCGAGGTGCTTGTCTGTACGGTGGTGCTGATCTTTTCGGATTTTAATATCGGCAGGATAAGGCCCTGGTCGCTTGTGCTGGCGGGGTCGTTTCTTTTGATGGTTCTGTATGAAATATACTGGATCCGGTATTTCAGAAGCGAAAAGAGAATGGAGGATTTCTACAGCAGTCTGTTGGGTATTCCGGTAGCGGGGGCCACGCTGCCGGTGGCGGCTTTTTTGCTGCTGGCAGCCTACGGGAGGAATCCGTTACTGGCAGCCGCCGCGGTGATACTGGGAGTCGGGCATATCGGAATCCATGCGGGGCATTTGGGAGAGATCAAAAAGGAGTGCGCATGACAGCGAAAATCTTGATCATAGAGGATGAGGCAGTGATCCGCAGAGAACTGCAGATCCTATTGGAAAATGCGATGTACGAGGCGGCCGCACCGGCGGATTTTGGTGATGTTCCCGGGCAGGTGAGGGCGTTTGCGCCGGACCTGATTCTGCTGGACGTCAATCTTCCGGGGTGTTCGGGCTTTGATCTGTGCACGCAGATCCGGGCGGAGACGAATGTGCCGGTGATCTTTTTGACGAGCCGTACCGACTCCATGGACGAGGTAAACGGCATCTTGAAGGGCGGGGACGACTATATCACGAAGCCATATCAGGCGCCGGTTCTGCTGGCGCGGATCGGAGCGGTGTTAAAGCGGGCAAATGGCGGCCGCATAAAGGAAACAACGCAGTTTTTTCACAAAGGGGTAAAGCTGGATATCGCCGGATGCACGCTGGCTCATGGAGAGGAGCAGCGGGATCTGACGAAGGCGGAGATGAAGATCCTGTATCAGCTGTTTCGCCATCCCGGCGAGTATATTTCGCGGATGGATCTGATCGAGTATCTGTGGGAGAATAAGATTTTCATAGATGATAATACGCTGAGCGTGCACATGACCAGAATCCGGGAGAAGGTAAAGGCGATCGGGGTCAGTGAACTGATCGTGACGAAGAGAGGGATTGGGTATCGGGTATGAGTGTACGGGCTTTTTTGAAGGACAGGTTTCTGCTTCTCGTGCTGCATCTGGTCTGCATGGGAATGCTGAGCGTTTTCCTGCGCCTGACGGGTTATAACGGGACGAATGTCGCGATCATTCTGCTCTTCTGGGCGGTCATTCTGGCTGTGTGGCTGGCGGTCACTTATCTTGGCAGGAGGAAGTATTTCGAGGAGACGGGCCGTATTCTGGAGAATGTTGACAGAAGGTATCTGCTGGGGGAACTGCTGCCGGCGTCCTTTCGGCTGGAAGACAGGCTGTACCGGGATATGATACGGCGTTCCAACAAGTCGGTGATCGAGCGGATCAGGCAGATCGAAACTTCCGGTCAGGAGTATCGGGAATACATCGAGAATTGGGTGCATGAGGTGAAGGCGCCGATCACGGGTATTTCCCTGTTATGTGAGAACAGCAGGCAGCCGGAACATGCATCCGCTGCCGCACCGGTGACGGCGTCTGCAGCGGATTCCGGGCCGGCGTTACACCCCGAAACCCGGATGCGGGAGACACTGCGGGCCGTCAGCATGGAGAACCAGAGGATAGAGAATTATGTGGATATGGCGCTCTACTACGCCAGGTCGGAAAATGTCTACAAGGATTTTATCATCCGCAGGACCAGTCTGCAGGAGATCGCGGAGGAAGTGCTGGAAAAGAACCGTCTGCTGCTGATCAAAAACGGCGTGCGTGCGGAGGTGGACTGTCCGGATGCGGTCTACACGGACGGGAAATGGATTGCTTTTATCCTGAACCAGCTGTTCTTAAACTGTGTCAAATACCGCGGCGCGCAGCCGGTTTTATGCGTGCGGACGAAGCGTGAGAAGGACGGCGTCTGTCTGACGGTGGAGGACAACGGCGTGGGAATCCGCGGCGAAGAGCTTTCCCGTATCTTTGAAAAAGGGTTTACCGGCAGCAACGGCCGGGATCATGAGCGGGCTACCGGGATGGGGCTTTACCTGTGCCGGAAGTTGTGCGGCAGGCTGGGGATCGGTCTGCGGGCGGAATCGAAGTACGGCAGCGGAACGCGGATGCTGCTTCATTTTCCGGTCGGCAATTTTACAGGCAGAGAGCAGGATTGAAGTTATCTTTCGAAAACGTAAGATAACTTCAATCTATTTTTATAGGAAAGAAACTGCGGGGTGGTAGAATGAAAGCGCAGGCAAAGAAAGGAAAAGAAAAGAAAGGCAAAGAAAGGCAAAGAAAGGCAAAGAAAGGCAAAGAAAGGCAAAGAAAGGCAAAGGGATCGAAATGAGCGACTATATTCGTATCTGTGAGGTCGAGAAATATTACGGCAGCGCGTCCAATGTGACCAGGGCCGTGGACCGCGTCAGCTTTCAGGTGGACAAAGGGGAATTCGTGGGGGTCATGGGGCCTTCCGGTTCGGGAAAGACGACGCTTTTGAACATGCTGGCCACCATTGACCGGGTAACGGCCGGGCATATCTACTATGAGAGCACGGACATCACTGAACTGTCTGAGGATGCTTTGTCAGACTTTCGCAGGGATAATCTGGGATTTGTGTTTCAGGAGTACAATCTGCTGGATACGCTGACCATCGAGGAAAATATCGTGCTGGCGCTGACTTTGCAGGAGAAACCGAAGCAGGAGATTGTGGCAGCGAGCGGACAGATCCTGAAACTTCTGCAGATTGAGGATATCCGGGATAAGTTCCCCTATCAGGTTTCGGGCGGGCAGAAACAGCGCTGTGCCTGCGCCAGAGCCATGGTCAACCGGCCGCGGCTGCTGCTGGCGGATGAGCCGACGGGAGCGTTGGATTCCAGGTCGGCACAGATTCTTCTGGAGACGTTTACGGATCTGAACCGCAGGATGGAGGCGACGATCCTGATGGTGACTCACGATGCTTTTTCGGCCAGCTACTGCAGCCGGATCCTGTTCCTGCAGGACGGGAAGATTTTTCATGAGCTGGTGCGGGGCGAAAAGAGCAGGCGCGTATTTTTGCAGGAGATCCTGGATGTCCTGTCCCTGACGGGAGGTGCATTGTCCGATGACAGATAAAATCATGAAAAAATTGAGCTACCGCAACATGAAGCGCTCCGCGAAAGATTATCTTGTCTATATGCTTACGATGACGCTGGTTGTGGCCCTGCTCTATGCGTTTGGCAGTCTGATCTTCCAGAATGGGCTGGAGCAGTATTTTTCGATGAAACTGCAGGGGCTGATGGGTGTGATGATCGGGCTGGCCACCTTTTTTATCATGCTGATCGTGTCATGGCTGATCAACTATATGGTGAAATTCATGCTGGAGAGGCGCAGCGCGGAATTCGGCATCTATCTGCTGCTGGGCATGAAGAAGCGGACGATTGCCAGACTCTATATCAGGGAAAATTTTCTGCTGGGCGGGGTTTCCTTCCTGATCGGGACGGCGGCGGGCATCTTACTGCAGCAGGTATTGATGGCGGTCATGTTTTCCATGGTGCAGATGGAGTATCGGCTTTCTATTGCGCCGGACGGCCGGACTATGCTGATGGCGGCGGTCTGCTTTGGCGGCTGTTATCTGCTGGCGCTTTTTCGCTGTAAGCGGAAGTTTAAGAAGATGAATATTCAGGCGCTTATGAATGCGAAGCGCCGCAATGAGGAGATCAGGGAAAAGCATGAGCACAGAAAGCAGCTTTTGTTTCCGCTGTCAGTCTTTTTTATTCTTCTGTTCTGGAAGATGTTCGGAAGGCTGTCGAGCACACAGCAGGTGATGTACTTTCTGATTGGTCTGGTAGTTACGATCTATCTTTTCTATCTGGGACTGTCGGCTTTTGTCATCTGCTATGTCAGAAAAGGCGGGGCGGCGGTCTACAAAGGACAGAATCTGTTCCTGCTCAGGCAGTTTGCCTCCAAGATGCGGACGATGCAGTTTACCATGGGGACGCTGACGGCCCTGTTTACACTGGCACTGCTGGGGGCTTCCTTCGCGCTGATGTTCAGTGACTACGAGAATTCGGTGCTGGACGGGAAGTTTCCCTTCGATGTGCAGATATACAGCAAAAATACTGACGATGATTTTGCAGAAGAGAAAAGGGTGATCGAGGAGAATGCTACGGTATCCTCTTTTTACTCCTATCACATCTATACCGATGAAGAAAATACGGTCAATACGTGGATGCTGACCCATCTGCAGGCCTGGGGCGCCATGTTCAGGAGTGCGGACGGGACGCCCGATGAAGCAGCCATCGAGAGAGTGCTGCGAGATGAGAGCGGGGCCGGCACCTACTATACCTATGATACGTATATGGGGCTTACGGATTACAATCATCTGCGGGAGCTTCTGGGTTATGAGAAGGTCGGGCTTGGGCGGTCGCAGTACCTTGTGCAGATCAAACCCCGTCTGGAACAGGAAGTGCAGAAGATCGGTGAGGAATTGAGAATAAAGGACGCATCGGGCAGGGGATTTCTGTCCTGTGCCGGTATCCTGACTGAGCCTTTTTCCCAGGACGGACATAACGGGGCGGATTATGTGGTGGTGGTTCCGGATCAGGTGCTGGGGCGGATGCGGCCCTATTATGCGGAGCTGGTGGCCGATCTCGACGGACAGGCGCCTTTCGGACTGCAGGAGAAGCTGGAAGCGCTGCTGCCGGCCGGAGAGTCGGAGGAAGCTCTGTATGCGGAGGGGCATGTGGCGGGTGACATCTGCTGCGGTTCCGACACGATCATCAACGTGGTGGAGCTGAATCTGGTGAGAGACAATCAGCTGCCGGAAGTCAAGTATATGCTGGCGACGATGATCATTCCGCTATTCTATATCGGGCTGGTGTTTGTCTGCGTGGCGGTGACGGTGCTGGCCGTGCAGCAGGTGAGCGATGCGGCGAAGTATCAGTACCGTTATGAAGTACTTTCCAGGCTGGGACTTAGCCGCGCTGCCATGGAGCGGCTTATTTTCAAACAGCTGGCGGCCTGGTATCTGTGTCCGGCGCTGCTGGCGGTGGTGATCAGCGGGCGGATGATCCTCTTTGCCAGCGACAGTTTTATCATGATGACGGGAGTACCCACATCCGTGGGAGGCTTTTTCGGGAAAAGTGTGGCGCTGTTTTTGGGGATCTATCTGGTGTATTTTGTGGTGACGTATGTGGAATTTAAGAGGAATGTAACGTAATTTTAACAAACAGAAAGAAAATTTAAACAGTAAACGACTATTGTAATCTGACAATTTAAAAAGATTGTAAAGAGTTATTGGAAAATTTCTCCTAACGTGATACATTATACCTTAAGGGGAAAAACAATTACACAGGAGGGTAACAACCATGATTCTTTATGTCAACGCAGCCGCACCCAAAGAGGGCAACGGCAGCAAGGAAACACCGTTCCGGCACATCAATGATGCGGCGAAGGTAGCGAAGCCGGGCGATGAAGTGCTGGTGGCGCCTGGTATCTACAGGGAGTATGTGGATCCGGTGAATGCGGGTACGGAGGATGCGCGGATCGTGTACAGGAGCGAGGTGCCGTTAGGGGCAATGATCACCGGAGCGGAAGAAATGAAGGACTGGAAGCACTATGAGGGGAACGTGTGGGTTTGCCGTGTGGACAACGGGGTGTTTGGCAGCTATAATCCGTACACGACCTTTGTGGGCGGCGACTGGTACTTTGCGCCGGTGGTGCGCCATACGGGAGCGGTTTATTTAAATGACCGTCAGCTGTATGAGGCGGAGACGCTGGAGGAGTGTATCAAGGGCGAGATCTATCCGCCTTCCTGGGAGCAGGAGTGGTCCGTCTATAAGTGGTATACCGAGCAGGACGGCAACGAGACGGTGATCTATGCCAACTTCCAGGGCAAGAACCCGAATGAGGAGAAAGTAGACATCAACGTGCGCCGCAACTGCTTCATGCCTTCCAAAACAGGTGTGGGTTATATCACATTCAGTGGCTTCAATGTGAATAAGGCCGCAACAACATGGGCGCCGCCGGCAGCCTATCAGGATGGTATGGTAGGACCGCACTGGTCCAAGGGCTGGATCATCGAGGACTGTGAGATCAGCAACAGTAAGTGCTGCGGTATCTCTCTGGGTAAATATTACGACGAAGAGAATGACCACTATTTTACCCGTAAACATGTGAAGAGTCCCACACAGATGGAGCGCGACGCGGTATGCCGCGGTCAGTATCACGGCTGGCTGAAGGAGAAAGTGGGCAGCCATATCGTAAGACGCTGCCATATCCATCACTGTGAGCAGACCGGTATCGTGGGCCGTATGGGCTGCGTATTCAGTCTGATCGAGGACAATCATATTCACAATATCAACAATATGCAGCAGCTGGGCGGTGCGGAGATTTCCGGTATCAAACTGCATGCTGCCATCGACGTTGTGATGCGCCGCAACCATATCCATCATTCGACGATGGGCATCTGGTGTGACTGGCAGGCACAGGGTACGCGTATTTCCCAGAACCTGCTGCATGACAACTATGCGCCGGACGGCGTGCCTATGGCACAGGGCGCGATGATGAGTCAGGATGTGTTCATTGAAGTAAGCCACGGACCGACGCTGATCGACAACAACATTATGCTCTCCAAGGCGGCTGTCCGTATCGCCACGGAAGGTGTGGCCTGCGTACATAACCTGATCCTGGGTTCCTTTACCGCAGTGGGCGGCGGCACGGACAATATCGTGAACGGCGTCAACCAGCCCCGTTATACGCCGTACCATATCAGACACCGTACAGAGGTGGCGGGCTTTATGACGATCCTGCACGGGGATAACCGCATCTATAACAATATCTTCATCCAGAACTGGCCTGTTAAGGAAGTGGAAGAAAAGGAAGATATGGGATTCAGGATGGCGGACAATCAGGTAGTCGGTACGGATGTGTTTGACGAGTATCCGACTTACGATGAGTGGATCGTGAACTTCGATATGGATAAGCAGGCCGACATGAGGAAGCTGGCATTCTATCATTTCTCGCATCTGCCTGTATGGGTGAACGGCAATGCATATTTTAACGGTGCCAAAGCGTGGAAGAAGGAGCAGGCGAACCTGATCGACACGGAGCATACGGCGACGGTGGAACTGGTGGAAAAAGACAACGGATATTTCCTGAACACGAATGTGTATGAGCTGTTGGGCGATTTCCGGGATGGTATCATTAACAGCGATATTCTGGGATATGCCTTCGAGCCGGAGCAGAGATTCGAGAATCCGGACGGAACGGCGATCACGTTTAACGAGGATTATCTTGGCTCCCACCGCGGGCTGGATGCGGTTCCGGGACCGTTTGCGTCAGGGGAGGAAGCGGCGAAACGGTTGTGGTAGGCATCAGGGGCTGCGTTGTGTAACGGGGTGTGTCAGGAGCAGCTGGCAGGCCGTATGAGATCTTAACGATCTGCAGCACGTTTTAACAGGTTTCAATGGGTTTATGAGGTTTATGAAAGACTCCGCGTTGAAATTGACGCGTAGAGCAGCGGTCGGGCCGGAAGGGGTTCGGGCGCTGCCTGCCGGAATTTCGGATGCGGAGTTTTTCTGCGGAGACAGGTGCTGTGGATTGGTGTTGACAATTTATGATGGGTGCTATAGAACTTTATATATGTGATATTGTTGATGGAAGAAAAGGAGATAAAGAGGCATGTCTGAGAAGCAGCAGACAAGAGAATATCTGAAACAGGTCATCAAGCTGAGTATACCGGCGGTGCTGGCCCAGATCAGCTCGATCATTATGCAGTATATCGACGCATCCATGGTGGGCAGTCTGGGTGCGACGGCGACGGCGGCGATCGGACTGGTTTCCAGCACGACCTGGCTGTTTGGCGGGCTGTGTGCCTCTGCGGCCACCGGATTTTCGGTGCAGGTGGCGCAGCTGATCGGCGCGGAGCGGGAAAAAGATGCGAGGGATGTCCTGCGGCATGCGATCCTGTGTACGCTGGTGTTCGGGCTGATTGCCTCCGCGGTGGGGATCGGCATTAGTTCACATCTTCCTGTCTGGCTGGGCGGAGCGGAAGAGATCCGGGGGAATGCTTCCCGGTATTTCCTGATCTATGCCTGTGCGCTTCCGGCCGCGCAGATGCGCCATACCGCCGGAAGCGCGCTGCAGTGCAGCGGTGATATGAAGGTGCCGAGCCGGCTGAACATCATGATGTGCGGGCTGGATGTGGTGTTTAACAGCTTTCTGATCTTTCCCACAAGGCAGATTTCTCTGGCGGGGATCCTGGTTACGATGCCGGGAGCCGGTATGGGCGTGACGGGCGCGGCATTGGGAACGGCGCTGGCGGAAGCCGTGACGGCGGTGCTGATGCTGTATGCGGTATGCTTCCGGTCGAAGAGGCTGAGGCTGGCAGGGCGACGGCAGATCCGCGCCGCGCAGATGGATCTGCCGGGTGGCGTATCCGTTGAGGATTCATCCCCGGAAATTCCGGCAACGTTCTGTTTCCAGCCCAAATATCTGCATACGGCGCTTCGGCTTGCACTGCCAATGGCCTTTGAGCATACGGTAATGTGTGGGGCGCATATCGCGGAGACCCGTATCGTAGCTCCCCTGGGGACGGTATCGGTGGCGGCCAATTCTCTGGCAGTAACGGCGGAAAGTCTCTGCTATATGCCGGGCAGCGGTATCGGCACGGCGGCAACGACGCTGGTCGGACAGAGCATCGGAGCCGGAAAACCGGAGCGGGCAAAGCGTTACGCCAATCTGGCAGTGATGCTTGGCGCAGCCGTGATGACCTGTACGGGTGGCCTGATGTTTCTCGGCGCTCCGCTTATGTTTTCAATGCTGACGCCGGATGCGGCAATCCGCGAGCTGGGCGTGAGGGTGCTGCGGATTGAGGCCTTTGCGGAACCTTTGTTTGCAGTGTCTATCGTGACTGCCGGCGCGCTGCGGGGCGCAGGAGATACGCTGATCCCCAGTATGATCAATCTGGCCAGTATGTGGGGTGTCCGCATCACGGCGGCTTCCCTGCTGGCGCCGCGTCTGGGACTGGTAGGCGTATGGATCGCCATGTGCGGAGAATTGTGTGTGCGTGGATTGTTGTTTCTCGTGCGGCTTCTGCGGGGGAAATGGATGGAAACTGGACATGGCAGGGCAGTGACGTAAAATGCTACAGCGTTTGGCGGGACAGAGGAAGATTCCAGGCCCGCAGGAAGGAGTTAACAATATGGAGACGATAAAAAATCAGACGTTTGATCAGGAGCGTGCTTTATACGGCAGCAATGGCATTGAAGTGGTTGATTGCGCCTTTGACGGTCCGGAGGACGGTGAAAGCGCTTTTAAGGAGGGCAGAGATATCAGCGTAGAGAACTGTTTCTTTAATCTTCGCTATCCCTTCTGGCATGATCATGGGCTGAAGATAGAGCATTCCGAGTTGACCGGTCTTTGCCGGGCGGCTCTTTGGTATTCCGAGGACATAGAGATAAACGACAGCAAGCTCCACGGCATTAAGGCCCTGCGGGAATGCAGCCATGTGAAAATGGCAGGGTGCGATGTGGTTTCCCCTGAATTTGGGTGGTCTGTGGAGGGGCTGGTGATGGAACGCTGCCAGGTGCAGGGCGAATATTTTATGATGCGTTCAGCCGGATTGGACTTTACAGAGGTAGTGCTAAAAGGGAAATATTCTTTTCAGTATATCCAGGATTCTGTGTTTGATCACTGCAATTTCGATACCAAGGATGCTTTCTGGCATGCAAAAAATGTGGTGGTCAAAAACAGTGTGGTTAAGGGGGAGTACCTGGCATGGTACTGTGAAAATGTTACTTTTGAGAACTGCAGGATCATAGGGACCCAGCCCCTTTGTTACTGCAAAAACCTGAAACTGGTCAACTGTGAGATGATAGATACTGACCTGTGTTTTGAGAAGTCCCAGGTGGAGGCTGTGATTTCCACTCCTGTGGAGAGTATCAAAAATCCTCTGTCAGGACATATTTATGTACCTGCTGTAGGGGAAATTATTAAGGACGACCCGGCTTCCTGCGGGGAAGTGGTGGTACGAAAACAGAGCTGTTGCGCATAGGGCTTTTTTATTCCCGGTGACAGAAACTGGAAATGGGTGTATAATGGTGACAGTTCAGCCTTTTGGCCAAGCTGTTACTGGATACGGCTAATAGAAGCCCGCCTTTGGCGGAGCCGGATCCAATCTTGAAATGCAAAGCCCTGGGCTGGATAGTTGCATATATATGGACAAAAAAATTCACAGGGGGCTTGCTATGGAAATGCTGAAAAGGTTTTTTGCGCCGGTGGATATGACGGAAGGTTCACCGTGGAAGAAGATTGTAATGTTTACGGTTCCCATGCTTATCGGGAATATTGCCCAACAGCTTTATAACACTGTGGACAGTGTTGTTGTGGGAAATTATGTTGGGGACAATGCGTTGGCGGCAGTGGGCAGTGCGGGGCCGATTTTGAATCTGCTCATTGTCCTGTTTGTGGGGATCAGCGTGGGGGCGGGGATTA
>OFFW01000753.1_pt1 | contig 21899 bp, 20 predicted proteins | sample 1521501 | NCBI WGS metagenome assembly OFFW01 (sample SAMEA3504107, study PRJEB24116) | mouse gut metagenome | biome: mouse gut; feature: mouse-associated habitat; material: faeces | place: Denmark | collected 2011
GCCAACTGGCTGCTGCTGCAGGATTATTTCTATATTTTGAAAGGATAAAGGTCGGGCTGACAGGGCATAGATGCAAAAAACGGTGGTTATTTGGAACTGATAAGAGCTTTCGGTAAAGTTTCCCGTGCCGATGCCGAAATAGGAAGAGAAGACTATGCCTGGGTACTGGGCGGGGCAGATGCGGAACTGGAATAGGAGAAGCAAAATGGACGAGCGGTTGAAAGAAGTATTGGAGGGGAAAGAAGGGAATTATCTGCTTCCTTTCCTGTGGATGCACGAAGGCGGAAGGGAGGGGCTGCCGGAACGTATCCAGAAGGTCTGGGACAGCGGATGCAGAGCTTTCTGCGTGGAATCCAGGCCCCATGAGGGTTTTGGGAGACAGAGCTGGTGGGATGACATGACAGTGATTCTGGAAGAAGCCAGGAAGAAGGACATGATATTTCCGGTCTCTCAGCGGCCAGGACATGAGCGGGATTGACATCGTGCTCCATCAGGTGATGCCGGGGTTTGCGGATTATGGGGTGTCAGCTTCCATTTCGGGCGGAAAGGCGGGAAACGCTTTCTTCCATTACGTGCTGCCGAAGCTGGGCTCATCCCTGGCAAGGGTGGAGCCGCGGATGAAGGGGGCCGCCATGTGCGAGGTGTTTGGAGCATACGGGTGGGCGGAGGATACGGCCTGTATGAAATGGCTCATGGATTTTCTCCTGGTTCGGGGAAGCAACCGGTTCGTCCCTCATGCTTTCACGGATCTGTATCCGGATCCGGACTGTCCGCCGCATTTTTATGGAAAGGGAAACAATCCTCAGTTTGAGGGATTTTCGAAGCTGATGTGATATGTGAACCAGATGAGCCACTTGCTGGAAGGCGCAGAGCTGCAGACGGACGGGAGCATTTTCTATATGGCAGAAGCGGAATGGATGAGTACGCCCGGCTTCCGGGACATGGATGGGGCCGCGAAAGCATTGTATGATGCTCATATCGACTTTGACATTCTGCCGCTGGATGCACTGGAGAAGGCTAAGGTGGAGAATCGGAAGCTGATGGTGAACGGACATGCCCATCGTTTCCTGGTGATTCCCTATGCGGAGCGCTATCCGCAGAAGCTGCGTCGGCTGGTGCAGGCGTTTACGGGGAAAGGACTCCCGGTGTTCTGGCTGACAGAAGGGGGAACTATAAGACCTATGGGAGGAGAGGCTCTTGACCTGGGGTGCCTGGCTGCTGTTGTCAGGGAGCGGGGGCTTGCCCATCTGTATACCACGGAAGCACCCTATCTGCGCATCGGCCATTTCGTCAGGGGAGAGACCTCCTGGTTCATGCTGTTCTGGGAAGGTGTACAGGGGGAAGTGGACGAGGTGATTGAGCTGCCCTGTAAGGGAGATTTCTTAAGGCTGAATCTGCTGCATGGGAAAATCAGCAGAGGTTTCACGGTGGACGGACGGGTACAGGTGCGGCTTGTGCCGTATCGGTCTGAGCTGCTGCTGTTTGATGCCTTTCCGGAGACCGTTCTGGAGGGATTTTCGCCCCGGACAGAATGGAAGGAACTGGACGCTCCCGCGCTTGTCTGGGACATCGAACTGCTGGAGCAGGGGAAGGAAGAGCTTTTCCGGAAGGTAAAGGAACAGTCGGAACTGTTCTCCATCACCGGCAAGGAAGGCTGGCCCCGTTTTTCGGGAAGAATGCGGTATAGGACGCAGCTTCGTCTGGGGAATGACGCCAATGTGGCACTTGATCTGGGGCGTGTGGGCGTCACGGCAAAACTGACAGTCAATGGCAGAGACCTTGGCATGCGCATCTGTCCGCCTTACCGATGGGATATCTCCGAAGCAGCCAGGGCGGGCAGCAATCTGATTGAGGTGGAAGTCTGCAATACGCTGGTCCACAGGATCCAGGACGGGCTGTCAAGTTATATGCAGATTCCTCCCAGCGGCTTGCTGGGGCCTGTGCGGCTGTATGGGAAAGAGAGTATGGAGGGACGATAAAGCGAAACAGGAGGGCAAGAGAATATGAGGATGTATGATATCATCATGAAAAAGCGAAACAGCGGTGAACTCACCAAAGAGGAGATAGCTTATTTCATAGAGGGCTATACCAAAGGGGAGATTCCCGATTACCAGGTATCCGCCCTGATGATGGCAATCTATTTCCAGAAGATGACCCAGCAGGAGACGCTGGCTCTGACCATGGCCATGGCGGACAGCGGCGACAGGCTGGACCTGTCCGAGATTCACGGCGTGAAGGTGGACAAGCACAGCACCGGCGGCGTAGGGGACAAGACTTCGCTGGCGCTGGCGCCCATGGTGGCGGCCTGCGGCATTTCCGTGGCGAAGATGAGCGGGCGGGGGCTGGGACATACCGGCGGGACTATTGACAAGCTGGAGAGCTTCCCCGGCTTCACCACTTCGCTTACCACAGACCGATTCATTGAAAACGTGAACCGCATCGGCATAGCCATTATGGGCCAGACTGCCGACCTGGCTCCGGCGGACAAGAAGCTCTACGCCCTCCGTGACGTGACGGCGACGGTGGACAATCTGTCCCTGATTGCCAGCTCCATCATGAGCAAGAAGCTGGCGGCCGGGGCGGACGCCATCGTGCTGGACGTGAAGACGGGCAGCGGCGCTTTCATGAAGCAGGAGAAGGACGCCAGGGCTCTGGCGGAGGAGATGGTGAAGATCGGTGCCAACGCCGGGCGGAAGACAGTGGCGGTGATTTCCGACATGGATCAGCCCCTGGGCTATGCGGTGGGGAATGCCCTGGAAGTGAAGGAAGCCATTGATACCCTGAAGGGGAAGGGCCCTGAGGATTTTGTGGAGCTGTGCCTGACGCTGGGGAGCCAGATGCTGATGGCGGGAGGGAAGGCGGAAGACAGCGAAGCGGCAGAAGCCATGCTGAAAGCCGTAATCTCAGACGGCAGCGCCTTAAGGAAGCTGGCGGAATTCGTGGAGGCACAGGGGGGAGACAGCCAGGCGGTATATCATCCGGAGATGCTGCCGAAAGCCGCTATCGTCCAGCCGGTTCCAGCCCCGGAAAGCGGCTATGTAAGCCATATCGTCTGCGACGAGGTGGGGCTCTGTTCCCTGATCCTGGGGGGCGGCAGGGAGACCAAGGACAGCGAAATCGACCTGTCTGTGGGCCTGGTGCTTTGCAAGAAGGTGGGAGACTATGTGGAGGCAGGCGAACCGCTGGCTGTAATCCACGCCAATGACCCGAGCCGGGCGGCCGAGGCGTCGGAGCGCTATCGAAGGGCCTGCTCCATCACGGCGGAGAAGCCGGAAAAGGTGCCGCTCATCAAGGGAATCGTCCGCTATGTCCAATGACGGCATTTGCGCGCGGCACAAATAGACTACAATATGGTAGCCAAGCGGAAAAGCAACCGGATTACCCGGCGGAAAATCCAGTGTCACGCCCTGGCCTGTTGGGGCGGTGGCTGCGGCTTTCCTCGGTAAGGTGCGGAAATGTGGTTGCGTTTTGGCCGCCAGGCCGATAGCGGAAAGAGGGAAGCTCCGGCGAATCGGCATAAAACTTGGTGCATAGTTTCAAATCCATCCTAATATAATGGAAACATGAAGAGAAACAATGACCGGATCCAGAAAAACGAGGCAAGGAAAGAATCCCTGATAGACTCCCTCCGGCTTCCGAAAGATATCTGCATGGGGGCGATGAAGGTGACCCTGACCGGCAACCGGGAGGCCTGGGTGGAGAACTACCGGGGGATTCTGGAATATACGGAGAAACTGATACTGCTCCAGGGCAAGACCTGCCAGGTCTGCTTTGAAGGGGCCAGGCTTTCCATTGACTATTACACCAACGAAGACATGAAAATCAGCGGATGCATCAGCTGCATAAGGTACATTTGATATGGCAGGGGCAATCCCGGCGGCCCCGGAACGAAAGCGCCCGTGACCGGAAGGATAGGGACGGAACTGGAATAGAAAGGGTTATGCCATGATCAGATTTCTGAAGTACATGAAAGGGTACCTGCGCATCCGCGTCTGGGGTTTTTCCCCGGAGAGGTTCATGAACCTGTGCAGCAACAAAGGCATATTGCTGTGGGACATTGTCCGGGAGGGCGATGTCTACTGCATGGACATCACCTTGAAGGGCTTTTGGGAGCTTCGGCCCATAGCGAAGAAGACCGGGACAAGGGTAGCCGTATTGGAACGATATGGACTGCCCTTTTTTCTGCCAAAGCTTTTGAAGCGGAAGATGTTCGTGGCGGGGCTGTTTCTGACGATTGCCTTCTGGATCTGCTCCTCTTTCTTCATCTGGGATATCGAGCTGAACGGGAACTACCAGATTACGGAGGATGTCTTCCAGAGCTTCCTGAAAGAGAACCAGGTGAAGATAGGCATGCGCATAGATGAGCTGGACATCGAGGAGCTGGAGAAGCAGATCCGCAGGACATTTCCCCAGATCACCTGGGCCTCCGCGAAGCTGAACGGCACGAAGCTGCAGATAGATGTGAAGGAGAACGATGCCCCCATCACCATAGAAAAGCCGGACGCCACGCCCGGTACGGATCTGGTGGCGGAATACGACGGCACGGTGGTGGCCATGATTGTCCGCAGCGGCGTCCCCCAGGTGGCCATCGGCGACACGGTGGAACAGGGGACCGTGCTGGTGGAGGGGAAGGTGCCTGTCTATAACGAGGATGCCACGGTGCGGGAGTACACCTATGTGGACGCGGACGCGGACATTCTGCTGGAGCATACCATGGCGTATTCCGACAGCCTGCCTTTTGACCATATCGAAAAGGAATACACCGGCAGGGAAAAGACGCATCATTACATAAAACTGGGCGGAAAGTCCTGGGATCTGCCCGACGACGTCCCCTTCCTGGTATACGACAGCCTGATCAGGGAGAGCAGGCCGTTGGTGCTTGAAAAGCTGTCGGTGCCCGTGTTCTGGGGCACGGTGACCTATCGGGAGTACCAGAATGTGGAATATGAATATACGCTGGACCAGGCGAAAGCCCTTCTTAATCAAAAATTAATGGATTTTCTTGCAGAATTAGAGGAAAAGGGGGTACAAATTATTGAAAAAAATGTTAGAATAGAAAAAGACGGCGCTTCCTGGGTGGCCGTCGGCGAATTTCTGGTGCGGGAAGTGGTTGGGAAGAGCGTACAGACGCAAAAAACAGATATCGGGGAAACGGAAACAAATGAATGATTTTACAGTAAAACTGGATATGTCCGCCGAGCATATGCGGAAGATATTCGGGATGCATGACGCATATGTGAAGAAGATGGAGCGGGACTTCGGCGTGGCAATCGTGGACCGCAATGGGCAACTGGCGATTACCGGAGCGGAAGAGATGGTGAGAAGGGCCGAGGGAGTCCTCAGGCAGCTTACGATCATCTCCGGGAGAGGAAACGAAATCGAGGAGCAGAACGTGGATTACGCAATTACATTAGGAATGGAAGAACGGGAAGAAGAATTGGCGCAGATAGATGCCGACTGCATCTGCCATACGGTGAACGGCAAGCCTGTGAAGCCGAAGACCCTGGGGCAGAAGGCATATGTGGACGCCATCAGGAAGAATATGCTGGTATTCGGCGTGGGGCCTGCGGGAACCGGCAAGACCTACCTGGCCATGGCCATGGCGATCACTGCCTTCAAAAATGACGAAGTGGGCCGGATCATCCTGACCAGGCCGGCCATCGAAGCAGGGGAGAAGCTGGGCTTTCTGCCGGGAGATTTGCAGAGCAAGGTGGATCCTTACCTGCGGCCCCTGTACGACGCGCTGTACCAGATCATGGGGGCGGAGAGCTTTGCGAAGAACATGGAAAAGGGCCTGATAGAAGTGGCGCCCCTTGCCTATATGCGGGGCCGCACCCTGGACAATGCCTATATCATCCTGGACGAGGCCCAGAACACTACCCCGGCCCAGATGAAGATGTTCCTGACCCGAATCGGGTTCGGCTCCAAGGTGGTGGTCACGGGGGACGATTCCCAGAAGGACCTCCCCGCAGGGACGAAGTCGGGACTGGATATCGCTTCAAAGGTGCTTAAGGGGATTGACGACATCGCTTTCTGCACCTTTACCAGCAAGGACGTGGTGCGCCATCCCCTGGTGCAGAAAATCGTCAAGGCGTATGAGGACTTTGAGGGAAAGGAAGCGGCCAGGAGCCGCAGGGAACGGCAGAAGGACGGGCACAGAAGAGGCAGATAGCAAAAGAGGGGCATTGTCATGCGTATTTTTATGGAAAATGAGACGGACCAGAGCCTTCCCTTTCCGGTGGAGGAGACGGTGGAGCTGGTATGCGGGGCGGTCCTGGAGGAAGAGGGATGTCCCTATGAGGCGCAGGTGAATCTTGTGCTGACGGACAATGAGGGAATCCGGGAGCTGAACAGGGAGTGCAGAGGCATTGACAGGGAGACGGATGTGCTCTCTTTTCCCAATGTAGATTTCGGGGAGGAAGGGGTCTTCGACATCGACGAGGACAGCGAAGCGGATTATTTTGACCCTGAGACAGGGGAGCTGGTGCTGGGGGATATCATGATATCCCTGGACAAGGTCTATGAACAGGCAGAGGAGTACGGCCACAGCGTCAGGCGGGAATTCGCGTTCCTGGTGGCCCACAGCATGCTCCATCTGTGCGGCTATGACCATATGGAAGATGGGGAGAGGGCGCGGATGGAGCAGAAGCAGGAAGGGATATTGACAGGTTTGGGCATTACGAGAGATTGACTGAGGGACAGCGGATGAATCAGGCGGAGACAAAGAGGCGTCAGGCGGAAGCGTTTTCCGATATCCTGATGCTGATTACGATATCTATCATTGGAAAGCATATAGGGGATGAGGGAATCGCTTATCTGGCGGTGGCGGCAGAATCCTGCGCCTTGCTGTGGATTGCGTTGAGCGGCTGCCTGTCGGATGCTTTGGGGAGGCTGCTGCGCAGCAGAAAGAATAAAGGACAGTACCGGAACAGCAGAAAAATGCAGAACAGCGTCATAGTATTCCAGGCGGCGGCAGGGCTGGTGGGAAGCCTGCTTTTGCTGTTGGCTGCGAGTGGAATCGCGAAAGCGTTCAAGATGCCACACAGCGGGCTGATTCTGATGGTGCTTTCTCCTGTTGTGCTGCTCAGGTCGGTCTCCGCTGTGCTGACGGGATGCTTCCAGGGGGAAGGCTCGGAGTTTCCCAGGGCGGTTTCGGGCATCCTGCGGCAGATATTCCTGTGCGGCTTCGGCGTGCTGTTCGGCCACATACTGGGCAGCTACGGAGAGAAGGTGAGCAGCCTGCTGCGGCAGAAGGATGTGGTATACATGTACGGCGGGATGGGGGTGGCCATCGGCATCGTCCTTGCGGAACTGCTGGTGCTGCTTTTTCTGGGGCTTATCTATAAGGTGAGCCGCAATTCCGAGAAACGGGCCAGGCAGGAGGGGATGTACTCCACGGACTCCGTCTGGGAATGCATCGGGTTTCTGCACAACAGCAGATGGCCCCAGCTCATGACGGAGTTTCTGCTGTTCCTGCCCGTTGTCCTGGGGCTGCTCTTCCTGACCAGGTCCGCGGAGGACGAGGGCGGCATGGCGCTGGAGTATGGCCTGTATGCGGGGAAGTATCTGGTGGTCTGCGGTGTCTGCGCGGCTTTGATATTCATAGCGGTGCTGCCGACCATCGGCAAGGTGTTCCTGAGCTTTAAAAGGGAAGAGACCCGCTTCGCGAGGATGGTGTTCCAGAGCGGTGCCCACATTTGCCTGGTGCACGGCGTCTTTCTGGCGGTTTTCATAGCCGTCATGAGCGGGCAGATGGCAGGGCTGCTCAGCGAGGCAAATGCCGGGGAAGTGGCGAAGATGCTGCAGGGAGGTTCCGCGGTGGTGGCATTCGTGGCGCTTTCCGGGTATTTCGGCCGGCTTCTGCATGTGGTGGGGAAGCGATATCAGATACTGACGGCTGCCTGTGCTGCGGATACGCTGTTCCTGGTGGTGGTCCTGCCGACCATGGGGAAGATTGGGGGGCTGTCTTTGGTATATGGCGGCGTGGCTGGGGCGGCGGTATTCTGCGTCCTGTTGGGGGCGCTTTCCTTCCGGCAGATGCGGGTGAAGGTGGACTGGCTGGGCACGTTGGTGGTTCCCTTGGGCGCGGGCGGCGTGGCGGGGCTGATCTGTCTGCTCATGGGAAAGCTCCTGTCGCCTCAGCTGGGGAACCTGGTGATGCTTCTTGTGGCATTCGCGGTGTCCGGTGCGGTGTACTGGGTGCTGCTTTTGCTGCTGCGGAACTTTAAGGAGCAGGAGCTGGAGGCTATCTCCGGAGGACGGCTGATTGGGATGCTGGGACAGCTGCTTCGTGTCTATCGGTAGAGGGAGAACGCCTGTTTGGACAGGCTGTTGGATTGTGGGGCAGAAAGTTCTGCATAAGTGAATAAATGGATGTAAAATAGCTGATACTGATTACCAATGGATAGGGAATCTCAGGAATGGATTACCAATGGAAAATGAAATCCGGGGTGATTGCTATGAAATATGTAAAAAGTATCAGCTTGTTCCTAATATATCCCCTGCTGGCGCTGGGGATTGGTTTTTATGCGGGGGTGAAGAGTTCCCCTTTCTTTTATCTGGATAGATTGCCCCAGGAAAGTCCGGCTCCAGCGGAAGACTCTGTGGAGGAGCCGGACGTGGGAGACCAGGGGATTCAGGCGGCCGGGCCTGAGCCGGTTTTGGAGAGCGGTACGCAGCAGGCCGAGGCAGTTCCGGAGCCAACGGATCCTTCTGCGGAAGCGGAGGAAGTCCTGTTCACGCCGGAGACCCTCTGCGTGGATACGGAATATGTGCTGGAGGAGACGGACATCCTGTACCACACGGTGGTGGAGACTACCTGGAGGCTGCCGGATAAGTATGTGGGCATGAACCGGGAGCAGTTCCTGCAGGCCATGGAGGTCTATGAGTCCTTTCCGCCGCTGTCCGAGCTGGAGCGGGGCTTCATCGGGCTGGAAGTGCTGTCCTTTTCCAGGGAACGGGTGGTAGTGCGGATGAACTACAAGTTCGTGCAGCCCAGCAGCAGCTTCTATCTGGCGGTCTATGACAATGAGGTGATCGTATATCTGGAGGACATGCAGACGGTGTATATCGAGACGGACATCAGGCTGGACTCTCTGCCGAACGATGTGCAGCAGAGTATCATAGATATGATGTGGATCAAGGATGAGGAGGCTTTGTACAGCTTCCTGGAGAATTATTCCAGTTAAGGGAGCATATGGCAGATTCGGGTGAAGTTTGTACAGACAAAAGAGGTGCAGGGGGACAGGCGTAAGGGGTTCCTGGCATGGCTGGTGAGGGACAGGCATAGGAAGTGCCTGGCATGATTGGGAAGGAACGGGGAAAGTCGATGGATGTGGCAGAATGATGGCAGCAATGCATGAAGATACGGAGTATATGGCAAAGAGGAGCAGGTCATGGATGGAAATACGGTAGGTATCGTAGGCGGCGGAGCGGCGGGGATGATGGCGGCAATCGCCGCGGCGGAATCGGGAGCTAGGGTCACTTTACTGGAAGGGAACGATAGACTGGGCAAAAAGATACTGTCTACCGGTAACGGTAAGTGCAATCTGGGAAACGAGAAGCTGGATCTGGAGGAATATTATACCGGCAGCCCGGCTTTTCTGGCGGATTGTCTGGGAAGGTTCGGCACGGTGGAGACGGTTTCCTTTTTCCAGGGCATAGGGCTGATGATAAAGAGCAGGAACGGCTATCTCTATCCGGCCTGTGAGCAGGCTTCGGCGGTGCTGGACGTGTTGCGCTATGAGGTGGCGGCTGCCGGTGTGGAAGTGGTGACGGACTGTAGGATTGAGCGGATTGGAAGGAACCGGAGGACAGGGCGGATGGAACTGCGGGGGAAGGGCAGCGTATTTTCCTTCGACCGTGTGGTTCTGGCTTGTGGGGGCAAGGCGGCTCCCAGGACAGGGTCGGACGGCAGCGGGCATGAGCTGGCCAGGCAGCTGGGGCATAGCCTGGTTCCCACGGTTCCGGCGCTGGTGCAGCTGAAATGCCGGGAGGAGTATCTGAAGTCTGTGGCTGGTGTCAGGGCGGAGGCACGGCTGACAGTGTTCCGGAAAGGCGTACCCGTGGCGGAGGAGCGGGGTGAGCTACAGCTGACGGAGCAGGGGATTTCGGGGATTCCGGTCTTCCAGCTGAGCCGGGTGGTGAATTACATATTGGCGGGCGGAGGTGAGGCCGCGGCCAATGGACAGGCATCTGAGAGAAAGGGGCGCCGCAGGGAAAATCTCGGCCCGAATCTCGGGACGGAAGAGCGTTCTCCTGGGGAGGGCGTGGAGATGCGCATTGATTTTCTGCCGGATTATTCGGAGGAGGATTTCCGACTGTTGTGTGCCCGCAGGGAGCTTTTGCAGGGGGAGAGGACGGTGGAGGAATTCTTTACGGGAATGCTTCATAAGAAGCTGATGCTGTTGTTTGCGCGGCTGGCGGGCCTGAAGGCGATGGAAGACATTGCTGTGGCAGACAGGGAGAAGGTAGCGGAGGTATACCGGTTGTGCAGAGACTGGCGGGTTCACGTAGTGGGGAACAACGGCTATGACAGCGCACAGGTATGCGCCGGAGGGATACCGCTGGAGGAGCTGACGGAGTCGCTGGAGTCCAGGAAAGCGCCGGGGGTCTATTTTGCCGGGGAGATTTTGGATGTGGACGGTAAGTGCGGCGGCTACAACCTGCAGTGGGCGTGGTGCAGCGGTTACCTGGCCGGGTGCGCTGCGGCGAAAGGGGAGGTGTAAGATGCTTCGTGTCAATCAGGTAAAGCTTCCCGCAGGGCATTCAGGAGCCGACATAAAAGCACAGGCCGCGGGGATGCTGCGGATTCCGGCGGGGGACATCCGGCAGATGAGGATAGTCCGCCAGTCCATCGACGCCAGGAAGAAGCCGGAGATTTTCTATATTTACGCGCTGGATCTGGAGGTGAAAGAGGAGAGCAGGATTCTGCGCAGATTCCAGGGGAAAGAGAACCTGGTATGCAAATCCCAGCAGCAGATTTACCGTTTCCCGGAACCGGGAAGCCGCGTGGGCAGATTGCCCATTGTCATTGTGGGAACAGGGCCTGCGGGATTGTTCTGCGGCTATTTCCTGGCGTTGCACGGTTATCGGCCGATATTGCTGGAACGGGGGAAATGCGTGGAGGAACGGCAGAGGGATGTGAAGGCGTTCTGGGAGAATGGAAGGCTGGATTCGTCCTCCAACGTGCAGTTTGGCGAGGGCGGCGCGGGAACTTTTTCGGACGGGAAGTTGAACACGCTGGTGAAGGATAAGGATGGCCGGAACAGGGTAGTGCTGGAGACTTTCGTGAAATTCGGCGCGAAGGAGAGTATCTGTTATGAGGCGAAACCTCATATAGGAACAGATGTTCTTTGCCGGGTAGTGAAAGGGATGCGGGAGGAGATTGTCCGACTGGGTGGCGAAGTGCGCTTTGAAAGCCAGGTGAAGGACTTGTGCATCAGGGACGGAAGGGTCACCGGCGTGGAAATCGAGGGCGGCGGGCATCTGGACTGCGGGCGGCTGGTGCTGGCAATCGGCCACAGCGCCAGGGATACCTTTTCCATGCTTCATGACAGGGGCGTCCCCATGGAGGCGAAGTCCTTTGCGGTGGGACTGCGGGTGGAGCATCCACAGTCTATGATAAATGAGAGCCAGTATGGTATGGAGGAACCGGGAGAACTGGGGGCGGCGCCTTATAAAGTGACAGCGAAGGCCGGGAATGGCAGAGGGGTCTATTCCTTCTGCATGTGCCCCGGAGGGTATGTGGTAAACGCTTCTTCCGAGGAGGGGCGCACGGCAGTGAACGGCATGAGCTACAGCGGAAGGGATGGAAGGAATGCCAACAGCGCGGTCATCGTCACCGTGACGCCAGAGGATTTCGGGTCGGAGCATCCCCTGGCGGGTATCGGGTTCCAAAGATGGCTGGAGGAAAAGGCCTATGCTATCGGCGGAGGAAAGATTCCGGTGCAGCGGTACGGAGAGTTTCGGGAACGGGTGAATGGGGATGGCCAGCAATTTCCGGCAGGCTCCACAGGGATACTATCTCCTAAAGACGAGGGGCGTTCCGGGAGACAGGAAAGCGGTGAATTTTCCGAAATTACCCCCCAGTGCAAAGGCCAGTATGTGTGGGCGGATGTAAGCCGGATTCTTCCGAAGGAATGCAATGAAGCCATCGTGGAGGGAATGGAAGCCTTCGGCAGGCAGATAGCGGGCTTCAACAGGCCGGATGCCTGTCTGTCAGGGGTGGAGAGCCGCACTTCGTCCCCGGTCAGGATACGACGGGGCGATGATTTACAGTCGGAAATCCGTGGATTATATCCCTGTGGAGAGGGCGCGGGCTATGCGGGGGGAATCGTCTCCGCCGCCATGGACGGCATAAGGGTGGCCGAAGCTATCGCCAGAGAGTATGCGCCATGACGGATTGCCGTCTGCGGAGCGCTTGCCGCGTATCTGGATTTCACACCATAAAGAAATGAAAATACGATATTGCGTGTAGCAGAACATAATAGAGATACAAGATGAAACATTAGGAGGGCTCGGAACATGATTGAAATCATTTATGCTGACAGCAAATTTCTTGCGAAGGGAACCTTTTCATTAGGGATTGCAGGTGTGTTTGAAAATAAGGACTTTAACGACAAAAAGATTGAGATTCATTCTGATTTGGATTATATTTTAAAGGAATTGAAGAAAGAAACCTCTTTCAAATTCCAACCCTTGTTTCCCTACTTAAAAGGAAAAGGCGAAGACGGTGCTGCTATTGCCGAAGGCCTCACAGAATACTATAATCAGAAAGAGAAAGAAATTCAGGAAAATGTAAAACAGATAAATGATTGTATCTTGTATCATTTGTTTGAAAACCTGGAAGATTGTGAATACCCGTTCTGGGAGATTGAAGAGGCAATCATACCAGGAAGTTTAGAGGAACAGGATATAGACAGCATTTATGATACCGAAGAGGCTATGTACGAATGGGGGAATGATTTTTGTGGAAAGCCAAACAATGGCACCTTGTCCAAAGTTGATGTAGAGGGAAAGCTTAGGAAAATGTTCCCCATGTTCGATTTTGATGGTTTGTATCAATCAATCATTCCGGAGGGCATTGCCCTGAATGGCAGGTTCCTGGAATTCCAGTTCTCGGATGGATGGGGAGGCGACCTGTTCTGCGCTGCCTATGACCGTTTTGATGAAAACTTTACTTCCTGTGACTGGCATAATCATTAAATTTCAGCTGATGTTTTTTCGATAGCAAAGACACGGAATTGCCGCAGCTTATGTGTGAGATTATTGACATATATGCGAACCGCAAGTCCGAGAGAAAAGGAGATGGCAGATCAATCATGAATATGGATGAAAAAATAGCGCGTATCAATGCACTGTACCATAAGTCCCAGAGCGAGGGGCTGACGGCAGAGGAGAAAGAGGAACAGGACAGGCTGCGCAAGGAATATGTGGCCAATGTCAGGGCCAACTTAAGGGGCCAGCTGAACAGCATCACCATTGAGAATCCGGACGGAACCAGGGAGAACCTGGGGGAGAAATACGGAGGGCTGCCAAAGTGAATATACGAAAAAGCGTGCTGCAGGCCAGGGACGCCCTGAGGGAGGAAGAGCAGACAAAGGCTGCCGTACTGCTGACAGAGCGGATTTTAGGGCATCAGTGGTATTACCGTTCGGAAATCCTGTTATGCTTTGTGAGCTATGGCAGTGAAATCTCCACCAGGGATATCCTGGCGGAAGCCCTCAAGGCAGGGAAAGAGGTCTATGTGCCCAAAGTCCTGGGGGACGGCGCCAGGGCGTGCGGGGAGGTCTTCTTGGCAAAATTGGGGGAAGCCGCGGATATTTATCCGTCTAAAGGGAATGACCGACAAGATAGAGAGCCCGGGAGGGAACCAAAAACAGAAAAACCAGAAATGGCCTTTTACAGAATCACATCGCTGGAGGAACTGAGGAAAGGCTATAAGGGAATCCCGGAGCCCTCAGGGGATACCCGGGAATATCTCTACACGCCGGAACTGGCGGAGCGCACGCTGATGCTGATGCCCGGCGTGGCTTTCGACCGGTTCCGGAACAGGATTGGATACGGAAAGGGATTCTACGATAGATTTCTGGCGGACAAGCCTGACCTACAGCTGCGTACTATAGCTGTAGGCCATCGCTGCCAGATGGTGGAGGAACTGTCCGTCACTGCCACGGATATCAGGCCCTGTCAGGTTATTTGCGTCTAACTTACCGGGTTGCGCTAAATCCATCGGTCTGCGCCTAAATCCACCAGGTTGGGCTAAATCCGCCGGTCTGCGCCTAAATCCACCAGGTTGGGCAATCCATATAAGGCCTGCGCAATCCCCCGTGCTGTACCTAAACTCCCTAGTCTGTACCTAATCCGCTGGGTTACGTCGATTCCCCAGGCTGTGTCTGATTTACCAGGTTCTAATCTTCAGAAATGTCCACGTTTCGTAAATTGGCCTGGCTGAACCTCAATCATTGAAATCCAGCCAGGCAGCCTAATCATACTACATCCCAAAGAACCGATTGGCAAACGTGTCCGTCCTGCCCTGGAGGCTCTTCAGCGTGGCAAGCGCGTCCTCATCCCCGCAGGCCCATTCTTTCATCAGGCGTCCCTGCTCGAAACACAGTTCATCATACCTGGGGAAATAATTCTCCAGCAGATACCTTGCGTATTTCACATAGCGGTAAGGACCGTGCACCCGGTACTCCTCCCCGGGATAGTGCTCTACTGCAACACTGTAGTAATCCTTGATCGCCCCAGTGAGCTCATCGAAAGAATCCCCTCTGGAAAATACCAGTGTGCTGCTCCAGGTAAAGTATACAGCGGGCTCCGTGCCGTGGGAATCGCTGGAGCCCACGATGGCGATTTTCCTTCCCATAGCCCGCTGGTCATGGTAGAAGGCTGTCTGCATATTGTTCTCATGCACGCTCTGACCACCCAGCAGCTCAAAAGCGTCATATACATTGTGAGCGAACAAGTAGTCTGTCACATCGTCCGGCATATTGTAGGCATTGCTGATCCAATGGGGATGAACCAAAATGGACAGGCCGCCGCCGCGCTGGATCTGCTGCGCCACCCAAATCCTCTGGGCAAGCTGCAGGGAATCCGTGCCCTCCGGCGCTTCTATTGACTGAGCCATCTGAGCGATTTCGGCATCACATTCCTCCTGATGGCTTTCATAGTACTCGTTCACGCTGAAGGAGCCGCCGAAATTCACCGCATGGATGTAAGACGGATAGGGGACATGTACTTCCTCGCCGGAAAACATCGCCAGACCGGTGGGCACACCCTGGTAAGCGTCCAGAAGCAGCCGGGAGGGATACATCTTGTGGTGGTCTGTGAGAGCCATGAAGTCGAAACCGTTCTTCCGGTAATTGGCGGCTACAATCATAGGATCCTCCCGCCCATCCGAAAAATAGGAATGGACATGCAGATCGCCCCGATAGGCCCGTCTGCCGTACAGATCCTGATGGAGAGAGTAAATGGACAGGCGCAGCAGCTCCCTGTCATTGGAATCCACGATGACAAGCTTATATTCCTGCTCCCCTGAAAAAACATGCTGGAATTCCAGGGAACCGTCCGCACAGGGACGCACCAGCACGCTCTCACAGACAGACATGGGCTCTGGAGCCGTGCTCTGCTCCATGGGTAGAAAATAAATCTTGTATTCGATGTCCGCGTCCGGCTCAAAGACTTCCGGCGCAAATTGGAATGGGGAGCCCTTTGGCTGACGGTGAACCTGATCGTCAAATCTGGCATGTTTCCCCCGCGGAATGATTCGTACAACGGCTTTCTCGCCGCTGGGCACCACGCCCGGCCGTACTTCATAATCTGCAATCTGCATCTTCATGACAATGACCTCCTTTTCCTGAAACCTAAGTCCGCCTGGCGGAGTTGGGTCTCTGAACTGCTTGCGGCAGTTTTTGAGTGATATATATCGGCAGCGTCGGCCAAGAAGGATGGCGCTGCTTTGTCTAACATACCATACTTTGGATGACTTTCCAACTGTTTTTTCTGCTATTTCTGCTCTGGCTCATCGACATGAAAGCTTCCGTCCTGTCTGGCTGATTTTAGCTTGTATGAGGGCGGGTTTCTTGGTATATTGATGCTGGTATCCCGATGCATGAATCCTTGAGCAATCAGCACTTGTCGTCCATACCAGAACTCCTGCACCAGTGTACAGAGTGACAACCATTGTGGCTCTGGATGTGCTGAAACGGGGCGGCATGTCTTGCCAGGGGATTTCGGGCATTTTTTGTTATATTTGACATTGATAGGAAACTATCCTATAATTGGGTAAGTATTTATGCTGCTTAACGATTTCATTTGCCGTGAAGCCAGACTGCATAACGCTGACTGGTTCAATCGCATGATTGCATTAGGCAGGATTCAGCGTTATGCAGTATAACAGTTATGTGTATCATTTTACAAGGTTGAGACAGAAAACATGAATAATACAGCGGAGAAAGATTTACAGGAAAAAATTATGGTGCTGCTTGAGGCAAATCCTCAGAAGGCTATGTCTCTGGCGGTGGAGCGCTACACGGGCCTGCTCTGGCATGTGGTGGAGCAGTACTTGAAGAATCCTGAGGATATCAAGGAATGCGTGAATGATACTTTTATGGAATTTTATACAGGCAGGGAGCGGTTCGATAGCTCTAAAGGCAATCTGGCATCGTTTCTGGCGGCAATTGCCCGGAACCTGGCAGTCAGCCGCTACCGCAGGGAGAACCTGCGCAGAACCCTGGAGCTGGACGAGGAAATCCCCGGCGAAACAGGGCAGATGGAGCAGGTGGACAGGAAGCTGGATTTGGAGAAGGCTATGGCAGTTCTGAAGCCGGAGGACTTGGACATCATCCGCATGAAGTACTACGGCGGGATGACGATTCAGGAAATCGCGGATTCCCTGGGGCTTCCATATGAGACGGTGAAGAAGAGGCATCAGAGAAGCCTGAGCAAGATGCGTCTGGCCATGATTGCGGTTCTGGTTCTATTGCTCGCTTTGCTGCTGGCCGCATGCGCGTACATTATTGTCCGTTATTTCGGTATCGTGCCGGGGTTCGGAGTCGTCTCAGAGCCAGATTTTTCCATCTATATGCTGGAGGAAAGCATCACGATTGAGAATGACAGAGGGACGTATGTGCTGGAGAATGCTTTTATAGCGAACGGAGAGCTGTTGGCTCATGGAATGGTTCATTTCAACAGCGAAGACAGGGACACCTGGAGACCGGGAGAGGATATAGAGATAGGTATGCTGAAGGACGGGGAGAAGGAGTATATCTGTCTGACCGGCTATCACGTAGAACTGCCGCAGGATATAGATTTTGAAGTGGAGGCGGAATCGATAGAAATGCCCTCCGAGGGACAGACAGTTTGGGAGATGACATGGGACTGGTCCGGGGTTCAATTCCCGCTTCGCTTTCATCTTTCAGGAGCTGAAGATTTCCGGGGATATGACTACCAGATGGGTGAGAAAGGCGGGGTGTTAGCCGTCCCGAAAGTGAAGAGGGGAGATTTGCTGGTTGGCTTGTATCCGCTGTTGATAGAGGAGAAGGGGCAGATGGAAGTCGATTTCGGTGCGGAAGGAGAGAGCAATGTGGGCGATTGGGATTCTGTAGGGCCGTATGATTTCCAGCTTTGGGATATCATAGCGGTGGCGCCGGACGGAAAGGAGATACGGGGGAATATAACGACGGGAGGAAAAGAAAATTTCATAGAATTTAATTTCGGAGAAGTGCAGGCCGGGGAATATATCATACAGATACCCAGCCTGGAGCTGCTCTATCGATATAATGGCAATTTTGTGATTCCCATCAATCTGGAGACCTGTGAATGGGAGGATGTGGAGTATGAGATTCCGGGAGGCAGGGTTTCGGTGGAAAGCTGCGAGAGAGTGGAAGGGGAAGAATGCGAAGCGGTTGCCATTCCGGATGAGTATAGCCCGGAAGATTTTTCCTATTGGAAGATAGTGCTGCGCTATGAAATGGAAGAAGGGACGGAAGACGATAGCCTGGGTATGCCGCAGATGGTACGGTTTTTTGGTGAATGTCCTATCATAGTTCATGAAAAATTTTATATGGAAGAAGTAACTGTGAATAATGGAATGGAAGACGGATATGAAGAGCGAATTGTCGGAATCCTGAATGGTGCTTTCGATGTTTCACAGTATAAGCTGGTTCCGGAAAATGAGGTGGTTGTTCCCTGGAAATGCGACTTTCACATTCCGGTTATGGTAGAAATTCCGGAATGAGCCGAGGGGCCAGTCACACGGCTTAGGAAATGCCGGAAAATAACTGCTGCAATACGAGCGAAGGGAACCAGGACTGGCGGCAGATTTCAGCGCTTGTAAGTATTAAGGAAGTGTCTTCAAATAACTGATACGAGTTTAAAGCTGTTTTCCTTGCATTTCCGGGCTTTTCTCTAAAGAAGCTGTATCAGTTATTTCCCGGCAATTCCTAAGAAGAAATGGGGGCATATATGGACTTAAAAGATTTCTTTCGGGAGAATCCGAAAGTGGCTCTGGCATTTTCAGGAGGGGTGGATTCGGCGTATCTGCTATATGCGGCTGGGGAGAGCGGTGCGTCGGTGCGGGCTTATTATGTCAAATCGGCTTTTCAGCCCCGGTTCGAGCTGGAGGATGCCCGTAGACTGGCCGGGGAGCTGGGGGCGGATATGCGGATATTGGAGGAGGATGTGCTCGCTGACGCGCAGGTGGCATCCAATCCCGGGGATCGCTGTTACCATTGTAAAAAGAGGATTTTCACTGCCATAGCCAAGGCGGCTGCGGAAGATGGCTTTTCCGTGCTGATGGACGGCACGAATGCTTCTGATGATGCGGGAGACCGTCCCGGCATGCGGGCGCTCCGGGAACTGGAAGTGCGCTCTCCGCTCCGGGAATGCGGGCTGACCAAGGCGGAAATCCGGAGATTGTCTAAAGAAGCCGGCCTGTTCACCTGGGACAAGCCAGCCTATGCCTGCCTTGCCACCAGGATTCCTACCGGCACAGAGATTACGGAGGAGAAGCTATGTCGGACAGAGAGGGCGGAAAGTTATCTGGCTTCCGTCGGATTGAGGGATTTTCGTGTGAGAATGGTTCCGACGGACAGCGGGCGGGACAGCCATAGAGCATCTGCCTGTGGAGCGCCATGGGGAGCGGAATCTGCGCTGCCTGGGGCGGTGGCGTCTGGTGAGGGGGCATTTGAGCGGATGCAGCCTGAAAAGGTGACATCCGGCGAGGGGGCGGCTGCGGACATGGCGCGCCTACAGGTTACGGAGGGCGACATTCCGCTGCTGCTTGGCAGACGGAAGGAAATCCTGGCGGAATTGAAAAAATACTACAGTGCAGTGCTGCTGGATCTGGAGGTGAGGGGATGAACAATGAAATCAAGAGGATACTGGAAGCCGTGCAGTCCGGCGGGATGTCCGTGGAGGACGCATTGCTCAAAATAAAGGTGGAGCCCTTTGAGGACATTGGATATGCCAAAGTGGATCTGCACCGCAAGATACGCCAGGGCGCGGCGGAAGTGATTTATGGCGCGGGAAAGACCCCGGAGCAAATAAGCGGCATAATCGATGTCATGGAGAGAAGCGGCCAGAAGACGATACTGATTACCCGCATGTCCCGGGAGGCGGCTGAGATGGTAGGAAAGCGCCACGCATTGGAGTACTATGATGATGCCAGAGTAGGCATACTCGGTGAGATGCCGGTGCCTGACGGAATCGGCAGAATCGTGGTAGCCACCGGGGGAACCAGTGACATTCCGGTGGCGGAGGAAGCTGCCCTGACTGCTCAGATTCTCGGCAATGAAGTGGTACGGCTTTATGATGTGGGGGTAGCAGGGCTCCACAGGACATTGGCTCACCTGGAAGACATCATGGGAGCCAGCGTCATCATTGCCATTGCAGGCATGGAGGGAGCTTTGGCCAGCGTCATCGGCGGCCTGGCGGACTGCCCGGTCATTGCGGTGCCCACCAGCGTGGGTTATGGCGCTTCCTTCAACGGATTGTCGGCGCTTCTGTCTATGCTGAACTCCTGTGCCAGCGGCGTGTCGGTGGTGAATATCGATAATGGGTTCGGAGCCGGCTACCTGGCCAGCATGATCAACCATATGGCCGGGAGTGGGACGCAGAACTTTTAGCAGCTAGCATTTTTTAATGTATTTCTGAGCTTTTCCGAAACCTATTACGGGGATTGGTGCGCGAACCCTGTATCCAAAGGGAAATTGCAGCAGTTATTTTCTGACAGTTCCCAGGGAATTGTTATGAGCACAGTACGTGATGAAGTGGGATGATTTTGAGAGGAGTGGAATCTGTGAAGACATTATATTTGGACTGCGGAATGGGGGCTGCCGGAGATATGTTGGCAGCGGCACTGTGGGAGCTTTTGCCGGAGGGAGATGCCTTCCTGGAAGAGGTGAACGCTCTCGGGATACCAGGCGTGTGCATCAAGAGAGAGACTGCCGTAAAATGCGGAATTACGGGGACGCATATTTCGGTTACTGTGAATGGCGAGGAAGAGGAGAGCCATGACCATGAGCATGGCCATGGTTCAGCAGAGAGCCATGACCATGACCATGGCACCGGCAGTCATGACTATGGAGATATTGGTGGGCATTGTAATGATGAGCCTAGGCACGAGGGCAGTGAGGGGCATGGACATGGCAGTACGAGTGGCCATCACCATCATCATGGACATGGGCACCATCACAGCAGCCTGCATGATATCGAACATATTGTGAGGGGACATCTACCGCTGCCGGAAAAGGTCAGGGATGATGTCATGTCTGTCTATCGGCTGATTGCCGAGGCGGAGAGCCATGCCCACGGAGTGCCCGTCACAGAAATCCATTTCCACGAAGTAGGGACAATGGATGCCATTGCGGACATCACGATGGTCTGTCTGTTGATGGATAAGCTGTCCCCGGAGGAAGTGGTGGTGTCGCCTGTGCATGTAGGGAGCGGGCAGGTCAGATGCGCCCATGGTATCCTGCCTGTGCCGGCACCAGCCACAGCTCATATCCTGAAGGATGTGCCAATCTACGGAGGAACTGTGAAAGGGGAACTCTGCACGCCCACCGGGGCGGCGTTGCTGAAGCACTTTGCCGCTCGTTTCGGGAGCATGCCGGTGATGCGGACTCGCGCCATCGGATACGGTATGGGAAAGAAAGATTTCGAAGCGGCGAACTGTGTGCGGGCTATCCTGGGAGACGCGGAGGGAGAAGAGGGCACTGTTCTGGAACTTTCCTGTAATGTGGATGACATGTCTGCAGAACAGGTGGGTTTCGCTATGGAAAGACTTTTTGAGGGCGGAGCGCTGGATGTCTACACCGTTCCGATAGGCATGAAGAAATCCCGACCCGGCATATTGCTCCGCGTCCTGAGCGAAGAACAGGACAAGGAAAAGATTCTGAGCCTGCTTTTCCGGCACACTACAACTATTGGCGTGCGCGAGACAAGAGTGCAGCGTTATGTGCTGGACAGGAAGATGGCATCTGTGGAGACGCCCTATGGGACAGTGCGCTGCAAGGAATCCACAGGGTACGGTGTAAAACGGACAAAATATGAATACGAAGACTTGGCGGCCATTGCCAGGGAGAAAGGGATTAGCCTGGAGGAGCTGCGGGCTATGCTGGATGCATTTATACAAAAGACTTGAAGAAAAACATGTAAAATAGCTATTTGGAATAGGTCTTCTATGGTAAAAGCTATACTATAGGAGACCTATTGTTATAGCAGGTGAAAACGGGGATACTTCTTAAACGATGTGTGGTTGAAAGAGGGATTGAGGTATTCGCGGGTAGGAGGGGGAGATGGTGGAGATTTTAAAGGAAGTGATTAAGCCTGGTTGGAGGTAGCGCAGGCTAACCGGAGGAACTGAACCCCTACCGGCTAAAGCCGGTAGGCTCGGT
>OFFW01000755.1_pt1 | contig 21896 bp, 22 predicted proteins | sample 1521501 | NCBI WGS metagenome assembly OFFW01 (sample SAMEA3504107, study PRJEB24116) | mouse gut metagenome | biome: mouse gut; feature: mouse-associated habitat; material: faeces | place: Denmark | collected 2011
AAAACAACCTTAAGCACACAGAAGGCGTCCTTTCCATGGCAAGGAGCATGGCTCCCGACTCAGCGGGCTCCCAGTTCTTTATCATGCACAAGAACGCGCCCCATTTAGACGGAGGCTATGCCGCTTTCGGCAAAGTGATTGAGGGCATGGAGGCCGTGGACCGCATTGCCGAAACAAATACCGACCGTTCCGACAGGCCCCTGGAAGACCAGAAAATGAAAACCGTTACCGTAGAATGTTTTGGCGTAGAATATCCGGAACCGGAGAAGCTTTAAGGCTTCTCCGAAAAAGTATTATTCGGTACTGTTCAGTATAGTTTTTATAAAATTTGTTGTCAAAATTGTTGTCAATTTTTATCTTGAAGAACAGTGTCAGACACTCCCTTGAAGATATTAAATTGCAATATTAAAAAATTTTAAAAATATATATCCATCGTTATGGAGATGTTTGCATGACCCATTATCTCCTGAATTACTTTGATGTTCGTTTCATTTTCGCAAAACCGTGTGCAAAACGTATGGCGAAAAACATGGCAACTGAAGTGAGGGATGATAATGGGTTCTCTATACCGATATCATGTTTTTATCCGAGAATTGAAAGAACTGTTTCTATCAGTTGAATTATACTGCCTTGCCAGACTTTCTTTGGATTCTACCTTATCATTAAAAGATTTTTCGTTCTTCAAAATCCTGTTTTTGGCTCAAAATACGGATAACCCTTACCGTATCACTCTCAATGCGATAAAAAATGTAATTTGGTTTTACAGCCTCACTAGTTGTTGCAATTTCCCAAACACGGTCTTTTGCCCAATGCAGCCTCTACTTCATCTGCTGTCAACCAACCTTTTTCTCTCGCAGACCGCTCTCCTTCCCCTAATTTAGCCAAAAGCTTTATCGTTGCCTTCAGCATGTCCAATTCACCCACCTCTACAATGGCATAAGCGTCTCTGCCATTCCGGGTAAGATGTACCGGCTGATTGGTACTTACCTCTTTTAAAACCTCTGTATAATTTCGCAAATCTGATATCGGTTTTATGTTTGACATAGTCCTCATCTCCTTTTTATTTTATTATCTACAAAACGCACAAAAATAGCAACGCAAATATGCGTGTTAATTTACAGCATACATTCAAGTTGTACTCTTCTCCACAGCCATTCATATTTATAAATCATGCATGGCAACCATTTTATAAGCCGAAGATTTATGTATCTGAAATCCATGGTAAAATTTTGCTTTTCACAAATAAATTCCAAGTCTTTGTTCATTTTTGCCAACTCTTTCAGCCTTTCCACTCCTATTTTCATGTGTTTTTCAAGAACATACTTCTTCTCTCCATCAATTTCTTCAATCTTGTCATTTCAGTTATCTCATTTATTATCATTTAAAGCCTCCTGAAACAAATTTAAATTACCTTACCTCGCAACAAGCTACGGGAAATTAGTTCCTATCTTGAATTAATTATCGCTATTGATACACTTACAACCTTCAATTAGCATAATTCCACCAAAACTTTTCCATCAATTGTAAATACTCACTTGTAGGAGACCATAATGGATTATTTCGTATTTCATTCATCTTTAGGTATGCCTGTCTATATTTACCATCCATTATAAGTGTTTCAACTTCATCAACATATTGTATTAAAGATGCCGGCAGGCCATCCCTCAGCTCTTTAATAATGTTTTCATTCATGTTTTTCTTTTCACCTCAACTTAAATATTTCCATTATTGAATTAACCTTTGATGTTGTTACAATTTGTGTTTCACCACCTGGCCCCAAATTTCTAAAGCCTTTGGTAATTGGCTCCAGATAGCCAGCAGCTTTTCCCATTTTCTTTTAGTTGAATTATACTATCTTACCCGGCTTCTTTCAGATTCCATTGTTACACTAAAAGGGTTTTCCAAAAAATTCATGCACTTATCATGCAACTCTATGCCTTCATTTATACTTTTAGAAGTTACAGTATTAATGATATCACACCTTGGAACCCCCTCTCCATAACCATCAAGCAATTCCATAATCCTATATACAACTTCACATGTTACATCTTTTAAAAGTTCTTCCATATCATGGTACTTTGCTTTTTTACTCAATGCAATATTTACACAGTATTCTTGTATATTAGCCAGTTCTTGGAAAAACTCATTTTGTTCTTTTGTCATATCCTTTCTCTCCTTATACGCCGTATGATTTGAAGCATACAAATATATACTGGGATAGTTGAATTTTTTATAAATATAAAGAATATTTTTTACCGTCAAAGGGGGCTCCCCATCCGTTGCCTTCAATAAATCTATACTTCTCAAATTCTGATTTGTCTGGCAATTTTACACCTGTTTTTATTGCAATATCAATACCTTCCTGTAACTTTACCAATGTATTTTGGCTACCATTTTGTAATCTCGTATATAAATCTATCGTCCCGGCTTCATATATAATGCGAAGCATTTTATTAACCTCTGCAGGATTGTTTTTATATAAATCTTTAAGTCTTTTTACCTCACTTTCTGTAATATACTCAATATCGTCCGTATTATCCTCCATGACACTCTCTGGCATATATTCTGCGATTTCATACATCCAATCATCTAAATATTCAATACTTGTATATTGCCATAGCTTATCTAAAATCCAATTCCAGTCTTTCTTCTCACACTTAAAAAACACTAAAATATTTTCAAATACACACAGTAAATATGCCATTCTACCCCGTATTGATATTTTTGTTAAATCATCCATAGCATATTCCTTTTTTATAATATTTATTCTATTTTGATGTTCAGTTTCCTAATACAATTATTATGAACAAACTTTACCATTTCAAATTATTCATAACTAATATCACTCCGCTTTTACTGTAGAACTCCTGCTTTACAGGAGTTCTACTTTGTCTAAATCCATAAATATTTACTAGGCAATCACTTATTTAATGAGACAGTACCTGCGCAACTTTATCCGCAAATGTATATACACAATTTTCGCACATTGCTTTAGTTATTTGATTTTTTGTATTAATGGTATATAAATACAAATTCTTTACATCTGCACCATTATTTAATGCTTGATTTACTGCGTCAACTTCTGCACAATTCCCTATCCTGTATTGATTTAATGATTGTACTGGCAACCACAATGCCAATGAGTTATTAAGATTTTCACCACTAGAGAACTTTATAATTCAAGAAACAGCAAATTATAATTTGAGCTCAGCTTCTATTTCCCCATCTATTTCTATGATATCGCCATCAAAAATTTTTATTTTTAATGGCTTACCTTTAATTATAACTTCGAGCCTCCCTTCATATATTGTCTTAACATTCTTTAACAAACCCATAAAATCATTGTGAATAATAATTATTGTATGCTCATCGGAAAGTCTTTTCTGAAAGTTATAGAGTTGTTCCATTTCAGTATCAGGCACTCCTCCAATGAAATCTCCTTTATCTACAGGAATGAAATCAAAACTTGAGATTCTCCAATTTAACTCTGAATCTGATAATGCTTGCATCTGGTGAAATAATCCTTTTAAAAATTCAGCATTATTATTACAGTCTTCATACATTTTTTTTCTCATCACTTATCTCCTAAAGGTGTGTTAATATTGGTTCGATAGTTTTTTTTCATCCCATCTCTATTTTGTGCATTATATATCCTTTCATGCCAGTGCGGAACTGTATGATAATCTGGGCTACCCTACCCATATCTCCATATCCATGATTTGTATAGTCAACCCATCCTCTCTCTTACATAATCATCATACATTTTTATCTGCTTTATATTACCAAACTCATCATATTGGGCAAATACTTTATTCCCGGCAACATCGTAGCCATAACCTGTGATATGGCTATTATGGTCGGTGACTTTTAACAGCCTTCCCACCGCATCATATTCCATATCAGAAATGCCATGCCTATTAAGGATTTACGCAATACAACCGAAATTTCCAATATCGCACACAAGGAACAGGAGCCTATTTTTATTACCAAAAACGGATATAGCGATTTGGTTGTGATGAGTAGTGAATTATATGATAAATTTGCAAGAATGAATCGCATCGACCAGGCAATCTTCGAATCCGAGCAGGAAATTGCTAACGGAGCAGAAGCAGTTGACGCAGAAATAGTTTTTGCAGAATTGGAGAAAAAACATTTTGGATAAATACAAGGTAAAATTCAACCCCAAAGCAATCGTGAACTAGACAGCATTTATAAATATTGTTAGATGGCGTTTTGTTCCTCCATCATCCGGTAACCACCGATTAAAGCATAATTTATCACCAGCAATTCCCGCACTTCCTCTTCCCCTGCCCCGGCGCAATAGAAAGCGAATATGCTTCCGCCTCTTCATAAGTACCAAAATACACCGGGGACTTCATGGCGTTATCTCCCTCTCCTGTTGCCGGGCATTCGCCCGTCTTATGTATTTTCCCGTTTTTACTGTTAACCGCATAGGCCCCGGCTTCTGTCGACGGCGGTTCCGGTTCTGAGTGTGCGGCGTCTGATACTGCTTCCGGCTCCGGCTGTGTAACTCCTGACGGTTCTTCCGGCTCTTCCGCGCCTGCACTCTGTTCCGGCTGTGCCATTCCCCTATCCGACGCCGCTTCCTGTTCTAATGGCGGCTGTCCGCTTTCCTTTGCGCCGGCAGACTCATCCGCCATACTGTCGCCGTTTGCATAATCGATGATAATTCCGGGCTGCACATTATAGCAGAATACATTGAACAAAATGCCAGCCCCGTTATCCTCAACAGATTTTGCCTCTATTACAACGCCTTTGGCAAGCAGATTTTTTCCTTCAAATACCGGCGTTACCCGGTACATAACGTGATTGCCGGTTTCCTCAACATAATCCGCCACCCTGTTTTCAAAGGGCAGCATTCCCTCGGTGTTCATGTAACGTGTGCCGGTAATCAGATTTTTTGTATTGGCGTTCTCTCCCGTCAGTTGATAGCCGATTAAATGACACCGGTTATAGAGGTAATTTCCGTCAATAATGCCCGGATACTTAACGGTATGCCAGCCGGAGGGCTTTATACTGCCTATCTCTCCCCTCTCTTCTGTGGGCATAATATCCTGGCCAACGCTTGCCATGCATACGCCGCATCTTCCCAGCAAATCCAGTTCCGGATAATATTCAAAGGACTCTGCCGACAATTCGCTGTCATCAAAAAAAGGAATATTTCCGTTTATCTCCACATAAGCCTGCCCAAAGTAGGCCGGTATTTCAATAATCTCTGTCGTTTCGCCGCCGGTTACTTCCTGGCTTTCGGCCGGCGCTTTTGTCTGTACCGTCCCGCTTTCCTCTTCTGCATGATTTACTTCCTCATTCTCCTGCCGTGGAAAAACACGGTCCGATACACCCTTCGCGGCCTCTCCATCATATTCCCTTTCTTCATGGCTTTCGGACACAAGCGGCCTCTGTGCCGCAGCGTTCTCCGTCTGCCCGCTACATCCGGCAAGCAGCAGGGCAAATAAAAAGAAGAACATTATATTGAAATTTCTTTTTATCTTTTCCTTATATATCCACTGTAATTTTCTCATACAAAATACTTTCCCGCCTGCTCCTTAAGTACGTTCTGGCGCTTTCCGCATCTTATGCAAGTTTCATCCCCAGATATTCCGCCCGCTTCCGGAAACTTTGGTACTGTCTGTCCGTAATGAAATCAGCCCGCGTAATTGGCGCCGTGAAATGAAAATCTACATTTTTCATCGCCTTAACCGCGGCCTGCCGGATTGTCATCTCACCAAACTGATAGGGCGCGTCCATATCTTTCATAAAATCAATATCAAACGCGTTGTTATGGTCAAACAGGGGATGGCAGCCCAGAATCTCCATGGTTTCCGTATTATAAAAAAATCCCCAGTTCTGCCCGTGCCGGTCCCGGTTGCTGATTAGGAAATCAACTATCCACATTTTATAAATGCTCTCGCCGTCAATCTCAAACATCCTTTGGTCTGCGTCAATGCCGTTTACATTACACCAGGAGATAAACTCCATGCCTGTGAGAACCGACTTTTTCTCCGTGGTCATACACGGACACATACATACATATTTTCCCTCATCTTCTCCGGCCTTATAGAGAACGTGCTCCACATTCATCTTATCAAGCAAATCCGAACACATCACTTCGATTCTCGATTCCGTGTTTCCGTTTGCCCCCAGCTTATAAAGCCACAGCAGATTGTCGGAATGTCTTCTCCAGGCTTTTGCATAAGCCCCGTTTGTGGTCAGCTCTGGCGTAACCAGAGAGCCCTGCAGCGTCAGGGATTTTCCGTGGAGCGCCACCTGGGCAATAATCTCATTGAGCGGATTTTGCTTAACGTCAACCTCTTCCCACAACAGCGGCCCGTCATCGTCAAACTTAAGCCAATAAGCGTCCAGTACCGATACCGCCCGGCAGGCCATGGCGATTTTCACCTTCTGCTCGTCCGTTCCCGTCTGTTCGAAATGGCAAATATTGTAAATCCATTTTGCGTTAGCCCTGCTAAGGAGCAGTACCCTGCTTGCCAGCCAGCCGACAACCGCCTCCTCGTTTTTCCGGGCGGTAATTACCATCTGCGTCATATCATAAGCCGTTTTTATTCCCTCCGGCTTCGGTATTTCCCGCAGTCTGCCCCGGAGCGGATAGGGCAGATATTTTTCACAGAATACTTCATACTGCAATGCGTCAAAATCCACCCGCATAACTTCGACGTCTCTCATCATAATTGTAAACGGCTTTGCTCCGTCCATACTGATACCCCGGTTTCTTTCTGTAAATTTTACCTTGCTGTGGACGCCGCTTCCGCCATCGGCTCCGGCTTCTCACAGGTGGAGGCCACCGCCTCAAACTTTCCGCTTCCGCTGCTTACCATCATCTTATCTATAATGTCCAGCACATGGTATGCCATTTCCTTGGACGCCCTGTTTTTTCCTTCTGACAAAATTGCCGCCGCCATCTCGGAGGGACCGATTCCCCGGCTGTTGTCCTCATAGGCAAAGGTGTTTTCCACCTCTGTCCAGACAGGGGGATTGGCAAAATCGTAGCTGTTTGCCAGAAACATATTTTTTCCGCCAAACTGGTTCGGGTCGGTGAGCTTTAAGATTCCTTTTGTTCCGTAAATAAGAAACTGCGACTGGTCGGCAATCACGCTGTCTCCGTTTAACGCAAAGTTTCCTGTCACCCCGCTCTCCAGTTCCAGGACAGCCGCCACCTGGCTTTCATTGGGATAGGAAAATTCCTTTCCGTATTCCGGCGAACCGGGCATTACATTTACTCTCACAGGCTTTGGATTTTTTACCACAGCCGCCACCCTGGCCGCGGGCCCGAGAAGACTTACCAGCGCGGTCAGGTAATATACGCCGTAATCGTAGCAGATTCCCCCTCCGGGCATCCGCAGGAAACCAAACATACTTGTCAAAAGGTCCAAATCCCGGTTGGCGCTGATTTGGAAGGATGTAATTTCTCCCAATGCCCCCTCCGCAATCAGCTTGCCGGCAGTCTGCCAGGAGGCTCCCATAAAGGTATCCGGCGCGGAGCCCAGATACAGCCCTTTTTCGTCCGCCAGCTCCAAAAGCTCTTTTGCCGTTTCCGGCGTAATGGTGATGGTCTTTTCCGTATAAACATGCTTTCCGGCCGCCAGAGCCTTCTTAATCAGCTCATAATGCGTAGGCGCAGGCGTCAGAATCACCACCATGTCGATAGTTTCATCCGCCAGAAGTTCGTCAACTGTGCAGCTTTTGATACCGTACTGCCGGGCCTTTTTCTGCGCGCTTTCAAGATGCCGCGCGGCGCAGGATACCACCTCCAGATTGTCAAATTCGTTTATCATATTCTTCAGATAAATGTCGCTGATAGCGCCGCACCCGATAACGCCTGTGCGCAATTGTTTTTTGTCCATAAATAATACCCTCCTGCTTCTCTTATAAAATCACAAGCTTTTCAACCTTTTCCCTTAATCCCCAGCAAATAATCGACTTCCTCTTCCTTATAATAAAACATCATCAGCGCCCCCAGCGCGATAACTCCGCCCGTCACGCACATGTCCGCAAAATTAAACTTGGGAAAATTGATGGGCGTAAAGTAAATAAAGTCCACAACGTATCCTTTCACAATCCTGTCAATCAGATTTCCCAGCGCGCCGCCCACCGCCAGGCAAAGGCAAAGGCGCATTCCGAAGTACCGCTTTTCATCCGGCGACCGGAATAATTTCCATAGCAAAAACAGGATAAGCAGAGACGTCATAAAAATGAGCAGGATTCTCTGACCCACAAGGGAATTAAAAGCCGCGCCGAAATTTTCAAAGTATTCCAGCTCCAGCACTCCTTTTATCAGAACGATATTGCCGCGTCCTTTAACGAAACTGACAATAAGCCCCTTGGTAAGCTGGTCCGCCCCTGCTAAAAGTATAATAAATATCAGATTTATTAAATTTCTTCCTGTTTTCAATCCCCTGTTTCCTCCATGATGCAGTCCAGTTCCTTATCTGCAAGATAACTCTCCGCCCCTTTATAGGCATCCGACGCCAGAATAACTTTCAGCATTCTCAGGGCGCACTCGTCCAAATACCGCCCGTCAAGGAACTGCGCGCCCAGACCGCCGACCGCGTCCATAATTTCCTTCTGGTCTGACATGGTTCCCGGCATAATCAAATCGTTGCCCGCCCACAGGCATTTTGCCGCCGAGCTTCCGCCGCCGTCATTGGTGGTCGTCCAGTCCGTCATAATGATTCCCTCGAACCCCCATTCCGTCCGGGCCGCCTCCGTACACAAATCCCTGCTGTTTGCGGTATGCACGCCGTTCACCTTATTATAAGAGGTCATAATTGCCATAGGCTGGGATTCTTTCACCGCAATTTCAAACCCTTTCAGATAAAGCTCCCGCAGCGCTCTCTGGGATACGATGCTGGAAACGCCTCTGCGGTTTTCCTCCTGATTATTGCAGGCATAATGCTTGATGGTGGTTCCTATCCCTGGGAGGGTCTGCACTCCCTTCGTAATGGCGCTGGCCATCTTTCCGCTCACCAGAGGGTCCTCCGAATAATATTCAAAGTTTCTTCCGCACAGCGGATTTCTGTGGATATTCATGCCGGGAGCCAGCCACAGGGTAACGCCAAATTCTTTCATTTCCCTGCCGATAAGCGCGCCTATCTCTTCCATCAGCTTCACATCAAAGGTCTGCGCAAGCAGCGTTCCCACGGGAACCGCACTGCAGAACTGATAATGCCTGACGGTCCCGTCGTGGAGAAACTCTGTTCCGAATATCCGGTTTTCCAGACTTTCATATCTGCCAAGGGTATGGATTTCGCCTGTCTGAGCGTCCTCCTCATACTGTTTCTGCAGACGCAGGCCGGCAGGCCCGTCGGCCAGTACAAGGCCCGCAACGCCAAAGTCCCGCTTCAGCAAAGGGGTGGTCTCTCCCGCCGCTCCCGGCACCAGCACGGCTGCCGAACCGATAATCTCCGCCGTTCCCTCTCTGGGCCGTCCGCATACCAACTGCACCTTCTGCTCTGTTGAAAGCCGGGAAAGTATCTCCTCCGCAAGCCGCAGCGCCAAAGTGCCGGCCTGCCGCTTTTTCCGTTTTCTCTGCCGGGGAACTATCGGAATCCGGGGAAGTCCTTCTTTTTCACATATCTCCTTCATCTGCTGTCTTTTTGACAAAAGCAGGGCTTCGTCCGGCGCAATTTCCTTTAAAGCGTCAAGCAAAGGACAGATTTCCCGGACCTTTTCCGTTTCCGTCGTATCCTCCGCCGCCAGACAGGCCACGGGGTACGCGTTTTCAGAGGAATCCCCGGCCAGAAGGTAGTATTCGCCCTTTTCCAGCAGCCACGCCGATTTTCCCCCGTGGAAGGCTTCCAACAAGCTCAAATCAAACCAGACCTTTGTCTGCCTCGTCTCTCCCGCCGGAATCGTCTCCGTCTTTGCAAACGCCACCATGCGCTTTAATTCCTTCTGAAGCATCCCCTTTGGACAGGAAGCGTAAACCTGCACCACTTCCCTGCCCGCCACAGGCCCTGTATTTTTAACGCTAAAAAGCAGTTCCACCCTGTTTTCCTTTACTTTCACGGATTCCGTTTTTATGGCAAAGGAAGTATAGGACAATCCGTAGCCAAAACAGTATCTTGGCTTTACGTCAAAGCTGTCAAAATACCGGTATCCCACATAGATGCCGTCCTCGTATTTTTCCTCTATAATATTTCCGTTGTTGTGGCTGAAATTTTTGCTGGAAGGATAATCCTCATAGCCGCGGGCCCAGGTATCCGTCAGCTTTCCGCAGGGGTTTACCCGGCCAAGCAAAACGTCCGCCAGCGCGTTTCCGCCTTCCATCCCGGCCTGGGACATTACCACCAGCGCGCCCTTATTTTTGTTGTCCATAAAGCTCAAATCAATAATTCCGCCTGTGTTGAGCACCACAATCACCTTTTCATAAAGGCTGAAAATCTTTTCAAGCTCATCCTTTTCCTGACCGGAAAGGTAATAATCACCGGGAACGGCTTTTCTGTCGGCCCCCTCGCCGGATATTCTGCTGATTACATAAACGGCGGTTTCCGTGCCGGATATTTTTTCGATTTCCATTCCCCGGGGCATGGCAAAGGGATTCGCCGCATGGGCGCGGTACAGGGAATCAAAATCTCCCGGTGTGGAAATATCGTAAATGTGTCTCTTCCACTTCTCCCTGCTCTCTTCATATCTCTTGCTGTAGTCATTCAGCCATTCTTCCGAGGTAATTTCTATTCCGGCGTTTTTAAGCCCTTCCTCAATGCTCACCACCCCGCGGCAGTTCACCATCCCGGAGCCCGTTCCGCCGATAACGGCGTATCTGGCACCGCCGCCGTATAAAGCTACTTTCCTGTTCTTTTCAAGAGGCAGTTCGCCATAATTGGAAAGGAGAACCATTCCTTCCGCCGCTGCCCTCCGAATCAGTTTCCGATGCTCCTTCTCCCTGTCGCTTTCCTTTTCCGAAATACTTCCGGGAAACGGGTTTCTTTCCATGATATCAGCTCTTTTTTCCATATCGCCGCTCCTGCCTCCTTCTCCCATCTATCAAACGGCCGCGCCACCGCCATAGGGTATTCCAAACGCGCATGTCTCTGCTGGATTTCAGTATAACATTCCCACTTTTCACGGTCAATTCACATTTTGACCGCTTCACGGGTCTCTCTCGTGTTCACACTCTGTTCATATCTAATTTTCAAAAACTTAATTGAGATAACATTCTTTTGACATTTCTCTGTCATATACTTATATCATCAGATACAACAAAGAAACCCAAACAATGAAAACCTCAAGTAACTGATTTATTAATAACTTTTTCATAATAAATGCCAGATAAACTTTTGTTTATCTGGCATCCTCCCTTTTATGGGGTATTTTTGCAGGCCGTTTAAGAAATTGTCCATTTTCCTCCGTATTTTCTTTTTAAAAAAACGGACAGAGATAATGCTGCCAATATCTCTGTCCATAAAAACATCATTATATATCCGCTTTAAGCTCAGGCTTTTCCTTCGGAACCAAGAACAGTGGTAATCTTATGAGCCACTACTTCCTTTACATAAGCGCGGGCGTCTGTCAGATACTGTCTGGGGTCGAAGTGGTCGGGATGAAGAGCCATATGCTCTCTGATACCGGCTGTCAGACCAAGACGTAAGTCAGAGTCAATGTTAATCTTACATACGGCAGACCTTGCAGCCTGACGAAGCATGTCTTCGGGAATACCGATAGCGTCCTCAAGTTTTCCGCCGTTTGCGTTGATGATATCCACGTACTTGGGAAGTACGGAGGAAGCGCCATGGAGAACAATCGGGAATCCGGGAAGTCTCTTGGTTACTTCGTCAAGAATGTCAAAACGAAGCTGGGGCTTCTGGCCAGGTTTGAATTTGTAAGCGCCGTGGCTTGTTCCGATAGCAATTGCCAGGGAATCAACACCTGTTCTGTTTACGAAATCCTCAACCTGGTCGGGCTGTGTATAGGACTCTGCGCCGTGCTCTACCTTAACGTCGTCCTCTACGCCTGCAAGTGTTCCAAGCTCTGCCTCTACCACAACGCCTCTTTCATGCGCATAGTCGGCTACTTTCTTGGAAACGGCAATATTATCTTCATAAGAAAGTGAAGAACCGTCAATCATAACGGAAGTGAAGCCACCGTCGATACACTGCTTGCAGATTTCAAAATCTGCACCGTGGTCTAAGTGCAATGCAATCGGAATATCTGTCTCTTCTAAAGCTGCCTTTACAAGGTGTACCAGATAAGCATGCTTTGCATACTTTCTTGCACCTGAGGAGCACTGAAGAATGATAGGGGATTTTAACTCATCAGCCGCCTCGGTAATCGCCTGAACGATTTCCATATTGTTCACGTTGAATGCGCCGATAGCATATCCGCCATCATAGGCCTTTTTAAACATTTCAGTTGTTGTTACTAATGGCATTTCTAATCATCCTCTCTTTCATATATAGTCATTTTTTATGAGTACATTATAACAAGATTTCCATAAAAATGCAAAGGAAATGTCAAGCTATGGAACCCGGATAGCAAGGGCCTTTTTTAAGTTGCAGATATCCACTTCCCTGTGCTTTCCGCCAAATTCCCCGTCAAGGGTCCAGGCAACCTCCTCGCCGGAGGTTATCTTCAAAGACGAGGTTTTAAAACAGTACATACAGTCCGTATTGACCCTCCGGTTAATCAGAGCCGCCATAACCAGATTAAGCTCCATGGGATTTGCAGGCTTTTTAATCAGTACCACCTCAAATTCTCCGTCGTCCAACTGTACATATTTTCCGGTAATGCGCTTAAACCCTCCTACGGAAGTGGAATTGGTAATCATACCGAATAAAAATTCGGCTTCCACGGAAACCTCCTCGCTCTCCACCTTCATATGATAGGACTTTATACTGGAAAGGCGGCGCATGCCTTCAAGAATGTACGCCATATGCCCCAGCACGTTTTTGATATCCTGCCGCGTCTCATAGGAAACGTCGGTAAAAAGCCCGAATGCCGCAATATATACAAAGAAATCGTCGTTAAACGCCCCGATATCGCAGTCAAAGGTTTTCCCTTCTATAATCATTTCCGCCGCGCGAATCATGTCTCTGGGAATACTGAGACTGTTGGCAAAATCGTTGGTGCTTCCCGCCGGCACGTATCCGATGGGAATCCTGCGCTCGCACTGCATCATGCCGGACACCACTTCATCCAGCGTCCCGTCTCCGCCGCTGCACACAATAATATCATAATATCCCAGCCTGCGCTCCCTTACCGCCGCGACGCCGTCCCCCTTCATCTGGGTGGGATAAGCTGTGACTTCATAGCCGGCTTTTGTAAAAATATCTATAATATCCAGAAGATTGCTTCTGATTCTGGCTTTTCCGGCTCTTGGATTGTAGATGAAAAGCATTTTTTTCTTTTCCATCGCCATTTTAAATCCTGTCCTACTGTTTGCCGCCGCTTAAATACTCTTCGATTGACTGCAGAGCCTCCTGTTCATCCTTCCCGTCGGCAACCACGGTAACGGACTCTCCGGAATTAAGCGCAAGGCTCATCATGCCCATAATGCTTTTGGCATTCACCTTTTTTCCTTCCGACTGAATATACACGGAGCTTTCGTGCTGGCTTGCAACCTGAACCAGCATTGCCACCGGCCTTGCTTCCAGCCCTCCGTTCAATTCAATTTTGATAGACTTTTCAATCATAATATCTCCTCCTTTTCCCTTAATCTTCCGGGCCTTAAGTCAGGCCGACCACCAGAATATCCGCCCCGCCAGTCAGCTTTGGTCCGTCCCGCCGACATGCCGCGCCAACTCGCCGAGCTTTCGCAATCTATGATTTACGCCGGATTTGCCAACCGGCGGATTAAGGTAACTTCCAAGCTCCGCAAGAGAGCTTTCCGGATGTTCAAGACGAACCTCCGCCATCTGCCGCAGTGGTTCCGGCAGGTTCGACAGGCCGTAATGCTTCTGTAAAAACAGGATGTCCTCTATCTGACCGCCCGCCGCCTTTACAGTCTTTGTGATATTTGCCGCCTCACAGTTGACCTGTCTGTTTACAAAATTGCGGACTTCTTTTTCCACCCTGAGACTTTCAAGTTCCATCAGCGACACATGGGCGTTCATAATGTTTAAGAGGTCCACAAGGCTTTCGCTTTCTTTCAAATAAACCACATGATATTTTTTCCGTTTTACAATTTTGGCGTCGATTTCAAAGCTGCAGATAACTTTCTGTATCTGCGCGGCCTGGGCTTCATTCTCACATACGAACTCCAGATGATACCCCTTATTGGGGTCGCTCATAGAGCCGATACATAAAAAAGCTCCCCTTAAAAACGCCCGCCTGCAGCAGCTATTTTTAATGAGCAGTGGATTGATTTCACCGGAAAGCGGATGCATACAGCCGCTTTCGTCTATTATCTTAACAGACTGCAGCACTTTATTGACATTAACTTTTATATTAAATGCTTTTTTCAATAATGTAAAGTATTTTCTGGTCACGAAAGGATTTTCAGAATATATTACCGTTTCTTCCGTTTTATTTCCATTTTTTCCAATTTTACAGCCAAAACAGATAATTGCCGCAAGTTCCGCGAGCTGACAGTGCCGCGGGCCCGGAACCACTTTTTCCAATTCTTCCTTCACATTTGATGAAAACGACATCTTTTCCACTTCCCGTCATGTCCAAGGGGCTACGTATTACATGCCTTGTCCCACATCACGGTGGGCGATTTTAATTCCGTATTCCCCTTTATTTCTCATATGCTCGTAAAGCCGGTTTGCCAGCGTCACGCTTCTGTGCTTGCCGCCTGTGCAGCCGATTCCTATTACCAGTTGATACTTCCCCTCTTTTACATAGTTGGGAATCAGAAAGCCTGCCAAATCCGTCAGCTTTTCTATAAAGACATGAGCCTCAGGGAAGCTCATAACATAATCCTGAACCTCTTTATCATTACCAGTTTTATGTTTCAGCTCGTCAATATAGAACGGATTCGGTAAAAATCTCACGTCGAAAATCAAATCGGCGTCCGCCGGGATACCGTACTTAAAACCAAAGGATAACACCGTCACCATCAGGCTGTTATAGCCTTCGTTCTGCACAAATATCCTGTCAAGCTCCTCTTTCAGTTCTCTGGTAAGGAGCCGGGAGGTATCGATTACATAATCGGATTTCTCCCGGATATTCCTTAATATAGTCCTCTCCTTCCGGATTCCGTCCTCAATCCGCCCATAGGGGGAAAGGGGATGCACCCTTCTGGTCTCCTTGTAGCGTTTCAGGAGGGTTTTGTCGTTTGCCTCCATAAAAAGAATTTCAAAAGCGTAACCGTCGTTTTTTAATTGATTCAGAATTTTCGTAGTGGCTTCAAAAGCCTGGTCGGCGCGTACGTCAAGGCCAAGGGCAACCTTTGTGACTTCCCCGTCCGGCGTTGCAATCAGCTCCACAAACTTTTCTATCAAAAGCACCGGAAGATTATCCACGCAGTAATATCCCGCATCCTCCAGCATACGCAGGGCCGTGCTTTTCCCGCCGCCGCTCATCCCCGTCACTACCACAAACCGCATACCGCTTCCCCCTTAATCAGCCAAAAACCGCTGCTTTATCACTCGTGAAAGTCTCCTAAAAAAATCACCTCGGGCTCTAAGCTGACGCCCGAATTTTCTTTCACTCTTTTCTGTACTTCTTTTATCACCGCCGCAATATCGGACGCGGCGGCTCCTCCGGTGTTCACCACAAACCCGCAGTGCTTGCCGGAAACTCTGGCGCCGCCGATGCCGTAGCCCCCAAGCCCCGCTTCCATAATCAGTTTTCCGGCGAAATACCCTTCCGGCCTTTTAAAGGTACTGCCTGCACTGGCAAACTCAAGGGGCTGCTTTTCTTTTCTTTTCGCGGCAAGCTCCTCCATTTTTGCCCGAATATCTTCCCGATTTCCCGCCGGCAGCTCCATCTCCGCTTCCAGCACCACAAGATTTTTCTTCCTGACAATGCTGGTCCGGTAGCCAAATTCCATATCGCTCCCGCTGAGGGTATGGATTTTTCCGTTTTCGTCAAGAACCGTGACGCTCTTTATCACCCGCTTCATCTCGCCGCCGTAGGCGCCGGCGTTCATCATCACGCCGCCTCCTATGGTGCCGGGAATCCCCGAGGCAAATTCAAGCCCGGTCAGCCCCCGTTCCATCGCGTATTTCGCCGCCGCGCAAAGCAAAGCTCCCGCTCCGGCCCTGATACATCCGTCTTCCCCGGACAGGGCGCTCATTTTGCTCCCTATCTGAAGAATAACGCCCCGGAAGCCTTTATCCCCCACAAGAAGGTTGCTTCCGTTCCCAACGATAAAATACGGAACTTTCTCCCTCAAAAACCGGGGAATCAGCCCCGCAAGCTGAGCCGGACCGCTGATTCTCACAAAGCAGTCCGCCTCGCCTCCCACACGAAAAGTCGTGTGCTTACACATAGGTTCATTTAATAGAATATCTTCCTCCGGCACGTAAGTTCTGATGAAATCATAAATAGCCAAACCGAAATTTTCCACTTTAATTCCCCGTGTCATATTTTATAAAACAGCGTCTAAAACCAGTTTTGCGGAGCCGAAAATACCTGCGTCATTTCCCAGTGTGGCAAGGGCAAACTTTACTTCCCTGCTGCCGTGGAAGACGTTCTTCTCATAGTAGGGCCTGATATAATCCATCAGTATCTCTCCCGCTTTGGAAACGCCGCCTCCGATTACAATCGTATCGGGATTAATCACGCTGGAAATCACCGCCAGTCCGTTTCCTAAATATTTTCCAAATTCCTCCGCAACCTCCATCGCAAGAGTATCTTTTGCCTTTACCGCGTCAAAAACAGTCTTTGCGGAAACCTCTCCGCCCCTTAAGACGCTTTCCCTGTCGCTTTTAGCCAGTTTACGGTTTGCCAGCCTTGTAACGCCCGTTGCGGAAGTATACTGCTCCAGACAGCCTTTATTTCCGCAGTTGCAGCTTTCCTCCTCGTTATCCTCCACGTGCACATGGCCGATTTCACCACCGGCGCCGCACACGCCCGTCAAAACTCTTCCCCCGGTGATAATGCCGCCGCCCACGCCGGTTCCAAGCGTTACCATAATCAGGTCGCTGCTGCCTTTGCCGCCGCCTTTCCACATTTCGCCTAAGGCCGCCACGTTGGCGTCGTTTCCGGCCATAACCGGCAGATGGAGAATATCCTCCAGCGTCTTTTTGATGCTGAAAACGCCCCATCCCAGATTCACCGCTCTGTGTACCACGCCTTCGTTGTCAATAGGCCCCGGCGCGCCAACGCCAACGCCGGCCACATCCTCCGTCCCGATTCCTTTTTCGTCTATTTTTTTTGTGATGCTGTCCGCAATGTCCGGAAGAATTTTGCTTCCGCCGTCCTCTGTCCTCGTGGGAATTTCCCATTTGTCAAGGAGCGTTCCCTCCCGGTCAAAAAATCCCAGCTTTACCGTTGTTCCCCCGATGTCCACGCCAAAAATATACTTACCTGAATTGCCCATAAGTTTCCCTCCCTTTATTTTTATTATAGTTTCTTTATTTTATGCATTTAAAAACGTATGCCTTCCGGATATCAATAATCGTCGTCCTCCGCCTCAAGACGCCTCTTGGCAAGAGACTCCTGCACCCTGCGGTACAGCTCCTGAGCCGCGTTGTATCCCATCCGTTTCTGACGGTGGTTAATCGCCGCGGACTCGCAGATAATCGCCAGATTTCTTCCCGGACGGATGGGAATATTGTGGCACACCACCTTAATCCCCAGAAATTCCGTATATTCCTCCTCAAGCCCCAGCCTGTCGTATTCCTTTTCCTTGTCCCAGTCCTCAAGCCGAATAACCAAATCAATGTTCTGGGTATCCTTGACGCTGGACACACCGAAAAGAGTCTTCACGTCAACGATGCCGATTCCGCGAAGCTCGATAAAGTGCTTGGTGATATCGGGGGCGGAACCTACGAGGGTTTCCTCGCTGACCCGGCGGATTTCAACCGCGTCGTCCGTCACCAGACGGTGCCCTCTCTTAATCAGCTCCAGAGCCGCCTCGGATTTCCCGATGCCGCTCTCGCCCGTGATTAACACGCCCTCGCCGTAAATATCCACCAGCACGCCGTGAACGGAAATACAGGGCGCCAGCCGTACGTTCAGCCACTTGATAATTTCCGCCGTAAAAGCGGAGGTGGCCTTCTGTGTCTTTAAAAGAGGAATTTCATTTTCCATTGCTATCTGTTTAAAAAGGTCGTCCGGTTCAAGGTCCCGGCAGAACACCACCGCCGGAATGTCAAAGGACAGGAACTTTGTATATATCTCCCGCTGTCTCTCCTCCGGAAGCCCCTGCATATATGTGTATTCCACAAATCCTATAATCTGTATTCTGATTGCCTCAAAATGCTCAAAATAACCCGCCAACTGCAATGCCGGCCGGTTGATATCCGGCTGGGTAATCTTGATTCTGGAAATATCCAGCTCCGGCGTCACATTTTCCAGCTTCATTTTTTCAATAATCTGTTGCAACTTTACGCTTGCCATAGCCGCTCCTTTTCTCTGTGCAGAATGCTTTCTTTCTAAGTGTAAGTGTACCACACAAACGCAACAATCTCAATAGTTCGTGTGCGCCGCGCCGAAAAGCAGATTTTCATAAATCCGCTTCGTTCGTCTCTCCATGGAAAAACTCATAGATTCCCCTTGCCACCGATTCCGGAATTTCATCCACGCCCGCAAGAGCCTCCACCTCCGCGTTTTTGATTTCCTCAATGGACTTGAACCTGCGCATCAGCGCTTTCCGCCGCGACGGCCCCACGCCGGGAATGCCTTCCAGCATCGACTTCACCTGCGCCTTGGAACGCAGGGAACGGTGGTACTCAATGGCAAATCTATGGGCCTCGTCCTGTATTCTGGTAATCAGCTTGAAGCCCTCGCTATACCTGTCAATCTGTATTTCTTCATTATTATAGTAAAGACCTCTTGTATTGTGATTGTCGTCCTTCACCATACCGCACACCGGAATGTCCAGATGAAGTTCCCCTAAAACCTGAAGGGCGATATTCACCTGCCCTTTGCCGCCGTCCATGAGAAGCAAATCGGGGAATTTCGTAAAGCTGCCGAATTCTTTTTCCAGCTCCTTGTCCTCCAGAACTTTCTGTTCCTCCATGCCGTGGACAAATCTTCTGGTGAGAACCTCCTTCATGCACGCGTAATCGTCGGGCCCGGAGACGGTCTTAATCCGGAATTTCCGGTAATCGCTGCGCTTGGGCTTTCCCTTTTCATAGACAATCATGGAACCCACATTGGCAAATCCGCTGATATTGGAAATATCAAACGCCTCCATCCGGCTCACGTCGGAAAGCCCCAAAAGCCCCGCTATCTCTTTCACCGCCCCGATGGTCCTTCCTTCCTCCCGGCGAATGCGCTCTTTATCCTGACTTAAAACCAGCATGGCGTTTTTGGCGGCCAGTTCCACCAGCTTTTCCTTATAGCCGATTTTCGGCACCTTGATGTAAACCCTGCCTCCTTTCCGCCTGGTAAGCCACTGCTCGATTACCTCCCTGTCCTCGATGGCCTCCTGAAGCATCAGCTCCCTTGGGATAAAAGGCGTTCCCGCGTAAAACTGTTTTACAAAATCAAGCAGTATCTGGGCTCTGGGGGTTTCCGACACATGTGTCATATAAAAATGCTCCCTGCCAATCAGCTTACCGTCCCGCACAAAAAAGACCTGGACTACCGCGTCGCGCTCGTCGCTGGCAAGGGCAATAATATCCTTATCCTCCCCGTCGCTGTCCGTAATTTTCTGCTTCGACGCAATCTCATTGACGCTGTTGTATAAATCCCTGTACCTTGCCGCCTCTTCAAATTCCAGATTTTCCGCGGCTGCCTGCATCTTTTCTTCCAGTTCCTTTAAGGTATCCTGATAACTGCCGTTTAGAAATTCCAGAGCCTTTTTCACCTGCGCCTGATACTCCTCCGCCGTGATACTTCCCTGACAGGGCGCAAGGCACTGCTTAATGTGGTAATTCAGACAGGCCCTCTCGTTCCCGCAGTCCCTTGGAAGGTTTCTGTTACAGGTGCGTAGCTGGTAGAGTTTATTGATTAAATCAATGGTTTCCTTTACCTTTGCCGCCCCGCTGTAGGGTCCGAAATATTTGGAATGGTCCTTTTTCATCTGTCTGGAAAAAAGCACTCTCGGGTAGCTTTCCCCCATGGTGACCTTGATATAAGGATAGGTCTTGTCATCTTTCAGCAGCGTGTTGTACTTGGGACTGTGCTCCTTAATCAGATTGTTTTCAAGCACCAGCGCCTCCAGCTCCGAATCCGTGACGATGTACTCGAACCGGCTGATAAGCGTTACCATTTTATCTATCTGCGGTCCCCGCCCGATATTTTTGCGGAAATAGGAACGGACCCGGTTGTGGAGATTCACCGCCTTTCCCACATAGATAATCGCGTCCTTTTCGTCACGCATGATATAGACCCCCGGACAGCCCGGGAGTTTTTTCAGTTCTTCCTGAATGTCAAACATGATACCGGCCTTTCTGCTGCGAAATCAGCCCCTGCAATATGCGGACACTTCCGGCGCTTTTTGGCTGCCGGATTTTCACAGCGAAATAAGGACATCATTATATGCGAACCTTCGTTCCCGTAATGATGTCCGTTTTTATTAGCATTGCGCCGCCGTGCGGCAGGTACTTTTACAGATTTTTAGAAGAAATCCGAGGGCGCGTTGGAAAACCGGCCTGTCACCTTATTTTCGCCCTGCGCGGCGCCTCCGTCCGGCTCCTCCCTGCGGGCGGGAATGTCATTTTCCGGCAAACCGTTTTCCGCCGGCGCGGCGCCTTCGTTTTCCTTCTCCTGTACCGGTACGGCTTTGGCAGAATCATCCGGTTCCTTCTTTTCCGCCTTATCCGCTTCTCCCTCGTTCTCTTCCGGTTCGGGAAGCCCCTTTTCCTTCCGGTAAATTTTCATAAATTCCTTGCCGCTGATGGTTTCCTTCTCTATCAGATGCGCCGCCAGCTTATCCATAAGGTCCCTGTTGCCGGAAAGAAGCTCCTTGGCCTCGTCATAACAGCACTTTAAGGTTTCCATTACTTCCGTATCCACATCGGCCGCCGTCCTGTCGCTGCAGGTCAGCCTTGCGCCGCCGCCTAAATATTCGTTCTCCACCGTGGCAAGCCCCATAAGGCCGAAACGCCTGCTCATACCAAAGCGGGTAATCATGTTTGTCACAATATTCGTGGCCTGCTCAATATCATTTGCCGCCCCGGTCGTAACGTTGCCGAACACCAGCTCCTCTGCCGCCCGGCCGCCAAGCAGGCTTACCAGCCTGTCGTGAAGCTCGGCTTCCGTCTGCAGGTATTTCTCCTCCTCAGGCACGTGCATAACGTATCCTAAAGCGCCCATGGTTCTCGGCACAATGGTGATTTTCTGCACCGGCTCCGAATTTTTCTGCAGGGCGCTGATTAGCGCATGGCCCACCTCGTGGTAGGACACAATCTTGCGCTCCTCCTTGCTCATAATGCGGTCTTTCTTTTCTTTTCCCACCAGCACCTGCTCCACCGCGTCGAACAAATCCTTCTGGGTCACGTATTCCCTGCCGTGCTGTACTGCGTTGATTGCCGCCTCATTTATCATATTTGCCAAATCCGCGCCCACCGCTCCGCTGGTGGCAAGGGCAATGGCATCCAAATCCACGCTTTCGTCCAGATGGACGTCCTTGGCGTGAACCTTTAAAATTTCCACTCTGCCCTTCAAATCCGGCTTATCCACAATAATTCTTCTGTCAAACCGTCCCGGACGAAGAAGCGCCTTATCCAGTATCTCCGGCCTGTTGGTAGCGCCCAGAACCAGAATCCCCTTGGAAGTATCAAAACCGTCCATCTCGGACAAAAGCTGGTTTAAGGTCTGCTCCCGCTCCTCGTTGCCGCCGCCGTATTTGCTGTCGC
>OFFW01000758.1_pt1 | contig 21874 bp, 19 predicted proteins | sample 1521501 | NCBI WGS metagenome assembly OFFW01 (sample SAMEA3504107, study PRJEB24116) | mouse gut metagenome | biome: mouse gut; feature: mouse-associated habitat; material: faeces | place: Denmark | collected 2011
CCTCCACATACATATAAGCAATATACAAAACCGCAATTAACCTTTCACAGCCCCGCTGAGCATGCCGTCAATAAAATTCTTCTGGAACACCAGGAAAAAAGCCAGAACGGGAACAAGCGCCAGTATCGCCCCGAACATTACCGCTCCATAATTGGTGACATAGCCCGGCTGAACCATCAGTGACAGAATCAAAGGCATTGTATATTTATCTTTTGAATTCAGTACAATCAATGGCCACATAAAGTTTCCCCACTGGTTGACAAAAGAAAGTATTCCCAGCGAGGTCAGCGCCGGTTTCATGGACGGCATTACTATCTGAAGAAAAATCCGAAAATCCCCCGCTCCGTCGATGCGGGCCGCGTCCAATAGCTCGTTGGGAAATCCGGCAAACTGCTGTCTCATCAGAAACACACCGAAAACGGCTGCAAAACCGGGTAAAATCACGGCCCAGTTCGTGTTAATCATCCGAAAGGACGTCATTTCGATGAAAAGCGGAATCAGCGTTACCTGACCGGGAATAAACATAGAGCCTAAAGTCAGGGCAAATATTATTTTCTTTCCTTTAAACTCATACTTTGCAAAAGCATATCCTGCCATGGAATCAATCATAAGGATTCCGGCCGTATAGCCAAATGCAATTATCAGGCTGTTGCACATATTTCTGGCTACAGGAAACGCAGCGCTCAAATCTACTGCATTCTGACGCATCTGTCCTCCGATTCGAAAGGACCATTCTATCTGATAAATCTGCGTATTCGTGTGGGTTGCCGCTATACCAGCCCAGATAAAAGGAAAAACGGCAATCAGACAGAATAAGATTAGCAGAAAATAAACCCATAAATTTTTGCTGTTTTTTGACTTTTTCAATTTAATTCTCCTCTCCCGCCGCTTTCATCTGAATATAAGTCAGAACCGCAATCAAAATTACAAGCACATAGGAACCGGCAGACGCCGCGCCGAAATCAAAGGAGCGGAATCCTTTCTGATACAGATACTGTACAATTGTCAGCGTCTCATTTACCGGTCCTCCTGCGGTCAAAAGAAAGGGTTCCGTAAAAAGCTGCAGCATTCCGTTAACAGACAGCACAACCGCAAAAACCAGAACCGGTTTTAGCCCCGGTATGGTAATATAAAAAAACTGTTTTATCCGTCCTGCACCGTCAATGGCAGCGGATTCATATAAATCGCCTGATATGCTCTGCAAACCGCTGAGCATAATTACCGTGTTATACCCTGTCCACCGCCATGTAATTGCAATCATCAGCACCGTTTTTGCCAGCCAGCCTGTATTAAGCCATTGCAGCCCCTCGCCGCCGAGCAGCCTTATAGCGTTATTAACCAGCCCGTTTTCATAGTTGAAAAAAATACTGAATACAATGGAATAACTGACGCTGTCAAGTAGAATGGGCATGAATACCAGCATCCTCATCCATCCCCTTCCCCTGATTCCCTTTATGTTCAGCATGCAGGCCAGAACCAGCGCAAGAGCGGTCTGCAACGGCACTTGAATTATCATCATAACAAAAGTATTTTTCATGGCTTTGAAAAACAGAGGGTCGGTTAAAATATAGCGGAAATTACCAAGCCCTGTAAGACGCAGGGCTGCTTTCTCATATTTTCCAAAACTCAGCAAAAACGAAAAAACAATCGGATAAGCCATAAATATCAGGAAAAACAGCAAAAACGGCAGAAGGAATATATAAGGCACCATTTTTTGATACAACGTTTTTCTCATATCTTCTCCTATCTGCGCATCAGGCGCGCATACAAGTCAACACTTCCCCGGCAGGCTGCCGTTAATCAGGCACGAGAGATTTTCTCTACAGACAGACAACATGCCCGCCACATTTAAGAAAGGGATACGCAGATGCGTTTTCCCTGCGAACCCCCTTTCTTAAGCTAACCATAATCAGTTGTTGTCAATTGCCCGCTGGGCTGCTGCACTGGCTTCCTCAAGGGCTTTTCCGGGCTCTTTGCCATTTACAAAAATTTCACCGATAGCCGTGGACAAAGCGCTGGAAACGTCCGTAAAGTACTCGCCGAAATCAATCTCCGGAGAATCCGTCCACTGGGCGAAAGTTTCTCCAACCTTCACTCCAAAATATTCATCCACTTCTTTATAGCAATCCGCTTCATAATAAGGTTTATATGCCTCAAACTGACTTTGTCCGTACAGAATATCAGCCTGTTCGGCATCCATCAGCGAAAATCTGACAAATTCCTTTGCGGCTTCCGGACACTTACTGGATGCCGAACCCGCCAGAACGCTGCCGCCAAGACATACATAACCGTTCGTTCCTTCAAAAGCCGGCATGGGCGCATAAGCCCACAGCCCTTTCTGGTCGGCCACAGAATCTTTCATCACCACACCGTACCACGCGGGGTAGGGAAGCGTACAAATCTGTCCCGCGTTCAGCGCGGTAATTCTGTCGTTCCATTCGTCCGGAAAATCCATCATAATGCCGGCGTCTATCATCTTCTTCAGAGTTTCGGCGGCAAGAATCATCTCGTCCGAAGCCAGGTTCACAGAGCCGTCCTCACTATAATAGGAGCCTCCCTGCTGGGCAAGCAGCATCTTCATAAAATCCTGACTGGTGGCCCCGTTAAAATTAAAGCCTGTCATTTTCGTCTCCCCGCCAGTGGCTTCCAGAATTTTCTTTCCCGCATCAATATAATCATCCCATGTTGCAATATCTTCCACTTTCACACCGGCCGATTCAAATATATCGGTTCTGTACATCAAAGCACACGGGCCAATATCAATGGGAACGCCATAATAATTTCCGTCTTTCTCGTTATAGCAGGTTGACAGAGCAGAAGCCACAAAGTTGTCCTTTTCCGGCTCCACCAAATCGTTTAACGGTAAAAGCTGCCCTTCATATTTATTTGAAAAAGACTTGATATCCGTATTCTGAACCATGAACACATCCGGCACCCCCTGCCCGGAAGCCAGTTCCGGCAAAAGCTTCGTGTAAGAACCGTCTACCTGCTCCACCGTAATTTTGACTCCCGGATTGGCTTCCATAAACCTCTCCGCCGTCTGGCTTAATGCGGTTGCCATCTGTGTCCACGCATACACCGTCATTTCTCCTGACAGGCCGCTGACAGATTCTTCCCCAACCTCATCTTCCGTCTCACCGGCCAAAACCTTTTCCTGTGTCCCCTCATCCTTTACATCTGGTTTACTTCCGCATCCGGCCGCCAGCGACATGACAGCCGACAATATAAGTAAAGCCCCAATTATTCTTTTTTTCATATATGCATTCTCCAATCTTTCCCCTGTTCTTCTCACTTAGAAATTACCGGCTATTTCTTTATTACCGCTTTATTATACCATGGGCTTTTTGGGCTTTTCAAAATAAAAAGGTGCATAAAAAGTTCATTTTCAACCATTTTTGATTTTTTATCCTGGTATAATATACCAAAAAAATCCGAAAACGCTGTCCGCTTTTGTCCAGCATTCCCGGATTTTACTGAAAATATGATTCTTTCATATATTTTTCTGACACTCTGCCAACCCAGATATTTTTATTTATCCTGCTCTGACGCATACTCTTCGCAGGCTTCCACAACATATCGCACCTTTTCCGTGCTCTGGTCCGTCTGAAGGGAGCAGTCTCCACACAATATGGTTCCCGTCTCTCCCGCCAGCGCAAGCTGCTGTTTGGTATACGCTTTAATCTCTGCCTCTGAGCCCCTGTATAATATTCCCTGGGGACGGTTATCAAAGCCTCCCATCAGCGTGGTCCCCGGTCTGAAATACGCTCTTCCGCGGCCCATATCCATATCCTCTTCCACACTGACCGCCCAGTTAACGGTTTTGTACTCATAATCTTTCCACAGCTCCAGCCGATTGGGTATGCCGGTCCATGAGCACATATGAGTGATATTATATTTTGAAAGAGAATTGACATGGGCAAGCAGACGCACATCCCAGGGTCTTAAATATCTGATGTATTCCTCACAGGTAAACTTGTCGGCGCCCGCATTCTGCAAAGACACAAACAGTCCGTCCACTCCCGTCTCTTCCATAATCCTGTCTGCAAGCCTGAAAGTATCTTCCTCAATTACTTTCATTGCTTCCGTCAGCAGTTCTTTATCCTCGCGGTAAAAATCCATAATGCCTTTCTCGCTGTCGATTGTGTGCTTAATCGTTGAAAAAGGAGTAAACAGCATATAAAATACCGCGCCGTCACGGATTCCCTCACGGATTCGCTTCGCCCGGTCAACCTGTCCGCAAAAATAAGGGTGGTCTTCTGGCAGGCTTTTTATCCCCTTCCAGTCGGAAATCCTCTTTACCTCTCCTCCCTTTGGATACTGCATATAGCCGTCCGTCTCAATACACAGGCAATCCATGCCGCACTTTTCAAACCATGCAATCTGTTCGGGAACCGTGTTGTTTTTCTGCGCCTCTTTCGTCATAAAGTGGGTATAAAAAGTAACCGGCACACGGTCTACCGGCTTATAGTCCATGGCATTGAGCACACGCGTATGTTTGTTCATAAAAATCTCCTATCCGGGCCCCAAAAGAGCACCTGCTGTTTATGAACAAAACTATATCATAAGGATACTTCTCCTATCCACATGAAAAAAAACAAAAAAAGTTCAAATTCAACCATTAAAGGGGCCCGGAAATACAGAAAACTCCATATTTCTTTTACTCATATGACGGCTCTTTTTCCTCCACTGCAGAGGCGTTGTACCCATAATGGTTCTGAAATTCCGATTATAGCTGGTATTTCCCGAAAATCCAACCTGCAGGGCGATGCTGAGTACGGAATCCTCCGTATTGTATAAAAGCTCGCAGGATTTATTTATCCGAATCCTGTTGACATAGTCAAGGGGCGTCTCGTTCATAATAACCTTAAACAGCCTTCTGAAATGCGTAAGACTCAGACAGCAGGCATCGGCTAACGCCTCAATGGCAATCGATTCCATATAGTGCTCCTCCACATACAGAATTGCCGGATATATGGTCATTTTATTTTTCTGATAACCATAATCCATCCCGGATTCCCTTGGCAGAATCCGAATCAGTTGAACCAGAAAGGAAATGCACAGACAGGCGGCGCTGGTCTGATAATCCTCCTTCTGCTCTGTCAGCTCCGTCACTATCTGCAGAAAAAGCTGCTTCATATAGGGATAGGTTCTTCCTGAAACGATATTGGGAAAATCCGGGGAGTCAAACATCAGAAGAGAAGCGTTTGGAAAAGCGTCATTTAAATATTCCTTAAAAAGCACCTTTGCATCTACATAAATGTATTCCCACCTGCTTGTCGTCCCCTGACTGCTTTTGGAGCGGTGCATGGTATTGGCACAGGTAATAAAAAAATCATCTGTCACAAAAGGGCGTGTTTTGTTTTCCACAATAACCACGCCCTCTCCCTCCTGACATAATCCGATTTCGATACAGTTATGGCAATGCAGAAAGGTAATCTCATCATCCGGCAGGCTCCATCTGTCTCCTGTCAGTCCCAAAATAGGAAACCCCACCGGAAGCTCATAATGACTGTATTCCAACACATAACTTTGCTTTTGTCTGTTCATTCCCCGTTCTCCCGTACAAGAAAAAAGTTATATTAGACTTTTATATTCCCTCATGCCGCCCCATATACTGTTACAGCTCTGATGGCACAGACAGAATATTTTACTGTAATGGTATCAGAATCTGATTATTTTATCAACATGCTTATCTTCACTGTTAAAACAGGACGCAAAAAACCGGAACTTCCCTCAAAGAAATTCCGGTTTCCTATTATTGTCATTCAATTTATTACCGCGGCTTCACGCAAAACCTTTTCCGCACAGCCGTCCCTACGCCTGCGCCACATCCTTCATGGAAAAGCTCATCCTTCCCATTCTGTCCTTGCCAAGGCATACTACCGTCACCTTGTCGCCGAGGGTTAACACATCCTCCACGCGGTTGATTCTGCCTCTGGAAATCTTGGAAATGTGAACCATTCCCTCCTTGCCCGGCGCAAATTCAACGAACGCGCCGAACTCTTTAATGCTCACAACGATTCCCTTGAATATCTGGCCCTCCTGATACTCGGTAACGATGGTCTTGACGTACTCAACGGCCTTATCCATCATCGCCATATCCGTGCCGCATACCGAAACGTTTCCGTCGTCGGTAATATCAATCTTAACGCCTGTACGGGCAATAATCTCGTTGATTGTCTTGCCTCTCTGGCCAACCACATCGCCAATCTTTTCAGGGTCAATCTGAATGGAGATAATTTTGGGCGCGTAAGGTCCAACCTCCGGCCTGGGCTCTGTGATGGCTTTCTTCATGCAGTTATCCATGATAAAAAGTCTCGCCTCACGGCATCTTGCAATCGCGCCCTCAACAATGGGTCTTGTAAGGCCGTGAATCTTGATATCCATCTGGATTGCCGTGATGCCCTCCGTAGTACCCGTCACCTTAAAGTCCATATCGCCAAAGAAGTCTTCAAGTCCCTGGATATCCGTAAGAAGCACAAAATCATCATCCGTATCCCCGGTAACCAGACCGCAGGAGATACCGGCCACCATCTTCTTAATGGGAACGCCTGCCGCCATCAGAGACATACAGGACGCGCAGGTTGACGCCATAGAAGTAGAGCCGTTGGATTCAAAAGTCTCGGAAACGGTACGGATTGCGTAAGGGAACTCTTCCTCGGTAGGAAGTACCGGAATCAATGCGCGCTCCGCCAAAGCCCCGTGGCCGATTTCCCTTCTTCCGGGTCCTCTTGAGGGCTTTGTCTCGCCTACGGAGTAGGACGGGAAATTATAATGGTGCATGTAACGCTTGCTCACTTCGTTCTCGTCCAGCCCGTCAATCTTCTGCTGCTCGGATAAGGGCGCAAGGGTACATACGTTGCAAATCTGGGTCTGTCCCCGGGTAAACATGGCGGAACCATGCACTCTCGGAATAATGTCAACCTCAGCCGCCAGAGGGCGAATCTGAGTGATTTCACGTCCGTCGGGACGCTTACGGTCTTTCAGAATCATCTTGCGGACGGTCTTTTTCTGGTACTGGTAAACAGCCTCACCGAGAACGGCAAGCCATTCCTCGTTTTCCGCAAAAGCTTCTTCCAGCTTTTCCGTAATATTTCTGATATTTTCTTCACGAACCTGCTTTTCGTCCGTAAAAACCGCTTCCTCCATCTGTTCAGGGGGAACGATTTCCTTAATTGCCGCAAACAGTTCCTCAGGAATTGCGCAGCTTGTATACCCATGCTTTTCTTTTCCAACCTCGGATACAATCCGGTTAATAAAGGCAATGATTGTCTGGTTGATTTCATGGGCTTTGTAAATCGCCTCAATCATTTTATCTTCGGGAACCTCGTTTGCCCCCGCTTCAATCATAATCACTTTTTCCGCGGTAGATGCAACCGTCAGGTTAAGGTCTCCCACTTTCCACTGCTCCTGGGAAGGATTGACTACAAATTCCCCGTCAATCATGCCCATCTGAGTCATGGCGCAGGGGCCGTCAAAAGGAATGTCGGAAATGCTGGTCGCAATGGCTGCGCCGAGCATGGCCACCAACTCGGGACGGCACTCCGGGTCAACGCTCATAACCATATTGTTTAAAGTAACGTCGTTCCTGTAATCCTTAGGGAACAGGGGACGCATGGGCCTGTCGATTACTCTGCTTGTCAGGACAGCGTTCTCCGACGCCTTTCCTTCTCTCTTGTTAAATCCTCCCGGGATTTTGCCTACTGCATACAGCTTTTCCTCGTATTCTACACTTAAGGGGAAGAAATCGATTCCCTCTCTGGGCTTGTCCGATGCGGTTGCCGTTGACAATACCGTGGTATCGCCGTAATGCATAAATGCGCATCCGTTTGCCTGCTTGCCCACTCTGTCGATATCAACCGTGAGTGTACGGCCCGCAAGCTCCATTGAAAACGTCTTGTACATACTCTCTCTCCTTTTCTCTTCTTACCATACAAAGCGCTGCATGAATGCCGCTTTTACAGCCTGCCGCCTTTCCTGTGGCGCGCGGCTTAAGCGAACGCTGTGAAGCTGCCCCGGCATGCATCACGCTTTGGCACATTTGAAAAGCGGAGTACGATTATCGCCCTCCGCCTTAACTGCATTTACTTTCTGATTCCCAGTTTTTCAATCAAAGCACGATATCTTTCAATATCCTTTTTCTTAAGATAATTAAGAAGACCGCGTCTTTGACCTACCATCTTAAACATACCTCTTCTTGAGTGATTATCCTTCGGATGCTCTTTCAGATGCTCTGTAAGCTCCTGAATCCTCGCTGATAATACTGCAATCTGCACTTCCGGCGAACCTGTGTCGCCCTCGCATCTTGCATACTCTTTCATAATGGCTGTTTTCTTTTCCTTTGAAATCATAAGATATCCTCCTTCATTTTTATGACCGCCTGCTGCTAAGAACTGGTCGGAGTGTCCAAAAATCCGAGCAACGGCTGATTCCACAGTAATAAATGATAGCACAAACTTATCCCGCTGTAAAGCAGTATTTTCCGCATCAGATGCAAAAAGCCGCATTTAATCGTACAAAACCCTCGTCATCTTGTAAGGCGTCCGGTAATTGTAAGAAGAAATCTTAATTCCCGTCTTCGGGCTGCTGGCGTGGATTACCTGTCCGCCGCCGATATAGAGCGCCACATGGTTGACCCTTCCGCCCTTGGCATAGAAAACCAAATCTCCCGGCTGGAGGTCGGAAGCGCTGATTTTGCTTCCCGTATTTGCCTGTTCTCTGGAAGTACGCGGCAGGGAAACGCCGAAATTCGCAAACACGCTCTTCACAAAACCGGAACAGTCGGCTCCTTTTGTAAGGCTTGTCCCGCCCCACACATAAGGATTTCCTAGGAACTGCTTTGCGTACTGGCACAAATCCACTCTGATATCGGAAACGCCCTCTCCGTAAATCAGCTCTGTCAGAGTGATGGCGGTATTCAAATCGGACTTTACTTCCACATAATCGGCCGATACATACACTTCTTCATCGTCCAGGTAAACCTTTATCCAGCCGTCGTCCTGGATTTCCACAATATCAAGAATTTCTCCCGCCGCAACCTGCGTCACCACTTCCGCGTCGGTATTCGGCATCTCACGGATATTCAGGCTGTCCGCTGTGGAAACCGCGATTGCAGACGCCAGCTCCTCGCCTTTTTGCTTTGCCTCAAAACCGGTGAGAAGGTACTCTTCCTTTACATATCCTTCCACCTTGCCCGAAGAAATATATGCCCAGCCGTTATCGCTGCTGATAATCTCGCAGGCCGCGTTCTTGGGAAGCTTGCCTACCAGCTTCGCCGACTCGTCAGGCTCTTTCCTGATATTCAGATTATTTTCGTCCACGTTGCAGATACCAAGATGCGTGTAGCCCCACATAGCGCCTTCCGCCTGTCTGGCAATCTCCACATATTCAATTTTCGTAAGCGGTGAAATAAATAAGTCTCCCACTCCTGCCGTGAGCAATTCTTCCGTATCGCCCGCTTCGCTTTCCCTGTTGCTATCGTTTAACTCCGCTGCCTGTATGTACATCGGTTTTCCTAAAAACATCACAGCCGCCGTCAGCATAGCCGCCGACATATAAAAGCCACCTATCATCTGTCTTTTCAAAACATAACCTCCAAAGTTATTACAGAATTGTTACAAATCTTAACAAAGATATTATAACAAGTAACTTTTAGGATGTCAAATGTTCTGTTTTATTTTTTTACTGGTAGTTATGTGGAAAATTCTCCCCTCCGCAATATCTCTCTCCATCTGCGCTTTCAGCTCCTCCACGCCGGCAAATCTCCGCTCCGGTCTTTTAAACTGCAAAAGCTCTGTCACGATTTCCTTCCCGTAAACATTCCGGTCAAAGTCATAGAGATAGGTTTCCACATCCACGGCTTCCGTGTCATTCACCGTAGGTTTTCGTCCGATATTGGTAATTCCGGCGTAGACCTCCCCTTCTAAAGTCACCCTGGAATAGTAAACGCCTTTTGGCGGAAGCAGCTTTTCCTTTTCGGGATAAAGATTTAAGGTGGGCATTCCCAGCTTTCTTCCAAGCCTGCTTCCCTCCTCCACACGCCCTTCAAAACTGTAGTATCTTCCAAGGAGGCTTTCCGCCATGGGCATGTCCCCTTTTTCCACCTCTTCCCGCACATAGGTGGAGCTGATTTCCCTGTCGCCATAATAAAGTTTATCGATAATCCGTACCTGATAGCCGCAGGTATCTGCCAGCTTTAACAAAAGCTCCTTATTTCCCTGTCCCTTATAGCCAAAGGTCACGTCCGCTCCCGCCGCCAGATAAGCCGTATGCATCTGCTCCACCAGATATTTTCGCACAAACTCTTCAGGAGGCGTTGCCGCCGTCCGCTCATTTAAGGGAAACTCAATCAAAATGTCAATTCCCAGTTTTTCAAAGAGCTTCCTCTTTTCCTGCCGGGTGGTGATTTCCTCCGCCCCGCCGCGCCCGAAAAAAACCGAAGCGGAAGGGTAAAAGGTGAAAACCACCGCCTTAAGCCCCTCCGCCTTCCGCTCAAGTATATGGGAAAGCAGCCGGATATGTCCCTTGTGAACGCCGTCAAACTTTCCGATAGCAACGGCGCTTCCGGCGGCTTTTCCGCCGTCGGCGCCGGTTTGGGATTCCAGCAAAAACTCTGTTGTATTCTGAATAATTTCCATATTTTTCCTCATTTCCACACTAAACAGCCGATAAACCTGCGCGTTTTTCACTCCTGCCCGGGAAAAAACATTTTCACCGGCAAAAAAAGCCCCCGTTCCGCATCCCGCCGGAAAACACCGTAAAATAGCCCCTGGTGATTATACATCCGTACCTCTGTCCCGGCCGGAACCTCTGACACCTCCGCGTCTTTTAACTGATTCCCGTTTTTAAGGGCCTTAAAACCGCTTTCTTTGACGAAAACCGCCGGCAGCGCGCCGAACATTTTCTCCACCGGTATCACAGCCTCCAAAAGGCTGCCCGCCTTTTCCATCTCCTCCAGTTTATCAAGGGTAAGGGCCTCCTCTATCCCAAAGCCCCCCGCCCTGGTCCGCACAAGAGCCGTCATCACGCCGCCGCAGCCAAGACGCTGTCCGATGTCGTGGCAGAGGGTTCTGATATAGGTTCCTTTGGAACAGGCCACCTTTATGGTATAGCAGGGATGCTCCTTTTTCAGAAATTCCAGGGAATAAACCGTCACGGGCCGCGGCCTGCGCTCCACCTCTTTTCCCTCCCTCGCAAGGTCGCAGAGCTTTTTCCCGCCCACCTTAAGGGCGGAATACATGGGCGGAAGCTGCAAGTATTCCCCCACGAAAAAGGCCGCCGCTCTCTCCACTTCCTCCGCGTTCATATCGGCATTTTTTTCCGCAAGGACGGTTCCTGAAATATCCTGGGTATCCGTGGTTATTCCCAGGCGAAAATCCGCAATATACTCTTTGTCCCGCTCCTGCAGCATGTCGCAGAGCCTTGTGCCGTTTCCAAGACACACAGGAAGAACCCCTACCGCGTCCGGGTCAAGGGTTCCTGTATGTCCGATTCTTTTCTGTTTGCAGATTCCGCGGAGTCTGGCAACCACATCATGGGAGGTGTAGCCCGCTTCCTTATAGACATTAATCATTCCATGATACATGGCTTTTCTTTCATCTATCCTTTCTCATACGCGCGCCGCGCTTTTGTACATGGCCCGGTTCCTTCTCACGCTTTTTCACGTAGCTGCTCCGCAATCCTTCCCGACAGGTTGTTGACGATATCATGGAAAGTGCCCGGCATGGTCACGCCCGCCGCTCTCACATGGCCGCCGCCGCCGAAAAAGGAGGCCACCTTCGCCACGTCCACTTTTCCGTTGGAACGCAGGCTCACCTTGTACTCCAAAACATTCGTCTGATACATGAAAATCGCGCACTCCACGCCTCTGGTATTCCGAAGCTGGCTTACGATTCCGTCCAAATCGGCCGGCACCGCCCGGTAAAATTCCATGGTTTTCTTATCCACCATGCTGACCACGCATTTCCCGTCCATGAACAAAATGCTCTCAAGAAGCGCCCTGCCCAGTATCTGGTTCTGAACGTAGGTCTTTTCATAAAAAGTCTCGTCTATCAGTCTGGAAAAATCAAATCCGTGGGAAATCAGCTCTGCCGCCGTCCTTAAGGTATCGGGCGACGTGTTGGAGTACTGGAAAACGCCGGTGTCATGCATCATACCGATATAAAGCGCTTTGGCAATCTCCGTATCTATCAGCGTTTTATCCGCAATCGCGTTATAAACCAGCTCGCTTGTGGAGCTTGCCTCCGGAACGATGTAATTTATATCGCCGCTGCCTTTATTGCTGATATGATGGTCTATATTCACGGTCTTTACCGCTTTGTCAAAATACTTTTCCGCTTCGCCCAAACGCTCCTTTGCAGTATCCAGCGCAATGAACAAATCAAAAACATCCACATCCGTGGCAAAATCCGTATGTATCTCGTCAAGCCCTTCTATACAGGAAAAAATTTCCGCCGGCTTTTCAAGAAATACCTGTACCCTGCTTTCGGGACATGCCTTTTTCAGATACAGATAAAGTCCCATGGCCGCCCCCACACAGTCGCCGTCGGGCCTTATATGGCCACTGATACCAATGGCCGCCGCCCCTCTTGCTTCTTCACAAATATTCATAACCCTCTCCTGTTATATATCGCTTTCATCATTCACTGCCGCCTTTTCGCCGCTTTGCCAAAACGGCCGTAAAACCGGACAGGACGAGCCCCGCGCGCCGCTTTTACTCTTCGTCCCCGTCCGTATCTTCCTCCGGTTTGCCCTGATTCACTTCGGCTATCAGTTTTGACATCCTGACGCCGTATTCGATGGACTGGTCCCCGATAAAATGAATCTCCGGCGTGTTGCGCAAATTAACCCGAGAGGCCAGCTCCCTGCGGATATAGCCTTCCGCATTTTTCAGCCCCGAAATGGTATCCTTCTGCGCTTTCTCATCCCCGTACACGCTTATCCACGCCTTACAGGTTTTAAGGTCCGGCGCCACCTCTACGGAAACCACTGAAGTAAGAGGGCTTATTCTGGGGTCTTTTAACCCGCTCCTTATAATCTCGGCCAAAGCCCTCTGCACTTCTCCGTTAATACGGGTATTCTTCACACTGTTTTTTCTCACCTTGGAACCTCCACCATAATATATGCCTCCACGATATCAAGCTCCTGCATCTGGTCGAATCCGTCAAATACAAGACCGCATTCGAATCCGGCTTTCACCTCTTTTACATCGTCCTTGAAACGCTTTAAGGAAGCCAGTTTTCCTTCATAAATAAGTCCGTTATTTTCCTTTTCTCCCGGCCTTGTGATGCGAATCTTGCAATCTCTCTGGAATATACCGTCAAGCACATAGGAACCCGCAATATTTCCCACGGCGGAAGCTTTGAATATCTGTCTTACCTCCGCGTGTCCAATCACCTTTTCCTCGAAAATGGGGTCTAACATTCCCTTCATGGCCGCTTCGATATCGGCAATGGCCTGATAGATTACCCTGTACAGCTTGATATCCACGCCTTCCCGCTCCGCAATGGTCTTCGCCATGGCGTCCGGACGGACATTGAACCCGATGATAATCGCCGACGACGCAGAAGCGAGGGATACGTCGGATTCGTTGATTGCGCCCACGCCTCCGTGAATGCATTTTACCACGACTTCCTCGTTGGAAAGCTTCACAAGGCTCTGTTTTACCGCCTCCACGCTTCCCTGTACGTCCGCCTTTACGATAATATTCAGCTCTTTCAGATTGCCCGCCTGAATCTGGTTGAAAAGGTCGTCTAAGGACATCTTTGCCTTGGTCTCCTCAAGCATCTTCTCCTTGTTCTGGGCAAGATAAGTCTCGGCGTAGGACTTGGCCGTCTTGTCGTTTTCATGTGAGATAAATACCTCGCCGGCGCTGGGAACGTCGGAAAGTCCCAAAATCTCCACAGGCGTGGAAGGCGTAGCCTCCTTCACCCTTCTGCCCTTGTCGTCAATCATGGCTCTTACCTTGCCGTGGCTGGCGCCTGCGGAAATAAAGTCTCCCACATGCAGGGTACCCTTCTGCACCAGCACGGTAGCCACAGGCCCCCGTCCCTTGTCAAGCTCGGCTTCAATCACAAGCCCTCTGGCCTGCCTGTTGGGATTTGCCTTAAGCTCCATAATTTCCGCCGTAAGCAGAATGGTTTCAAGCAGCGTTTCAAGCCCTTCTCCCGACTTGGCCGATACGGGAACAAACTCTGTGCTTCCGCCCCAGTCCACGGGAATCAGCTCGTATTCCGTCATTTCCTGCTTTACCCTGTCCACATTGGCGCCGGGCTTATCAATCTTGTTCACGGCAACGATAATTTCAATCCCCGCCGCTTTCGCGTGGTTAATGGCCTCCACGGTCTGAGGCATCACACCGTCGTCCGCCGCCACCACTAAAATGGCAATATCCGTGGAATTTGCCCCGCGCATACGCATTGCCGTAAACGCTTCGTGTCCCGGCGTATCCAGAAACGTGATGGACTGGCCGTTAATATTTACAGTATACGCACCGATATGCTGTGTAATACCTCCGGCCTCTTTATCCGTCACATTTGTTTTTCTGATTGCATCGAGAAGGGAGGTCTTACCGTGGTCAACGTGGCCCATAACGCAGATAACGGGCGGTCTGGTTTCAAGCGTCTCCTCCTGTTCGTCATCTTCCTTGAGCAGCTCTTCTATCACGTCTACCTTTTCTTCCCTCTCGCAGATAATTTCATACTCAATGGCAATATTTTCCGCGTCTTCAAAGGAAATCTCGGAGTTCACGGTCACAATCTGCCCCTTAAGAAACAGCTTCTTGATGATAACGGAAGGCTGCATTTTCATCTTGTCGGCAAGCTCTTTGATGGTAAGGGTATCGGGAACGGTAATCACCTTGATTTGCTCCTCGGCCACCTCTACCGCCTTCTTTTCGGGCTTGATGAATCTGCCCGCCTTGTTTTTGTTCTTTACCGCTGCGTCTTCATCCTCATAGATGAAATCCTTTTTGGACTTTCTGTCCTTCTCCTGACTGATTCTGCGCTTCTCCTCGTCGCGGCGTTTCTCGTCCTTAACCGGGGTATCGACAGTGAAACCTTTACCCGGTTTTTCAGGACGCCTGAATCGATTGTCCTGCCCCTGGCCGCCTCTTTCACTGCGGTTATTATTGCTGCCAGGCCTGTTATTATTCCTTTCAGCGCCATCCCTGCGGAAATCACTTTTGCCAGCCGGACTCCCCGGACGATTAGCCCCGTCGGGCCTTCTCGGCGTATTTCTGTTATTACGCTCTCCCTGGCTCCTTTCGCCCTGATTCCTCGGCGCATTTCCCTGTGTTCTTTCATTTCTCTGGAATCTGTCCTCTCTGGAGGCCGGTCTCTGCGCACCTCCCTCTCTGGAAGCCGGTCTGTCGCCGCGCGCCTGGGCATTCCGGTTTCCGCCATCGGCTCTTGCCGGTCTGTCGGAACGTCCATCCTGTTCGAAACGGGAAGGAGCATCCGTTCTGACGGTTCTCTCCGTACGGGGCGCCGCGCTGGCCTTTGCCAGCTCTGCAGCCTGCCCTTCTCTTGCCGCGCGGGCCTCTTTTTCGGCACGGGCCGCCTGGGCCTCTCTCTCGGCGCGGGCCGCTTCTTCCGCACGGGCTTCTCTCTCGGCGCGGGCCGCCTGGGCATTCCTCTGCTGCCTCTCCATCTCCATTCTTCTTGCCGTCTGTTTGAAATCCGACTGCGTGCTTTCAGGAAGGGAAGGAGCCGTTAAAGGACGGATAATCTTGTGGGGAACCTCCTGTCTGCGGCCTTGCTGCTGTCCCTGAGACTGTCCCTGTCTGCCGCCTCCGGTGGGTCTGTTTCCCTGCCTTGTTCCCTGCTGCCCCTGAGGCGCTCTTCTCTCGCCCTGGGGACGCTGTCCGGGAATATTGCTGTTGCGGGGATTACTCACAACGATAATTTTCTTTTTCTTTTTGGGCTGTTCAGCCGCCCCGGCAGGTCTCTCCCTGCCGCCCGCTCCCTGCTCGGGCTTTGCAGCCGGTCTCTCCGCCGGCTTTTCCGACGCAGCTTCCTGCTTTGCGCCCTCCGGCGCCGCGGCTTTCACCGCCGGCTCAGGCTTTGCGGCCGGTTTCTGTACCGGCTTCTCCGCCTCCCTCTCTACGGTCTTTGCTTTCCCAAAGGCCTTTCTGACCATTTCCGCCGCTTCCTCCTCAAGGGAACTCTGGGCCGCTTTCACTTCAATTCCTTTATCCTGCAGAAAAGCAATGATTTCCTTGCTTTGCTTTTCCATTTCCTTTGCTATTTCATGCACCTTTATTTTGGCCATTCCACTACCTCCGTCTCATGCCTTATGATTCTTCCAAACGTTTGATGATATTTGCCGCCATTCCTTCGTCCGTAACTGCCACAGATGTTCTCATTTCCCTGCCGATTGCTTTTCCAAGCCGCTCCTTGTCAGAATAAAAATAAATGGGAGTCCTGTAAAAAGCACACATATTAGTAAACTTTTTTTTGGTGTTGTCGGAAGCGTCGTTTCCGATAATCACCACTGCCGCTTTCCCCTCTTTAACCGCTTTTTCCGTGGAGAACTCGCCGCTTTTCAGATTGTTTCCCCTGGCCGCCAGACCCAAAAGGGACAATATCCTGTCATTCATGGATAGCATCAAACTCCTTTTCCAGATTGTCGTAAACCTCGTTTGGAATACTCATTTTGAAAGACCGTTCCAATCCCTTACTCTTTCGTGCTTTGAGGAGACACTCCCTTTCCCTGCAAAGATAAGCGCCCCTTCCGTTCTTTTTACCGGTTACGTCCAGTATGATTTCATCCTCGGGAGTTTTCAGAATACGCATCATTTCCTTTTTGCTTTTCATTTCACCGCATCCGATACACTGCCGCATGGGGATTTTCTTTGCCATGAAATCCCCCCTATTCCTTTATATCTTCGGCAGCTTCCTCATATTCTTCAGAATCTTCATATTCTTCCGCTTCTTCCTCATATTCATCTCCGCTGCCGTCTTCCACATATCCGTCTTCCCTTCCTTCTTCCGGATATGTCTCTTCAAATTCTTCCTCCGGGCTGCCGCCGTCTTCCTCATAGCCGCCTCCGGATGATTCCTCCGGGTATTCCTCTTCATAGCCTTCGCCGTATTCCGTCTCCTGTCCGTACCCGTCGTCTAATTCCTCGTAATCCTCGTCATATTCGTCGTACTCATCCAGATAATCCTCATACCTAAAGCCCGGCGCATCCTTGGCCTGGGTCTCGCTCTTGATGTCAATCTTGTACCCTGTCAGCCTCGCCGCCAGCCTTGCGTTCTGCCCTTCCTTACCGATGGCAAGGGAAAGCTGGTAATCGGGAACCACCACCTTTGCCGTCTTTTCGTCAGGGTCCGCAAATACCGCCACGATTTTCGCCGGTGAAAGGGCGTTCTGGATTAAGTTGCCCGGATTTTCATCCCAGTTGATGATATCGATTTTCTCTCCCCGCAGCTCCTCCACGATGGAGTTTACACGGACTCCGTTTAATCCGACGCATGCGCCCACCGCGTCCACGTTGGGATTGTTGGACTTTACCGCCATCTTGGTTCTGCTTCCCGCTTCTCTGGCGATGCTCATAATCTCAACCGTGCCGTCGCGGATTTCCGTAACCTCGGCTTCAAAGAGCCTCTTTACCAGCTCAGGGTGGGTACGGCTTACCAAAATTCTGGGCCCTTTCGGCGTGTTCTTTACCTCCAGAATATATACCTTAATCCGCTCCGTGGGCCGGAACGTTTCGCTTTTTACCTGTTCGCTGTCGTTTAGAATTCCGTCGGCCTTTCCAAGGTTGATACTGATATTTCTTCCGATGTAACGCTGCACAATTCCCGTTACAATATCCTTTTCCTTTTCAAAATACTGATTATAAATAACGCTTCTTTCCTCTTCGCGTATCTTCTGAAGAATAACGTTCTTTGCATTCTGCGTTGCAATCCGCCCAAATTCCTTTGACTTAATCTCCACATGGATAACATCGCCGGGCTGCGCGTCCGACCTGATTTCCCTGGCGTCCTCAAGGGATATCTGAAGACAGTCGTCCTCAACCTCCTCCTCTACCACTTCCTTTTCCGCATAACAGAGGAAATCGCAGGTTTCCCTGTTGATTTCAACTTTCACATTATCCGATTTGCCGAAATGATTTTTGCATGCCGTAATCAGAGAGTTTTCAATCGCCTCAAAAAGCGTTTCCTTGCTGATTTCTTTCTCCTTTTCCAACACGTCCAATGCTTCCATTAATTCCTTGTTCATTTTCCCTTATCCCTTTCCGCCCGTTTTCTTATCAGGGCTAAAAATCCAACGTCAGCCGAATTACTGCAATATCCTTTCTGTCAAACACAGTCTTTTCCCCTTCGCCTTCATTGGAAGACGGCGTTTCGATTGTGATGGTATTTTCATCAAACGCCGTTAAAAATCCTGTAAATTCCCTGACGCCGTCAATCGGCTTATAAGTCTTTAGCTCCACCTCTTCGCCTATGCTTTTCTCAAGATGCTTATCTTTCTTAAGCTGCCTTCCAAGCCCCGGAGAACTGACCTCCAGGATATAGGCGTCGTCTATGAAATCCTCCTTGTCAAGAGCGTCTGAAAGCGCCCGGCTGACGAGTTCGCAGTCGTCTATGGCAACCCCTCCCTCTTTATCAATATAACACCGCAGGTACTGCTCACTCCCCTCCCTGACGTATTCAATGTCATAAATATCCACATGGCTGGCTTTTGCAATGGGCGCTAAAAGCGCCTCCGTCCTTAGCTCGTAGTTTTCTCTTTTTGACATCCGTTCACCTCTATCCCCAAAAAAGAGTGGACCGACAAGCCCACTCTAAATTAACAAGTATCCATAATTCTTCTGTATTGTAGCACTCCGCCCGGCAAATTGCAATAGGCTTTTACTGATTTTCTTCCTTCCAGAGCCGGTAAAGCAGTACCGCCGCTAACGCGATAAACCCCGCGCCTCCAATCAGGCCCACGCTGGAGGGTCCCAAAAAGACGTTGTAGGGCTTTTCCAGAGAGGTAAAGTAAACCCCCGAAGAGGCCAGCCCGTTCAGCACGCCGTGTCCCACCACCGCCGGAAGGCAGCTCTTTGTCTTGATGGTCACATAGGACAGGATAATCCCCATAACGGTGCAGAAAACGCACATGGCCACGATTCCCGTCACAGGATATCCCGGATAGCCCACTCCGTAGTTATGCCCCATAACCGTAAGGGGCGCGTGCCACAGCCCCCAGATAAGGCCCCCGATAAGAAGGGCCGGAACCACCTTGAACTGTTTCTGCAGCCGGGGAAGCAGATAGCCTCTCCATCCCCATTCCTCCCCCAGACAGGTCAAAAGGTTTAAAAGGGGCGACATCACGATTCCCATCGCTATCTGGCTTACCATCAGGCTTTTTGCCTGCTCCGCGCCCACAGACTCTGCCGGTATTCCCGCGCTTTCCGCCTGGGCCTTCAAAAGCACCTGCACGTATCCCATCTCCGAATCAAAATTGTCCGGGAAAATCACGAAATACAACGCGGTTCCGAGAAAAATCAAAAGCACGAACCCCGGCCAGACAAGACCGTAGTATTTCAAATTGCCTTTCAGGTTAAGGGAAAGCCGAAGGTTCCCCAAAAGCCGGTCCCTGGTAATCAGAATCGTAACCAGCGCTCCCGTTGCCGGGAAAAACATAACGCTGCTTATCAGAGACTGGGCCATATAGGCCGTGTTCACGTCCGTGCTTCCCACCATTGGCATAATCACAAAAATTTCCATTCCATAAGTCAATATAAAGGTAACCAGCAGATAAATCACTATCTGCTTAAGATTTGCTTTCTTTTCGTCCCCGTTCACGACACTCCTGTTCCTCCTTTTCAAAAATCCGGTATCACCGCTTACTCTTCCTTCGTCTCCAGTTCAAACTTCTGTTTGTCATGGACGCTGATTTCCGGCCCAAGCTGGATTTCGATAATTTTAAGCTCGGTGTCCGCCATAATGGTGTGGCGGCACCCGGCTTTCATCTCCAGAACGTCCCCGGCCTTTACCGGACGGCTCTTTCCGTCAATCACGCAGCGTCCTTTTCCGGAAATAATGTTCCAGACCTCGTCCCGCCTCGCATGGCTGTGGTAGTTCATTCCATGGCCCGGCTTTAAGGTGACCTTACTGGTCCGGCTCTCCCTCGTGACGTCCAGAACCAGAAAATCCCCCCAGGACTTTTCCGCGAACATGACCTGCTGGTCTATTTTATCCACAAAGGGCTTGATGTAGCTGGACTGTTCTTTGTCCGAAACCAAAATCCCCTCGGGGCTCGCGGATACCACCATATTTTTCAGCCCCATGCAAAGCACCGGGACGTCCAGTTCGTTGAGCACGTGTACGTTCTCGCAGGTTTCGTTCAAAATCGCGTCCCCAACGCAGGGCTCTTCCATGGCTTCGGATAGGGTGTTCCAGGTTCCCAGGTCTTTCCACTGCCCTTTAAAACGCATCACTTTGATGTTCTTTTCCTTCTCCACAACCGCATAGTCGAAACTGATTTTCTCCAGCGTATCGTATTTTTCATACAATGTCTCATAGTCGGCGTATCCGATGATTTCCCTTGCCTTTTCCAGCACATACTTCATCTGATAGGCAAACACGCCGCCGTTCCAGAGCGCACCCTGACGGATATACTCTCTGGCGGTTTTGGCGTCCGGCTTTTCCCGGAAAGTTTTTACCCCGCTCACCGTCTCTTTGTCCGTGGGCAGAATATAACCGTACTTTTCGCTGGGGTAAGTGGGCTCCATCCCCATGAGCACCAGATTCGCCCCGCCCTTTAAGGCTTTGTCCTGTTCGTCCCCCCGGGCGATATCTGCCAGCTTCTTAAGCGCCTCGAAATAATCGATTTCCACATAAGGGTCCACCGGACACACAATCACCGGCTCCTCCCCGGAAATCCCCCGCACGTCGTGGAGATAAGCCGTTGCAAGCACAACGGCAGGAAAGGTGTCGCGCCGGCAGGGCTCCACGCAGACTAAAACTTCATCGCCTAACTGGTTGTGAATGGAGGACGCCTGGGTTTTGGAGGTTGCGATTGTGACGGTCGCCTCCTTATCCACTTCCCTTATCTGATGGTACACCCTCTGCACCATGGATTCGTAGCTGCCGTCTTTCGTCCTGAATATTTTGATAAACTGCTTGGAACGGATATCGTTGGAAAGGGGCCATAAGCGCTTTCCCGAACCGCCCGACAATAAAATAATATGCATAAGCTGACTCTCCTTATTTCTTTGCGGGTTCCTCTTCACCGTAAAAGAGAAAAAGTGCTAAGAAAACCTGTACGTCAAGTTTCTTAACACTTATCTTTCAGCAGGGGCAGTAGGAATCGAACCCACATCGACGGTTTTGGAGACCGCTGTTCTACCTTTGAACTATGCCCCTATCTCAGCGGCTTGTATCCACTGATTTGTATCAGCACACTTCGGTATTATAACCCACCGGAGTATCATCTGTCAACAACTTGATTTATTTTTCTTTCATACCATTTTTAATACATCAAATGGTCCTTTGTGTCTTCTTCGATAATTTTGCTGAACTCCCTGATATCCTGTGAGGGTTCATAAGCCTCCTCCTCATAAAGAAGCTTATGGAGTTTGATTACATTTTCTTCCAGATTGACCGGCACCACGCAGTTTCCTTTGGAACCGATAATTCCGCCGTTGCGCATTCCTTCAAAAGGAAAGCCGTCGCTTACCGTCACTTCGTAATCGCCTATCATACTGAGCACGGGGATAATGTCACGCACGTCAAGGGAAGTCCGCACGCTGGGCAGGACCCCGTAAGCCGCCTCCGTAAGGGCGCTGATGGATGCCGTTTTTCCCTTTTCCATCATGGCCACAAGCACGTCTCTCTGCCTCTGGGTACGGCGGAAATCGTCTCCCCCGCCGTAACGGATA
>OFFW01000763.1_pt1 | contig 21639 bp, 23 predicted proteins | sample 1521501 | NCBI WGS metagenome assembly OFFW01 (sample SAMEA3504107, study PRJEB24116) | mouse gut metagenome | biome: mouse gut; feature: mouse-associated habitat; material: faeces | place: Denmark | collected 2011
GAAAAAATTTAAGAATAGTAATATTAGGGAGTGTTTCAAAGACAAAAGGGCAGGTGTGGGCAATAGAAGCAATAAAGAAACTTGCTGATGAAGGAATAAATATAGCTTTAGATGTGATAGGCGATGGTACGGGGGCGTATATAAAAAAATTAAAGAGAAAAGTTAACAATTATGGGTTGCAGGATTTAATAACTTTTAAAGGTTATTTAAAGAATCCAGGGGAACAGCTTGCTGGTTATGATATTGGGCTCATGTGCTCAAAAGATGAAGGCTTTGGCCGTGTTACCGTAGAGTATATGATGGCTGGACTTTGTGTAGTGGCATCTGATACAGGAGCTAATAGCGAGCTGATAGAAGATGGAAAGTCAGGTATTCTTTACCAATATGGTAATACGGGTTCACTGGTAAATTCTATAAAAAAATGTATAAATAATCCTCAAAACAGGATTGAAATGGCGAAATATGGATATATAAGAGCAAACCAGGAGTTTACGGCCAAAAAAAATGCAGTACAGATATATGATATTTATAAAAGGGCATTAAAACTTAGGGAGATGTCTGAGTGTAGATTGCAATAAAGATAGTTTTTGTTAAGTTGCAATTAATTTTCGCTAAAAGAATATAAACAGTATAGTTATAAATGATGGGCGAGAAAAATAAACTTGACCATCCTGTTTTATTTAAGGAAGAATAAAATGTTTTTTTCTATATAAAAGTATTTAAAATGATTTGCAGGAAATGAGTTTAATTTTGAGAAATATCATTAACTATGGGGAGCGGGATAGATTGCGATATAATAAAGAGTTGTCATATAAAATAGAGCGAGCAAAGATATGAAAAAAGAAACCAAACGTCAAATAGGCATTGCATGTAGTTTGCTGATGTATTTTATATATGCTTTATTGCTTACGATACGCACAAAAGTATTGATTCATACTTATGGCAGCGAAGTAAATGCTGTTTTCCAGACATCAAATCAGATTTTTGCCTATTTGATTTTGTTTGAAAGCGGAATAAGTGCAGCATATCAGTTTAAGCTGTATGCACCTGTTAATGAAAGGGATGTTGCAAAAGTTTACAGCCTTTTCATGGGATTAAAAAGGTCAATGCAAAAAATTGCTTTTAAGATGATGGCAGCATTGCTTGTAGTGGCGATATTGTATCCTGTTATTATGGACAGGATTACAATTTCTTTTATAAAGGCAGGGCTGATGCTGTTGCTATTGGGACTGAGGTTTGTAATTCCTTATTTCGTGAGTCTTACATCCAAGACTCTTTTGAATGTTTATGATTATAAGTATATTGTAGACAATATAGATAGCTTAGGTTATATTGTGATAACAGTTGTTGAAATCCTTATTGCTGTTTGGTTTCGCAGTTCTGTGTACATCGTATTGGTGATAGGATGCATTGGGAACATTATTGTAGGTGTTATTTATTCTGTTTTGGTAAAAAAGTTTTGTGGTATTGTACAGAAAGAAACGGTTGTTCCAGATTTTGGACCAGAGGAGATGACCAAGGATATTTTACTGCATCATATCACAGGTTTATTTAACAGCAACATAGACACTATTATTTTGTCGATTGTCAATATTATGTCGGTTACGCCTTATCATGCTTATTATTCAACAATGAATTATTTTCCGCAAGCAATTAATAAAATCAATGAAAATTATCGTACGAAGATAGGGATGAAAATTAAAAATCGCGACCCGGATTTGTATGATTATTTTCAAATAATAATGGCGTTTCATATGGCTGTCGCTATTACAACAGTAACTATATTTATTTTGAATATTAATAATTTCATTGGTCTCTGGATTGGAAAAGAATATATATTAAGTAACCGGTGTGTGTTTTTACTGTCTTTATATCTTATGCATAAAATGATAATTAATAATATTTTTTTAGTTAGAGATGGAGCGGGACTTTACAGGGAAAGCAAATGGTTCTCTCTTGCAGAGGGGATTGCGAATTTGGTGTTATCAATTATATTGGTTCAATATTGGGGAATTGAGGGTATTTTGTTTGCAACTGTTTTTGCAACATTTACAATGTTAGTACCGGGCAATGCGAGACTTGCTTATAACAAAGTAATGGGGAAGAAAAACACTCTTTGGGTTGATTATCTAATAATTATTGCTGTTGTTGGAATATATATTTCAGTTTTTAGCAGAAGTGGGAATATGGGAGAGGATATTTCATGGAATATTCTAATTATCAGATTACTTGTACAAACAAGTTTATGCGGAGTAGGTGCAACATTAACGGTGGCATTGGTAAAGTGGAGACATATATCACAGATTTTGATAAAAAAGAGATAAAAAAGCTGTTTCCGTCTGTTGAATTGATTTTGCATTGCAAATTTCGTATAACATAAGTGCAATGAAATGCGAAAGGAGTTAGGAGTATGGCATCTACAACAAATTTCAGCGTCTGTATGGATAGCGATATCAAAAGACTGTCTGACAAAGAAACCATAGCAGCCATGCTGGAAGCAGAACGCATTGCGCATGCTTCGAACGTGAAACGTTATTCCGACGTAGAGGAAGCCCTTCGGGAACTGAAAAGATGAAGCGTGATATTGTATGGACCACGAAGTTCAAAAAAGATTATAAGCTGGCAGTCAAACGAAAACTTGACATTAACCTGTTGGATGATGTTATTCGCGCTTTGGCGAAAGGAGAAACGTTGCCGGAGAAAAACAGGGGCCATGAACAGTCAGGGTCCCATAGCGACCTTTTCGGCAAATGATTTACGAGCCCCCATCCCCATTTATCCACCCAAGATATTTCCTCGGCGACATGCCATACTCCTGCTTAAAAGCCCGGTAAAAGGAGGAGTAATCCGCAAATCCCACATTACCGTAGATGCTGCCCGGCGGCTCTCCGTCCATAATCAGGTTTTTCGCCGCAATCAGCCGGTGCTGGGTTACGCAGTGGTAAAAGCTGACTCCCAGTCTTTTTCTGAACAGTTGGCTGATAGTGCTTTCGCTGACCAGGAACCTGCGGGCGGTATCCTTCAGGGTGATTTTTTCAGAGAGATTGTTTTTTATATAGGTAAGGACGTCGTCAAGGAGCTCCTGTTTTTCGGTGTTGGGCGTGTGGACCCTGATATCGCGGAAAGCGCGGTAAAGCTGCACCAAGGTAAGCATCGCGCCGGCGTAAAGGGCGGCCTGCCAGCCCGGCGCTTTCCGGCTGCTTTCCTCGGCAGCGCCCCGAAAATGCTGGTGCAGTATTTCCCCCATGGAGGTGCCGAAAGTGCGGAGGACTTTTCCTTCTGTCCGGACGGCATCTGGTTCGGACAAAATGCTGCGCACCTGTTCGATATATTCGGCGCTGAGCCACAGAACATAACGGCAGTAGGGTTCGGTCACAGGCTCGGATATCAGCGGGCGGTGGCTTAAGCCGGGCGGCACGAACACGATATCCCCCTGCTTTAAGCTGTAGCGTTCGTTTCCCAGAAGATACTGTACCGTTCCGCTTCGGGTATACAGTATTTCATAAAAACTGTGGCTGTGAAGCTTTATAATGTCGCCGCTGTAATTTACGTCGGAATGGGCGTTCACATAGCGGGAATTCATCTCCAGTTCCTGATAGAGGTTTACGCTGGGGATACCGGCGGCAAGCAGGGCGGACTGAAAATCCTGGGGTCTGATATTTCTCCCTTCCCGTAAAAATCCCTGAAACTCAGGCCGTCTTTTCACTTCATGCACTTCATCTAATTTCACCAAAAATCCTCCTGTATAACCCGATATTTTTATAAAAATCATAGCATGAAAATGCTGAAATTACAATGTAATATGCAATAATTGCAATTTTATCCGCGTAGATTGTAATTTATAATACAATCAGAACAAATGAGGGGCTTTGCCCTATGCAACACGAGAGGAGAAAACCAATGAGTAAGAAAACAACCTCCGGCCTGACAATAAAGCATAAGGTCGGATACGGTCTGGGCGATGCCGGCGGATGCATGACTTTTGCGCTGATGACAGGTATGTTTACCCGGTACTGTATGAATGTGCTTCAGGTGGACAGCAGAGTGCTTGCGGGACTTTTGTTTGTCTGGAATGTATGGGATGCTGTCAATGACCCTATGATGGGCGCTTTTATGGACAAGGTTTATGCGAAGAACCACAATAAAAAGGGAAAATTCCGGCCCTGGCTTCTTCGTTCCACTCCGATGCTGGCGGTTACGGCCATCGCGCTTTGGACGGTGCCTACGTTTTTCAGCGGCGTTGCCATGATTGCCGCGCTGTTTATCTGTAAGATATTGTACGAGGGCTGCTATACCATGTTCAATATTCCTATGGGAAGTCTGCTTTCGGCTATGGCCAACACCGACGAGGAACGCGCCGGATTATCTTCAGCCAGAGGATTCGGCTCTATTGTGGGAAATCTGATTCCCATGGTTTTGTTCCCGCTTTTGCTGGCGCAGTTCGGCGACAGCGCAACTGGTTTCGGTCTGGGTGCAACGGTCTGCGCGCTTGTCGGGGGTGTGATGTGTTTTCTGCATTATTACTGGACGGAAGAGCGGAACATATCCGATGCTCCGAAGAGCGATGACAATGCCGAAAAGGTAAAGATTACGGACATTCTGAATGTTGTCAAGGTGAACCGCGCGTTTCTTGCGCTGTGCATTCACGGAATCTGTATTTGCGTAATGCAGAACGCTTCCAGCAGTCTTGGCACTTATATGTATAAGGACGTTATGGGAAATATCGGCATGATGAGTATGGCGTCCACCATTGCAATGCCTTTAAGTATTGTATTTCTTGCGATTGCGCCCAAGGTAGCCAAAAAGCTTGGCCTTGTGAAAATGATACGCCACGGCCTGCTGCTTAGCTGTGTTATGTATGTTGCTTTGTTTGCGCTTCATATGGTTATGAATGTGAATATATGGGTTCACATTGTCTGGTCGTCTCTGGCTTCCGGTTTTGCAAGTCTGTCTGTCCTGATGCAGTGGGGCATGGTGGGAGAAGCGATTGACTATAACGAATATCTCACCGGAAAGCGTACGGAAGGCTCCATTTACGGTTCCTTTAACCTTGCCCGCCGTATTGGCAATACCGTCGGTTCTTCACTGGCAGTACTGATGCTGGGCTGGGTGGGTTATGATACCGCCGCCGCGGTACAGTCGGCGGCAGCCATTACAGGAATTAAGGCATTGTGCGTATTGATGCCTGGTATCTTTGTCATCGGCAGTTGGCTCGCTTTTACTTTTGTATGGAATATTACGCCTGAAATCAGGGCAAAAATGGCTGAAAGCAAAGGCGGACAGTCTGCATAGAGAGAAAGGAGATTTTCATGGAATTAAGAACGCGGATTCTTCCCAAAATGATTAACAGCGAGGTGGAAAGCTACTTAGAGCATAACGATATTATCATCGTGCCGGTGGGCACGGTGGAAATGCACGGCGGGCTGCCGCTTGACAGTGAAACGGTTATCAGCGAGGCTTACGCCCTCCGCATGGCCGAGAGCTGCGACGGCCTTGTGCTTACGGGACTTCCGTATTTTTACGCGGGAGCGACGGCGTCGGGACGGGGAACCGTTCAGGTCAGCATCCGTCAGGGAATTGATTATCTGGGAGCCGTAGCCCGCAGTCTTCTGCGTCAGGGATTCAAACGGCAGATATACATCAGTTTCCACGGCCCGGCGCACATGACCTGCAGCCCTATGGTACGGGATTTCTTTGACGAAACCGGGGTGCCTATTTTGTATATGGACCTTACCATGCAGATGATGCACAACGCAAGGGATTTGTTCAAGAGCATGAACAGTTTTCACTCTATTACCGTAGGCGCGTATCAGATTATGGGGCGTCTTAATGATGTTCCCTTTACCACGGAGTTTTTCCATCAGGAACAACAGACCTGCGCGCCGTTTAACGATTTGTTCGGACTGGCTTATCAGTCCGGCTCTGCCGGATACTGCTTTGCAAGTCCCAGGGACCACATGAGCACGCCGCAGATTCCTGACGAGGAGGCGAGAGCGGCTCTGGCGGAAGAGGGACAGAAGCTGATTGAGGATTTGGTGGAACGGATGAATATGCCCCATGTGGTGGAGCAGATGAGAAAGCTGGAGGATTATACCGGCGCAGTGGAGGAAAAATGTCCCTGGATGCCCAGTGCGTGGATGAAGAAGAAATAAGCGTCAGGCCTGCGCGCTGAGAAAAGGAAGTCTTTTCCGACTGGCCCGTGCGCTGCAAAATACAGAATAACCGACCCGCGAGCTGGTGACGGCCCGCGGGTTTCTTCTGTTCTTTGCATTCTTTACTTGTGAATAACTCTTTACATGTGGGGAATGATATGCTATTATAAGTAGTATTAAAAACCATATAGAGTGGTTACACATAAAGAATAAAATAGTCCTGGAGGTTAGCATGAGTTATAAAATAGTGGCAGACAGTTGTTGTGAATTTCCGGAAGGATATGAAAAAGATTCCAGATATGAGAGAGTTGCATTGCGGTTGGAAGTGGACAATGAAGTATTTATAGACGATGAAACCTTTGACCAGGCGAAGTTTCTTGAGAGCGTGGCGAAATCCGCGGAATGTCCCAAATCTTCCTGTCCTTCCCCTGAAGCGTTCCGGGAGTCCTACCGGACGGAGGCGGAAAACGTATTTGTCTTTACCCTTTCCTCCCATCTGAGTGGAAGCTATAACAGCGCGGAGCTGGGAAAGAAGCTTTATCACGAAAAGTACGGGGATAAAAATATTTTTATCTGCGATTCGGAATCGGCAAGCTGCGGGGAGACACAGCTTGCGTTTAAAGCGGCCCAGTGGTCGGAGGAGGGGCTTCCTTTTGAGGAAATATGCAGCCGGCTCCAAAGTTACAGGGACAATATGAAAACATATTTTGTACTGGATAATCTGGAAACCTTAAGAAAGAACGGACGGCTGACAGGAATTAAAGCAATCGTAGCCTCCACCTTGAGCATTAAGCCGGTTATGAGCGCAACCAAGGGCGTGATTATTCAAATCGGCCAGGCTATCGGGATTAAAAAAGCCCTTGCGAAAATGGCGGAATCCGTTGCGGGCCAGGCCCAGAGGCCGGAAGAAAAAATGCTGATGATTACCCACTGCAACTGCCTTGAAAGGGCGGAAAAGGTCAGGGAAATGATACTGGAAAAAATAAAGGTGAAAGACGTCCTGATTATGGACACCAAAGGAGTCAGCAGCATGTACGCCAACGACGGCGGGGTTATTGTGACGCTTTGACTACAGAATTTTAATCTCCACAGGCGCATTCAGTATAGAAAGCGCAAGGGCTATCTGCAAAATTAAAATAAGCGGCATCCCGATGACGAATTTGCGATGCCGTGTCTTGTGGCGAAAGGTATACATGCCAATGAGGGAGCCAACGCTCCCTCCAATTGTTGCAATGATAAAAAGGGTTGCTTCCGGAATCCGGAAGGCCCTTTTTTTTGCTTTGTATTTATCAATGCCCATCAGAGCAAAGCCTATGAAATTGATTGACGCAAAATAAGCGGTTAAAAGTGTGATTACGTCCATAATGCGTACTTGCCTTTCCTGGAAAAACACCTGCGGGCGGTCATATATGTAAGTATGCTCGCAGTCTGTTATTTGGCAGCTTCTGTCTCCTGCATTTTCATGGCGCGGACCTTGGTGGAAAGACCGAACAGATTGATGAAGCCTTCTGCGTCGTGATGGTCGTATAAACCGCCTGTGGTAAAGGAAGCAATGCTTTCATTATAAAGGGAATAGGGAGAGGTGGTTCCGGCCTTGATAATGTTTCCTTTGTAAAGTTTGAACTTCACTTCACCGGTCACATAGCGCTGGGTGGATTCAACAAACGCCTGAACCGCTTCGCGTAAGGGTGAAAACCATTTTCCCTCATATACAATCTGAGCCATCTTGTTGCCCATGTCCATTTTGAGGGCGTAGGTGTCGCGGTCGAGAATCAGTTCTTCAAGCTGCTGGTGCGCTTCGTAGAGAATGGTTCCGCCGGGGGTCTCGTATACGCCTCTGGATTTCATACCGACCACGCGGTTTTCCACGATATCCACAATGCCGATGCCGTGCTTTCCGCCTAACTTATTCAGTTCGCGGATGATATCGGAAACTTTCATCTCTTTTCCGTTTACGGAAGTGGGAATCCCTTTTTCGAAAGTCAGAGTCACATATTCGCCTTCTTCGGGCGCTTTTTCGGGCGTGGTGCTAAGCACAAGCAGGTGCGCGAAATTGGGCTCACTTGCCGGGTCTTCCAGTTCCAGTCCTTCATGGCTGATGTGCCACAGGTTGCGGTCGCGGCTGTAGCTGGAATCGGCGGAGAAAGGCAAATCAATTCCGTGGGCCTTGCAGTAGGCAATCTCGGATTCACGGGAATCCATATCCCATTTTTCATTTCTCCAGGCAGCGATAATCTTTAAGTCGGGAGCAAGGGCCTTGATGCCAAGCTCAAAACGAATCTGGTCGTTTCCTTTGCCGGTAGCGCCGTGGCAGATTGCGGAAGCGCCTTCCTTACGGGCAATTTCTACCAGTTTTTTTGCAATAAGGGGTCTTGCCATGGAGGTTCCGAGAAGATATTTGTTTTCGTATACGGCGTGAGCCTGAACGCAGGGAATAATATACTCGTCGCAGAACTCATCGGTTACGTCAAGAATATATAATTTCTCCGCTCCGCAGAATCTGGCTCTTTCCTCCAGACCGTCAAGCTCTTCTTCCTGTCCGCAGTCGATGCAGACGCAGACAACTTCATAATCAAAATTTTCTTTCAGCCAGGGGATGATAGTCGTGGTATCAAGTCCGCCTGAATACGCTAAGATAACCTTTTCCTTCATTTTTATTCCTCCATTCTTATCCGGCCCGCAAAACCGGAACCGGTATTTTACAGTGTGTTTTTCACAGGCCGGGTATCTTTTGCCTGTTACCTCTGACAATATACAACATATTATCTTAAAATGCAATACCCAGTTTTGCATATTTAAAGATATAATTTTATTTTTATTCAGGAAATGCAGAAAAATATTGCATAATATACGAATAAAGTGTATAATCATGCGTTGTCGGGAAAAGAAAGAAGCGATTTGTGACAAAGGGGTTAAGCGGGAATCCTTAGGACTTAGCCGATTGCGGAAAGAAAGTTTGTGTATTTGACAAATTAAGGATATAATGTGGTAAGTCGGAAAACGGAAAACGGAGGCGCTTTGTCATGGAAGCTGTGATACGGAAAATAAAAGAAGCATACCGGGGCTGTTCCTTTATAAAGGGCATTGTGCTTGGCGGCTCAAGGGCGACCGGGACGGCAACGGAAAAATCGGATATAGATATCGGTATTTATTATGACGCGGGAGCGGTTGATTATGGGGAGCTGAACAAAATCGCCAGGGAGCTTGACGACGAACACAGGGATAATCTCATCTGCCGGGAGGGCGAATGGGGAAAATGGGTAAACTGCGGAGGCTGGCTGGTGACAGACGGTTTTCCGGTGGACATTATCATGCGGGATATAGATAAAGTTCAAAGGATAGTGGAGGAGACTGACCGGGGAGTTTTTTCCGGCCATTACCAGACCGGCCATCCGCACGCCTATCTTGACGTCATGTACCGGGGAGAACTGGCTTCGTGTCAGGTCTTATATGTGGGGGAAAAAGAGTTTTTAAAGCTGAAGGAAAGAGCGGAGATTTATCCCCGGGAGCTGAAAAAAGCGATTATGGATTTCTTTTCGTTTGAGGCGGGATTTTCCTGTATGCTTGCGGAAAAATGCGCAAAGAGCGGCGACGTCTATTATCTCGCCGGCCATCTGTTCCGCTCGGTGTCCGCGCTCAATCAGGTTTTGTTCGCCCTCAATGAAAAGTGGTGTCTGAATGAGAAAAAGGCGGTGCTGAGAATAGACGGATTTGAAAAAAGACCGGAAGGCTATTCCCGTAAGGTCGGCGATATTTTCGGAATGCCGGGCGCCGCGCCAGAGGAGGCGGCAGGGAAGCTGCGGGCGCTTTACGAGGAGAGCAAGGCGCTATGGCAGATGGATTTGAGACAGATTTGAAAGGATTTTTATGAACGGTAAAATACACGATACTATTTTATATGAAACGATTCCGGATTCGAAGGGGAGGCTTTTACGGGAAATGGAGGTTTACCGGCTTTTGGAGGCGCTTTCCATTCCTTTTAAAAGGCTGGACCACGAGCCGGTGGCAACGATTGAGGCATGCCGGGGCATAGATGTGCTTTTAGGCATTCATATGTGCAAAAATCTGTTTTTGTGCAACGCGCAGAAAACGGCTTTTTATCTGCTGCTGATGCCGGGGGAAAAGAAGTTCCGTACAAAGGAAGTGTCCGGGCAGATTGGCAGCCCGAGGCTTTCCTTTGCGCCGGAGGAATTTCTGGAGGAATATCTGGGCATTTCGCCGGGGGCGGTAAGCGTTATGGGGCTGATGAACGATAAGGATAACCGGGTAAAGCTGCTGGTGGACGAGGACGTGCTGAAGGAGGAATTTCTGGGATGCCATCCCTGCGTCAATACCGCCAGTTTAAAGCTTTGTACCGAAGATGTTTTCGGGGGATTCCTGAAAGCGGTTCATCACGAAATGACGGTGGTGCATTTAAGCTGACGCAGCATCAGCAAACTTTGTCACGCGCTGAAAAAGAGCGCAGAAATGAGGAAAAAATGATTTTATTGGTGGTGGATACCCAGAAGGGGATTACGGACGAGAGGCTGCACGAATTTGAAAGGCTAAGAAGCAGTATAGGAACGCTGATTTCGGAAGCCAGGAAAGCCGGCGTGGAAGTTGTTTACGTGCGCCACGACGACGGCCCGGGAACCGGCTTTTCTGTGGGCGATGATGAATTTGAGATATTTGATGAATTTGCGCCGGAAGAAAAGGAGCGTATTTTTGACAAAAAGGTAAACAGCGCTTTTCATAACTCCACGGGTCTGGTAGAATATTTGACGGAAAAAAGTGAAAATAAGGTTATGATTGTGGGACTGCAGACAAATTTTTGTATTGACGCGACCATAAAAAGCGGTTTTGAGAAGGGATACGAGATGATTGTACCGGAATATGCCAATTCTACCTTTGACAATGAATATATGAAAAAGGATATCTGCTATCATTATTATAATGATTTTATCTGGCCGGAGCGATACGCAAGATGCGTGACCATGGAGGAGGCTGTCAGGGAGCTGAGGAAGGAGAGGCGATGATAGAGACGGACGACCTTATTCTGGACAAAGCCGTATTTGACGACTGGAAGGGAATGTACAGAAATGTCTGGTCGCAGCAGGAAAGCGCAAGGTATATGGCGTGGAGGGTTACGGAAAGTGAGAGCGATGCCAGGATAAGGATTCGGAAGACCATCGACTTCCAGAAAAATCACGATACTTATGTGGTTTATGAAAAGAAAAGCAGAGAGCCTGTGGGGTTCGCAGGCGTGGAAGAACTTGCGCCCCGCATTTTTCAGGAAGCCGGTATCTGCCTTGGACCCAAGTATGTGGGAAAAGGTTTCGGAAAGCAGATTTTAGCGGGGCTGATAGCGTACTGCCAAAGAGAGTTTGGGGCGGAGGAATTTATTTTTTCAGCGCGGGAAGAAAATGCGGCGGCCAATGGCCTGGCGCGTTCGCTGGGATTTAAGAGGATTTCTTCGGAAGCTAAAGTGGACGTCCGGGACGGACATGGGTATAATCTGGTGAGGTATGGGCTGAAACTATGAGGTTGAAAAAGGAGTTATTATAAACTCCGGAGGTGTTGAATGTTCGATTTATCTCAATTTAACGAATATAGAGAAGATAATCGGCGAGAAGTTAAAAAGGCCAGCGGAGGCTTGCCGGATTCGCTGTGGAGCACTTATTCAGCGTTTGCGAATTGCTATGGCGGGGTGATTATTCTTGGCATAGGAGAGAATGAAGACGGAAGCTGGCATACTACCGGGTTACAGAATGCGGATAAGATGCGTAAGGATTTTTGGAATACAATAAATAATCAAAAAAAGATAAACATTAATCTTTTATCAGATAAGGATGTGCAGATATATCAAATTGAAAAAGATATTATTTTGGTTATTTATGTCCCGGCGGCCAGAAGAGAACAGAAACCGGTATATGTCGGCGAGAATATGTTTAAAGGAACATACAGACGTAACTGGGAGGGAGATTATCATTGTACATCGGCAGAGGTTAAGTCTATGCTCCGCGACCAGACTGAAGACACAATGGATATGAAAATACTGGAAGATATGCAGATGGATATATTTAATATGGAAACGGTACATGCGTATCGTAACCGGCATATGGCATATCGCAGGGAACATGTCTGGGAACAGTTAAAAGATGAAGAATATCTGGAAAGAATCGGAGCCGCCAGAGTATGTCATTTAGATGGAAGGCTTCATCCAACGGCAGCAGGATTGTTGATGTTTGGGGACGAATATAAGATTTTGTACGAATATCCGGAATATTTTCTTGATTTCAGAGAACTTTTAGACCCGGCAATCCGGTGGACAGACCGACTTCAGTCAAGTTCGGGAGATTGGACAGGTAATTTGTTTGATTTCTTTTTTCGCGTTTACGGAAAACTGGTTAAGGATGTTAAAATTCCTTTCAGGTTAGAGGGTGCGGTGAGAATAGATGATACGCCTGTGCACAAAGCGATAAGAGAGGCCCTTGCCAATTGCCTGGTGAATACGGATTTTTATTTGCCCAGGGGAATTGTTATTAAAAAAGAGCAGGATGTAATCGTAATGGAAAATCCCGGAGGCATACGTACAGGGAAGAAGCAGATGCTGAAAGGCGGCATTTCTGACCCGAGAAATAAAGCGCTTATGAAGATGTTTAATATGATTGGTATTGGAGAACGAGCAGGCAGCGGCGTGCCGGATATATATTCGGTCTGGGAGAATCAGGGATGGATTGCGCCGCAGGTTCTGGAGGAGTATGCGCCGGACAGAACAATTTTAAGGCTGGCGTTTATCAGAGATGACAGAAAAAAAGTGACAGAAAAAAGTGACAGAAAAAAAGTGACAGAAAAAAGTGACAGAAAAAAAGTGACAGAAAAAACGTTAATACAGAAAAAGATGATTTTGAGCAGGATGCAGCCTGATAGTGAATACAAGATAGAGGAAGTTGCCGACTGGCTGAAAGTCGGAAGAACAAGAACAAGAATTTTGTTGAAGATGTTGGTTGAAGAGGGTAAAATTCTGGAAACAGGAATAACCAAGATGAAACGTTATAAGGCTAAAAAAGGAAAAAATGAATGAATATACAAAACTACTGGCATGCCCTCCTGGGGCAGCAGGCGGATGAAATAAAAAAGTTTTTCCATGAGGACGCTTATGTAAACTGGCACAACACAAACGAACATTTTACGGTGGGCGAGTTTATCAGAGCAAACTGCGAGTACCCGGGAGCGTGGGACGGGGAAATTGAACGCATAGAGAAAACGGGGGATTTAATCATTACGGTAACCCACGTGTACTCGCGCGACAAAAAGCTGTCCTTCCATGCGACATCATTTATCAGGATAAAGGATGAAAAAATAATGTCTGTTGACGAGTACTGGGGCGATGACGGAATTGCCCCGCAGTGGCGGAGGGATAAGCATATTGGAACCGGGATTTGGTGAGAGAAAGTCACAATTATTAAAAGTCTTGAAATTCAAAATACAATTTGTTTAAGGAGTCCATATGAAAACAAAAATCTTCATTGACGGAAGCGAAGGCACAACAGGTCTTAGAATTTACGAGCGGTTTTCGGTAAGAGACGATGTGGAACTGATTCCCATCGCGCCGGAAAAGCGCAAGGATGCAAAGGAGCGGAAGCGGCTGATAAATCAGGCGGATATTGCATTTCTTTGCCTGCCCGACGAAGCGGCAAGGGAATCGGTCAGCCTTGTGGAAAATGAAAATGTGAGAGTAATCGACACGTCCACCGCTCACAGAACGCAGGAAGGCTGGGCCTACGGGTTTCCCGAGCTGTCGGTCCGGCACAGGGAGAAGATAAGGACGGGAAAGCGCGTAGCGGTGCCCGGCTGCCACGCCACAGGCTTTATATCCCTTGTCTATCCTCTGGTATCTTCCGGCATTCTTCCGGCGGACTATCCCCTGTCGGCGTTTTCCCTGACAGGCTACAGCGGCGGCGGCAAAAAGATGATTGCGGAGTATGAGGAAAAGGAGCGCTCCGGGGAGCTTGACGCGCCCAGAGAGTATGCCCTTTCCCAGCAGCACAAGCATTTAAAGGAGATGAAGGAAATCACCGGACTTTCGCGCCAGCCCCTGTTTTCCCCCATTGTGGCGGATTACTACAGCGGCATGGTGGTTTCGGTTCCTTTTTATAACGAATTTTTAAAGGAAAAAAATACGCCCGGAAAGCTGCAGGAGTTTTTTGCCGGATTTTATGAGGGGCAGCGGTTCATCAATGTGATGCCGGCCGGGGCGGAGGAGGTATTGCACGGAAAAATGTTGGCTGGCAACGGGTGCACCGGCTTCGACGGACTGAAAATATATATAACCGGAAATGAGGAGAGAACGGTGCTGTCCGCACAGTTTGACAACCTTGGAAAAGGGGCCTCCGGCGCGGCTATCCAGTGTCTGAATGTTATGCTGGGCTGTGAGGAGGACAGGGGATTAAATCTGTAGTCCGAAATCTGAGTTTTTAAAACGCTGACATAACAGTAGAGCGGAACAAGGAAGCGGAAACAATATGTCAGTAGAGCGGAATAAGAAAGCAGAAACGATATAACAGAAAGCGGAACATATAAGAAGCGGAGACGAGGAGAATATGATAATCAGAGCAATGACAATTGAGGATTATGAGGACGTATATGCGCTGTGGATGAGCATTAAAGGGTTCGCCATGCGCAGCCTGGACGATTCCAGGGACGGGGTTTTGCGTTTTCTTAAAAGAAATCCCGACACCAGCGTGGTTGCGGTGGAGGACGGAAAAATCGTGGGAAGCATTCTCTGCGGCTTTGACGGCAGACGGGGATGTCTTTACCATGTATGCGTCCATGAAAACTACCGCAGGCAGGGGATTGGAAAGGCTATGGTGGTTTACTGTATGAAAGCGCTTGAAAAGGAGGAAATCAGCAAGGTATCCCTGATTGCCTTTACGCAGAACGACATCGGCAACGCTTTCTGGAAAGAAATCGGCTGGACAAAGAGAGAGGATTTGAATTATTATGATTTTGTCCTGAATGATAAAAATATTGTGAATTTTAACAAAGGATGACGGAAGCGCGTTCGCGCAGTCAAGACCCCGGCGCAGGCAGCCACCGGCTCGCTGCCCACGGGAAGGAATGGAGGAAAATGATGAAAATAACAGAAGGCGGCGTGACGGCGGCAAAGGGTTTTGAGGCCGCGGGCGCGGAAGCGGGAATCAAATATCAGAACAGAAAGGACATGGCATTGCTTTACAGCAAGACGCCCTGCGTACTGGCGGGAACCTTTACCAGCAACGTGGTAAAGGCGGCCCCGGTTTTATGGGACAAGAATGTGGTGGAAAACGCGCCTTTCGGGCAGGCGGTGATTGTCAACGCGGGGATTGCCAACGCCTGCACGGGAAAGGAAGGTTATGAGTACTGCGACAGGACGGCTGAAAAGGCGGCGGCGGTTCTTGGCATTCCCAAAGAATCGGTTCTGGTGGCCTCCACAGGGGTGATTGGCATGCAGCTTCCCATTGACAGGATAGAGGCGGGAATCGAAAAGCTTGCGGGAGAAAAGCAGGATACGCTGCAGGCGGGAATACTGGCGGCGGAGGCCATTATGACTACGGATACCCGCTCAAAACAGGCGGCCGCCGAGATTATGATTGACGGCGTTAAGGTGACGGTGGGCGGCATGTGCAAGGGTTCCGGCATGATTCATCCCAATATGTGCACCATGCTTGCGTTTGTGACAACGGACGCGGCGATTTCCAAAGAGCTTTTGACTAAAGCGGTCAAAGAGGACGTTGTGGATACTTTCAACATGGTTTCCGTGGACGGGGATACCTCCACCAACGATACCCTTCTTGTGATGGCAAATGGCATGGCCGGAAACAGGGAAATCTGCGAGGAGGACGCGGCCTACGAGGCTTTTAAGGAAGCCCTTCATTATGTGAACGAATCCCTTGCGAAAATGATGGCGGGGGACGGAGAGGGAGCCACGGCCCTGATTGAGGCAAAGGTGGTGGGAGCAGCCACAAAGGACGACGCCAGAAAGCTTGGGAAATCCGTTATCTGCTCCAGCCTGACAAAGGCGGCAATCTACGGCCACGACGCCAACTGGGGGAGAATCCTCTGCGCACTGGGCTATTCGGGGGTTTCTTTTGAACCCGAAAAGCTGGAGCTTTACTTTGAGAGCAAGGCGGGCAGAATCCTGATTTATAAGGACGGAGTGGGAGCCGATTACAGCGAGGAGGAAGCCGGCAGGATTTTATCGGAGCCGGAAGTAACCATTCTGGTGGATATGAAAGCGGGAGAAGAGTCGGCAACGGCATGGGGCTGCGATTTGACTTATGATTATGTGAAAATCAATGCGGATTACCGAAGCTGATACGCTGTAAAGAGAGCAAAGTAAAATGAGGAGAATGAAAAATGGACAAGGATATGCAGGAAGTTTTAAAGAAGGCGGAGGTGCTGATAGAAGCGCTTCCTTATATTCAGAAATTCAACCGGAAAATCATTGTGGTAAAATACGGCGGCTCCGCTATGAGCAACGAGGAACTGCAGAAGAACGTAATCAAGGACGTGACGCTTTTAAAGCTGGTAGGATTTAAGCCCATCATCGTGCACGGCGGAGGAAAGGAAATCAGCCGCTGGGTGGGAAAGGTCGGTAAGGAAGCAAAATTTGTGAACGGTCTGCGGGTGACGGACGGGGAGACTATGGAAATCGCGGAGATGGTTCTGGGACGTGTCAACAAGCAGCTTGTGACCATGGTTCAGGAGCTTGGCGTTAAGGCCGTGGGAATCAGCGGCAAGGACGGCGGAATGATTCAGGTGGAAAAAAAGTATGCCGACGGACAGGATATCGGCTTCGTGGGCGAGATTACCGAAGTCTGTCCCAAGATTCTTTACGACCTTCTGGAAAAGGATTTTCTTCCGATTGTGGCGCCCATTGGACTGGACGACGGATTTCATACCTATAATATTAATGCGGACGACGCGGCCTGCGCCATTGCAAAGGCGGTGGGAGCAGACAAGCTGGTCTTTCTGACGGACATCGAGGGCCTTTACCGGGATATCAACGACAAGAGTTCCTTTATGCCGAGAATCACAACCTCCGAGGCGGAGGAGCTGATTGGCGGCGGAATGATTGGCGGCGGTATGCTGCCCAAACTTGGAAACTGTACCTCGGCGGTGAAAAACGGGGTCAACAAGGTACATATTCTGGACGGCCGTATTCCCCACTGTCTGCTGCTTGAGATTTTCACCAACGAAGGCGTGGGAACCATGATACTGCGGGACGAAGATAAAAGATGAACGGCAAAACGGCTGACAGGAGAATTGGACGGAAAGGAGCATGGTTATAAAAATGACGCAATCACAATATATAGAAGAAGCTGAAAAGGCGCTGCTGCACACCTACAACCGGTATCAGGTTGTTTTGGATAAAGGCGAGGGCGTGTATCTCTACGATATCGAGGGCAAAAAATATCTGGATTTCTGTGCGGGAATTGCGGTGTTTGCTCTTGGTTATCATAATAAGCGGTATGACGACGCATTGAAGGCCCAGATTGACAAGGTGATTCACACCTCCAACTATTATTACAACGTGCCTGCCATCGAGGCTGCGAAAAAGCTGAAGGCGGTTTCCGGCATGGACAGGGTATTTTTTACCAACAGCGGCGCGGAAGCGGTGGAAGGCGCCATCAAAGCGGCGCGGAAATATGCTTATTTAAAGGATGGAAAAACCGACCACGAAATCATTGCCATGGAGCATTCCTTTCACGGGCGGACCATGGGGGCGCTCTCGGTGACGGGAAACCCGAAATACCGGGAGGCTTTCGAACCCATGATAGGCAATATCCGCTTTGCGAAGATGAACGATTTTGACAGCGTGCTTGCAAACGTGACGGAGAAAACCTGTGCGGTGATTCTGGAAACAGTGCAGGGGGAAGGCGGGATTTTCCCGGCGAAGGAGAGCTTTCTGAAAAATATAAAAGCCCTCTGCGAGGAGAAGGATATCCTTTTGATACTGGACGAAATCCAGTGTGGAATGGGACGCACGGGGGAAATGTTTGCATGGCAGAGATACGGGGTAAAGCCGGATATTATGACTACCGCCAAAGCCCTTGGATGCGGCGTGCCTGTGGGCGCGTTCCTTATGACGGAAAAAGTGGGGACAGCTTCCCTTACAAGCGGAGACCACGGAACCACCTACGGAGGCAACCCTCTTGCGGCGGCGGCAATAAATATTGTGCTTGATTTATTTGAGGAGAACCATATAATAGATAATGTGAAAGAGACGGGGGATTATCTGGCCGGGCAGCTTGACGGTCTGGCTGCGCGCTATGACTGCATTTTGGAAAGACGGGGCCTTGGACTGATGCAGGGGCTGGTATTTAAAAATCCGGTGGGCCCTGTTATTACCCGCGCTCTTGAAAAAGGGCTGATTCTGATTAACGCAGGCGCGGATATTATCCGGTTTGTGCCGCCTCTTATTATCACGAAAGAACATGTGGATGAGATGACGGCGGTTCTTCGGGAATGTATCGAGGAATCGGCGCAGTAAATAATATTGCAAAGACATAACAGGAGTTAAATTGAGACGGGAAATAAAGGCCCTGTATGGAAATGAGGAAAAAGAATGGGTTTGAAGCAACGACTTACGGCAGTGGGAATCATTGCCATAGCCGCGGTGGTTACCTTTGGGATTGCCAGGAGTGGACGGCAGATAACGCAGCAGCAGAAAGAAACGATATTTACAGGCGGAAAGGAAACGCTTTATCTTTGGTATACGGATGAAGCGCTGACGCCCTATCTTAGCGCAGCGGCGGTTACCTACAATGAAAACCATGAAATCAGAGTGGTTCCGGTACTGGAATCGGGTCTGGAATATCTGGAGAATATCAACGCGTCGTCTCTGGAAAGCAACGCGCCGGATTTATATATTTTAAGCCATGATTCGCTTGAAAAAGCGTATCTGGCAGGGCTTGCCGGTCAGGTTGCGCCGCCGGAGAATTTTTCCATGGAAAACGCTTATATAGATACGGGAATAAAGGCGGCCACCTATAAGGATAAAGTGATTGGCTATCCTTTCTATTTTGAAACCAGTTCCTTTTTATACAATAAGACTTATCTGGAAGATATGGCGCTGAAAGGACTGGAGGCGGAAGCCGACGCGCTGGAGGGAGAGCTGGCCCAGAGCCAGGCGGATGAGGCGGCGGCCTTAGGTACTATCGGAGACGTGGCGGAAGAAATCGACACCATGGGCAGCGAAAATTCGGTGGATATGAGCGTTGCGGCTTCCGGCGAGGGAGAGAGCCGGTTTACCGCCGGACAGATTGAGGAGCGGATGATAAAAATCCTTCCCGCAACCATTGACGATATCAGGGAATTTGCGGATAATTACGACGCGCCCGAGCAGGTGGAAGGCGTTTTTAAGTGGGACGTTACGGATATTTTTTATAACTATTTCTTTGTGGGCGGCGCAATTAACATGGGCGGCGAGGCCGGCTGGGATACGGATAAAATAGATATTTATAATCTCGACGCCATCCATAATATGCGGACCTATCAGGAGCTGAGCCAGTTTTTTTCCATCGACACCAACGAGATTACCTATGACACGGTTTTGGACGAGTTTATGGCGGGAAAAATGGTATTTACCACAGCCACCACTGATGCGGTGGCCAGACTGGAGCAGGCCAGGGAAGAAGGGCTTTTTGCCTATGATTACGATATTGCCCCGCTTCCCGGCATTGACGAAAATCACGGGTCAAGGTCTCTTTCCATGACAAGCTGCGTGGTTGTCAACGGCTATTCGGATAAGAAAGAAGAGGCCAATGATTTTGCGGCCTTTGTGACTTCCCAGTACAACGATATTCTCTACGCAAGGGCAGGAAAGGTTTCCGCGGCAAAGAACGCAGTTTACGATTACCCTGTGTTGTCGCGTTTTGCGCAGGAGTATGAAAAGTCCATTCCCATGCCCAAAATGCTTGAAACCAGTAATTTCTGGGTAAAGCTCGAGGTTCTGTTTTCCCAGGTATGGAACGGGGCGGATGCCAATGAAAAATTAAAGAGCCTCTCGGAGGAAATGAAAACCCAGGTCACCGGCGGAGCGTACGAGGAAGAATATCTCGAGGAGCCGAAGGAACCGGAAGAACCGGAGGAGAGCGGCGAAGAAGAGCAGTGAATAACTTTCCAGTCATATGGGTATCATAGGTCTAAGCAAAAGACCGAAGGGAGACTCATATGATTGGATTTTTTATTGCACTGATTTCAGGAGCCCTGATGAGCGTTCAGGGCGTGTTCAATACACAGGTAACCAAGGCGTCAAGTATCTGGGTGGCAAATGCTTTCGTACAGTTTTCGGCCCTTTTAGTCTGTCTTTGCGCATGGCTTTTGGCAGACCGTTCCTCTTTCGGCGCGCTTTTTAAGGTGGAGCCCAAATACATGCTGCTGGGAGGGGCAATCGGAGCGTTTATCACCTATACCGTAATTAAGAGCATGGAAATGTTAGGGCCGGCACGGGCGGTTATGCTGATTGTGGTCGCCCAGCTTGCGGTGGCATACGTCATTGAACTTTTGGGATGGTTCGGCGTGGAAAAGCAGCCCTTTGAATGGCGCAAGGTTATCGGAATGGCAGCGGCTATCGCGGGGATTGTGATATTTAAGTGGGAGGCGTGAAATTTTTAAAGATTATTCTAAATAGATTAATAAAAATGTCCACAGCGGTGAATAAATTTTAATAATATTAATATTGACTTTAATAAAATTAAATATTATACTGTAAGTGTAAAGAAAACATCAATCCCATGTCTGTGCGCATAGTCCCGCACGGAACAGCCTTTAAAGAAATGAGGATAACATGAACAGTATTCCCGAATGGATTGCGGAGCTGCCAAAGGAGGATTTGAATTTTATCAAACGTTTTGTACTTTCCTCCGGTTCGCTCAAGGAAATGGCCGGAATTTACGGCGTGACTTATCCCACGGTACGCTCCAGATTGGACCGCGTTATCAGGCAGATTCAGTCCGCTGAGGAGAAGGAGGAGGAGGCGTACATCAGTCTGATTAAGAAAATGGTTCTGGACGAAAAGCTGGAATTTGACGCCGCCACGGTTTTGATTCGCGAATACAGAAAGGAGAAGAGGAATGGAAATGATGGATAACTACGCATTGTTCAGTATACTTGCAGTGGGTCTGGGGCTTTTGGCGAGATATTTCCTTGCCGGACTCTGGAACGCAACGCAGCCCTTTTGCCGGCTTGGCATGATTGCGGGACTGTTTCTGGTATATACGGCAGGGCTGTCACTTCTTTTGCACAGGGTTTACCGGTATGTATCGGCCACGGGAGGCAGCGTTCAAAGCTATCACCATCTGGCAATACTGGCTCTTCTTATGGCAAATACTATCGTGTGCTTTGTGGGGATTTTCTATTATATGATTCGGGGAAAACGCAAGCTTTCCGGCGAGGATAAAATGAAATTGATGGATTTGTGACAGGGAGGGCCTTTGGCCCTCCTAACCGTCTGTAAATATCG
>OFFW01000767.1_pt1 | contig 21558 bp, 5 predicted proteins | sample 1521501 | NCBI WGS metagenome assembly OFFW01 (sample SAMEA3504107, study PRJEB24116) | mouse gut metagenome | biome: mouse gut; feature: mouse-associated habitat; material: faeces | place: Denmark | collected 2011
GGGTGCAACAGCAAACCTGCCTTCCCATTGTCCATTTTTCATTCCGCTGATCGCCGTCTCGAAATCATCTGCTTTGCGGTTCTTACCTTCCATAACATAGATTTCTCTACGGTATCCATCCTTAACAATCGGATACTGTATCACCACATCATTATCCAGCGCTGTTATTTTGGATATTTTCGGAGCCGTAACCTTCTTTACCGTAACAGCCGTCGTCGCTGTCTTTACAGACTTACCTTCAATCTTCTTCTTGATACCATCCACTATATGCATAGGATAAACAGTTACTTTGGCGGTACCTTCTTTCAATGCCGTTACTTTACCATACTCATCAATATGCAGGATATCTTCCTTGCCTTTCTCTACCTCATAACCAAGACAAATTGTATCCGCCTGCTGCACCTTGGTAATCTTAACGTCTAATTCCTGTTCTTCACCAACCGCCATTGTTTTAAGCGGCGAATTAAAGGCGAGAGATTTCGGTGCAACAGCATCCCGCAGGTCTCCCAGACAGGTGGATTTACTGAACTGCAGTTTAAACTGTTCAATATATCCATCCTCCCAGCGAATGCTGAAATCAGCATCCTTTGCTTTCTCCTCCGCAGGATCTTTTGCATTAAATACGGCGGTAACGGCAGTTCTGTAAACTGTATCTCCGTATTCATCTTCTATCCTTATCCGCGTTGGCCCGGATACGATTCTGCCGCCTGCCTTTTCAAGCGATTTTTTATATACCGCTTTATTCCAGATACTCAAATCCGATCCATATTCTGCGGGCGCCATAATCCGTATCGCTACCCAGTTGCCGTCTTTGTTATCATAAGTTACAAATGGGATTCCACTCTGTGTAACGAAAAGATGCTGATAAGATCCATCCTCCAGAGTAGTGACCGTATCTACCCCTGTAACCCGACTGATACCGGAGACGCTTACCGATGCCACACCGGAACGGCCTCTGACGACCGTGATAAAACCGCCCTCATCCGCCACGCAGCTGTAATTTCTTGCACAGATGCCCTGTAAATTTCCATAGGCTAATCTCAGTGTATACCGCTCAGCTCCTGCACCGGTGAAGAGACCATCCCAGAGCTCCTCACCTGCCTCATATACCGCAAAATGAGGCGAATAAAAACCATCGTCTGTATCCGTCCATGCCGGGAACCATCCGCTTGACGATTTCTTAAAATAGTCCTCGTCTCCTTTAACGATATCTGCAGCAACTACAAAGTTACCTGCCAGATTGCTGCATTTTGCAAACTCATCATATACGGCATCATAAATATACTGTACTTCGCTCCCTGCTTCTGCTGTCAGCTGCGGGGTCATGACCGTAAGCTTCTTGGGCGTTACCGTCACTTCCGCCAAAGTACAGGTACTCATAGGAGCATACTTTCCGTTCCCTTTAAATAATACTTCTACCGTGTATGTACCGCCGTTTTTGGTCCATACCCATTCCTCAGCATCCTGAGGAAGCGTTCTCCCCTTATAAACAGCAAATCTGTCTTCGTCCTCGTCACAATACACCTGATAGATCAACTCGACATTCTCAGCCGCAGGAACTTCTACTTCATCCTTTGTTCCATCCGGTTTCGTAGATACAGCGTACAACTTAAATCCGTTTAACGCATTCAGAAATTCTGTATCGAACGCAGGACTGCCGTTATATTCCTGTGATTTCCTCTGCGTTGTCCAGGCCTTGCCGTCAGCGCCTCTGATCTCAAGCTGTGCTTCTCCCATAGGCGTTACAGCGATATCTTTCCGAATATTCTCACCATTGACTACTTTATAGTTCCGGTTGCATGAATGCAGCTTGTCCGGTACAACTCTGTACCTGTAACCCTCCTGGAACGAGCCATACTCTTTCTCCCATGCCACCTCATTGCCGTTTGCGTCTTTCAACGGATTGCCATCAGCATCTACCTGCTGGCTCTCTACCTTCAATATAAGCATACAGTTATAAAATGAGGGAGAATCTTCAAGCTCTTCATAACTGCCGAGCATCACCCATTCACCGGTCTCAGGTTTTCCGGCCGGAACTGCAGTGACGTTGGTCCTGATCGCCTCATCCTGATCTGCAAGGAATTCTTCTACGGAAACACCCGTAAACCCTTCAAGCTTGTCCTGTGCATTGTTAAGCGAAACAGCCAGATCCTGCTGACCGATCACAAAATACACCTCCGCAGCAGGTGCGGCATATTTGCTGCCTGAATTATAATACGTAACAGTTAACTTATAAAGGCCTGCATTTACAGGACTTATAAAACTACGGCTATTAAAAGAGTTCGCGAAGTCACTCTTCATAACCGGCTTACCGTTTTCCATAAGCGGATTGCCATCAGCATCTGTCTCCATGGCTTCCTCTACTGTTTTGTATCTGCTTTCATACCACGTATATGTAAAGTCATTTACCGCGTTTGCCGTTAAATCCGCAGATGTGACGGCATCCTTTAATCCCGCCTTCTTATAATCTCCTCTGCTGTTAAACAGCCTCTCACCGTCATAAACCCTGGTCCATGCATTTTCCAGGATCGGATGCTTTTCCAGACTGCCGACAACTTTCGTTGTATCAATAACAGCGTTCGCCCCGCTCACGCTGAGTTTCACCATGTATTTTTCATTTTCCAGTGTTTCCCTGTCCGTCTTCACCTGATAAGAAATATCGCTGGAATTTACATCGGCGTTGATATCCTTTTCATTCTGCTTTATACCGCCTGCCATATATACTGCTTTTTTTCCGGTAAATCTAACCCAGTATTCCGCATTCTGGTCAAATCCGAGTTTTACATCTTCCGTAAGGATATCTTCACGGTTTTCTGTTACATTTCCTGCCGCATCCTTGATCTGTGTTCTTTTTACAATTTCAAAGACCGGTTCATACGACTGTGTCATATTTGCCCCGATATAACTGGTTCCCCAGATATGATCCTTTAATTTATCGGGAATTTTATTACTGTCGTCAAGTTTCTCACCATCCGCTCCGAGTATTTCCGGTTCTACTTCGGCAAGCACTTCACCAACTGTCTGTGCACTGTTAAACTCCGTCTTCTTAAGGGACGGTTTTACAATCCATTCTACAGCGCCGATCTCCACAATAATGTCTCCAACAGAACCTGCATATATTTTGTCGTCTCCGGCATAAGCAGTCCTGTAGGCATAGACACCCGTTTCTGTCGGTGTACCCTCCAGTTCTCCTCCAACAGTCAACTTACAATAATTCTGGCTGCCCTCTTTCCAGGCCTCAAAATTTACCGCATGCCAAGCAGAATCTGTTTGAGCATCCGCAAGTACATTCTCAGTCTCTTTTCCTTCCTGATCCCGAACAACCTCTACGACCTGCGTATCCAGATATTCTTTCTTTGCAAAATTCTGTGCTGTATTTTTTATTTCATGATAAGGAACCGTAATCTTAGTAATCTTACGGGCTGCATTATTCGCCAATACAAATTCCTGCTTATCGTATTTAGGCGCATCATATTCTGATCCTAACGTTAACTTTACCCTGGTTTCCTTTAAATCGGCAATGTTAAGATGAATATCTTCTCCTTTGAGTTCATAATTTTTCTTATAATTCTCAGCATTTGTTCCGATAAATTCCACATTCAGCGCTACAACGTAGTCTTCACTCATAAGCAGCTGTCTTTCCGGATCACTGGATGTTATTGAAACATCCGTATATGCTTCTCTCACATCAACCGCAACGCTTATGTCTTTATTATCCGCTGTCTGATCGGACACAAAACCCATTCCGTCGGAAGAATCTACCGTAAATTCCGGCAGGGGCACATCTTTTGCCTTTATTCCGGCCATAACATCCAGACTGTCCCCATAAGGTATCACTCTCACAGACGCTTTGGTAATCTCAAAGTCAAAGATCCCTTTCGCCTCTTTATAAGCGCCTGCTTTGGCCGGAAGCGTGATCGCAAGCTTATACTTACCTGCATTTCTCGGAGCAACTCCCTCACCGAGAGACTTTCCTTCCGCATCCTGCCAGTCATAAGTCAGCTCACTGACAGCGCTGAACACCGGCAGGGGCACTTCACTGCCATCTTCACTCTTAACAGAAATGGCCCACAAAATATCCGAATCAACCTCCATGGTCTTCCTGCCGTCCGCATCTGTTGATTCTGTTGCAAACAACGGCTCACCCCGTCGATATTCGGCCTGCTGATAGGAAGCCAAATTTCCACCAGCCACAAATACATATACAGCCTCCGGCTGCTGATCGCCTTCTGCAGCTGCATCAGTATCTCCCATTACTTCATTTTCCGCTTCATTTTCCGGAGCAGCCGCCTCCTGATCGGCATTCTCCAAATCTGCCGATTGCTTATCCCCTTCCAAATCCGCATTCGTCTCTTCGGATGTGTCCATGCTGTCCGCATCTTCCGAACCCGTATTTGTCTCTTCCGATGCGTTCATGCCATCCGCATCCTCCGTGACCTGCATTTCGTCTCCTGACGGTTCACCCGTCTGCTCTTTCGTGGAATCATCCTCACTGTCCGATACCTTTGTCGAGTCTTCATCCGCATTCTGTTCCATCGCGGACTGTTCCTCTCCTGGAGCGGCAAGTGCTGTAGCAGGCACAGATGTAACTGTCATGACAACTGCCAGCGCCATGGCCAGAATCCGCCTGATCCACAATCGTTTCCTGAACTCTTGCATTCTTTCTAATCCTCCTTCATAATTTTATTAAAATATGACCCCATTTTACCCCCCCCCCTTGCCTCTAAGTCAAGAAAAAAGAGTTGACGCATCAAAATCATGTTTGCCTGCGTCAACTCTTTTTCCCGTATCAAAAACAATATATAGTAACTGATCATTCTGTTTCCTGTAGTCCAACTGTAACCAAAACACTATCTGTGCTATAGCAGTATACCACATCTGTATCACTCATTATATTACTTCGCGGATAGTTTTCTGAATAGAATGCCATGACCGTATTAATGTCCTCAACAGATGCAACGTCAAAACACATGTCCAGATAATCATCACCCGCGGCCGCCTTTACTCTTGACGCTGCAATGCCCAGTTCTTCAAACTCATCATACTGCTCCACATAATAACCGGCCTCTTCTAACCTGTCTGCCACTTCGTCAGAACCCGGATATGTCCGCTCCTCCACTGCCGCCTCTGCCGGCGGATTGGCACCACATCCTGCCAAAACAAACATTATGCCCGCCAAAATAATAACAATTGTTTTTCTCATCCTCAACACACTTTCCTTTCCCGATTTACATATTCTACTAAAACGCCCTCATTTTACTACGTGAAATCTTTTTTGGCAATCCTAAAATTCCAAACACTACAGCCATTGTAAATCACAAAGCGACGGAAAACTTCTTCCGCCGCTCTGATTGTACTACTTATTATACTGCTTTACTGCTCTTTTAAACCGATGTTTCCTTATGGATGCTGCTGTAAAAGCCTACATCTTGACGATGCTAATGGGTTACATATACGTCGCAGGAAATCGCATTAGAAAGAGTCCAGTGACCAACCGCAATATATATTGTTTCACCTGCCTGCAGTTCTATATCTTTCATAAAATTATTGTTACCGCCTGCTTCATCATCATACCCATAACCATCGGTAATGGAAACATTATCCAAAGTTCCGGTGTTGGCCTTATCCCCAACATCCTGATTCCTGAAAAACCATGCTTTCGGATCACCAGTGTTATTCGTAGAGCGGAAGGTATATGTCCCGTTCTCCGGAGCCTGGAATGTGATCCACTGATACCGTCCACTCCTGACATCCACATGCGCAAGAACCGTTGCATTACCCGTCTTTGTAACCGTGATCTCATTATTCCCTGAACTGTACACCTCGAGATACACTACAGCATCTTTCCTGATCAGATACGGTGCAGAGTAAAACACATTTCCCTGCCATGCATTCTCACCATAGTATCTGACATAACCATTTGTACAGCTAAAATTATAGAATCCATCCTCGGCAGCCTTAAATGTCAAGTAGGAATACCCGCTTTCGGTAATGCTTACAGATTCATTCACCTTCAACTCTGTCGCCGCCTTACAGGTTACTGTAACCTCAGCTCCCTCGCCTTCAACCTTCGTCTCCGAATTATTGGTGACTCTGATATAGATCTCAGCATTGGCTCCCGCTTTGACAGGTCCAAAGTTCTCGTTCATACTGCTCAGACTTCTATAAATCCTCAGACCCACATTCTGCGGGGCAGTAAAGGTATATTCACCCGCCGCCGTGGTCTTATATGCATACCATTTGCTTTCACCGGCTTCCAGGGACAATGCGATCGTATCCCCGCTTACAGACGCAGGCGCCAACTTCGAAACCGTTACCTGTGCCGTTCCCGCTGCATCAGCGCCGGAATATTCCAGACATCCCTGCATCACATCATCTTCATACAGGAATGTTTCGCTGATAACAGAATCAACGGCTTCCACAAATTTACTGCCGGCACTGCATGAAACGGTATACCAATAATCCTCAGGCGCACTAAAACGTGTAATGCTGATCCTGTCCTTTACAACCGGTACGTCAGTCGTACCCAGCTTCAGGTCTACGGCTTCCAGTTTCCCGGCTGTCACGGTAAGCTTAACCTCCGCTTCACCAAAATTTCCTACCGTAAATTCATAACGGTCTCCACTCTCTTCACGATCTATATGAGCCGCAAAATAGCATCTGTTCACGGTATCCTCATACACACTGTTATCCGCATCGATCCAAAGACCCTTCGCATCACTCACTCTGAAATCATAGTAACCGTCCGCAAAGAGCGGCAGCATGAAGACAGCTGATTCGTTCGCCTTAAGCGTGATCTCCTTCGCCTTATTAAGCTCCAGTTCATTAATTTTATCCTGCGTAATGATAAGCTTGCCTGCAGCGTTCACCTTGATCAGGATAATCTCATCCTTTTCCAAGGTGCCGCCATTTTCATAGTAATCATTTCCGTTTTTATTCGGAAGATATTTACGCATACTTATATTCGCATCACCACTTACAGTATACTTTGCATACTCAGGCGCCTTAAATGTATAATATACAACATTTGCGCCTTCCGGAATCGTCACGTCCGCTTCCGCCTTGCCATTGGAAAGCGTCAATTCGGTTGCCTGCAGTAATGCCGGTGCCTTAAGCGTAACGTCAACCCCTGCGTCAGCAATCATATCTCCTGCCTTCACATTGACGTAAAGCTCCTGCCCTTTCTCCAGGTACGCTTCCGTATTAATCTGACTGCCCTTACCGCCATCAGGCATTTTCCTGTACCATCTAACATCAACGCTGTTCTTATCCTGACCTGCGCCAACCGTATAGTCAAGCACATATCTGCCGTCCGCCGGTATGGTATAGGTATACCACTTGGAGTCCGCTTTCACGATCTTGTCTGCCGCTGTGGACAATGCCTGTGCGGTCACGGGTCTGATCATGATCTTACCGGTTGCACTGATGCCCGCTTCCGTCGCCGTCGGCGCAGTGATCCCGGATGCGGTTATTGTTATTTTCCTGGTTGTGAGCGCTGTATTCCAGTTAGTTCTTTCGGCAGACTTTTTCCCTTTCCCCAGATCGCTAATAATATCACCATAGCCATCTCTAACAGTTATCAACGGCATCGTCTGGTTTTTGGTCTCATCCGCACCGGAAGTATTCTCAACAATAACGATATAACCCAATTTGCTGTCTTCCGGTGTGGTGAAGGTATATTCTATTGAACCATAATCCTCCTTGATCTCAAATGTCTCTTCCTTACCGCTTGTCAGGAATCTCTTCTCATCCGTAACCACCTGCAGCTTACCGCTTACAGCCTTCTCGCCGGTCTGTGTCAGCTTAACATAACAGGTGCCTGTTGAAGAAGTTACCGTTGTCGGAAGCTCACTGAAGAATCCGCTCTCTAAGCTGCCACTTGTATATTGCGCGTCTGCAGTTCCACTCTCCGCATCCGGTATCCATTTGATCGTGTAGCTGTCATTTGTTGCCGCTTTAAATGAATAGTACTTCACTTCATCTTTGGCAAGCGTAACCTGTGTATCACCTTTGGCTATCGCTGTCGGTACGATCTCTTTCACGGAAAGTACAGCTGTCGTCTTGACCCCTTCCGCTGCTGCCGATGCAGCCATAATCTTAAACACATAATCACCTGCGTTCAGCTTCCGCACGCCGGATGTCCCGTTGGCGAAGTGAATATACGGATCACGGGTTGTGTCACTAAAAGCCTTATCGACATGCATAACCTCTACGCTCTGCGCCGCCGCTTCCGCCGGAACAGCCGTTGCCTTTACATGAAACTCATAGTAACCGGCTTTCTTAACCGTGAACGTATACCACTGCGCATCGCCGTAGTTCGCTCCCAGCTCTATGCTGGCGGGAGCCGCCGCATCAAATGTCTTATTATCAGCGACGCTTGTCAAAGTAACTTTTGAATCTGCAGTATCACCTGCCGTCACCTTAATATAAATCTTATCGCCGGCCTTCAAGGCTTTCTTATCGTTAAGAGCAGGCTTAACCACCTCACCATTCTGTACCGTAAACGAGTTGTCGTTATAAGCAATATCGCTGATTTCTCCCAGCTGTGTATCGCTCTCCCAGCTATTGCCTGTTTCTTTCTTTGTCTTACTGTAATACCACTCTACCATCGCATTTTCTGTGGCTGCAACCGTATATACCGTAGCTGCCTTGTCATCCGGTATCGTGTATTCGAACATCTGACTTGTGCCTTTTGTAACCGTCTGTTCGCCGCCCAGAGCTTTTGTTGCCGTTGTAGCAGCCTTGACCGTCACGTCAATCTTCTTGTCCCCGATAACGGCCGCAGGATTAATAACCGTAACAGCGATCACAATTGTCTCGCCGCCTTCCATGAACAGCTTAACTGTCCTGCTTGCAGGAGCAGCCGGTGTCCCAGGTTCGGCCGGATCCGCCATCACTTTTGCTTTCGGAGCTACCACTGCATCCCCATCATAATATTCGGTATCATCATTCACTGCAAGAAATTTCGCGTCAATCTCGTCGGAAGGGCTGTAAGTAAAGCTGTAATCGCCCGTAACATCCGCCTTGAATCTTACGTACTGTGTCTCCTGCGCATTATCTTTCGTAAACGACATGGATGCTCCGACATCACCAACCGCCAGTGTTTTGGATAAATCTCTCTTTGTCACATAAAGCTCGGAATTTGCTCTGACTTTAATAAATACAGTCTCTCCCGTCTTCATGCCTAATTCAAACTGCCCAGAATAAACAGGAGTCTGATTTCCCTGCGGCTGCTTCTCATATTTCTCAATTCCGCCGACAAACGTATAGAAATTATCTTCCTGTGCGGTAAACGAAACCCACATATCTCTTGTGACTTTCAGCGGCTTATCCTTCGTATAGGAAGTGGAAAGCTTTGTAAAGTCAACATACGAAGATACGCTAAGCTTAAATGCACCATAGACTCTAAAGTAAATCTTTTGTCCCTCTTCAAGCCTAAGCGTCTGCCTGTTCATATCCCCAGCAAAATACGCTTCTGTTCCGTTGCTGTAATAGATCTGATAATTCCGATCATACGCATTGTTATAATACCATTTACATTCAAACGTATATTCGCCGTATGACGGTGCCATAAACTGTACCCAGGTCCTGTCATTAGACGGATTATTCAACATATCCTCATTCGAAACGTTAACAGGATTAGATACTGTCAACACTTCAAGTCTTCCCTCGTAATAAGGGTCAACTGTCTTGATAAATTCATCATAGAAATCATTACCACCATTCTCATAATCGCCGCCATAACCAGTACCCTTCCCTACGGCTTTGACTGCTATATGGTATCTTGCGATCGTCTTCTTAGTAACCTTGGAAGTCACCGTAATCGTTGTCTTACCCTGCTGCATTGCTTTCAGCGTTGCAGAGAAGGACCCCGGATTAGCCTTAATGGAGGCCACCTTGGTATTACTGCTCTTCCATGTCAGTGTATCTGTGCCTCTCGGCTGTGCAAATTCATTTATATCCTCAGCTACTAATGTATACGTATTGCCTGAAGTCAGGTACGTCTCTAAATTGGAAATATAAATTCCACAATCATACTCCGGATTACTAATATCACAATTCTCATATGATGCCGGAATATTCGTGGTCTTTGCCTTGGTAGACGCCGATTTAGCCGCCCGCTCTCCCTCGTATACCGGTGTTACGGATATCGTGTAGGAAGAAAGCCTCATAAGCTTCTCGGTAGAGATGGTATACGCGTACATCTTAGTCTTCTCAAAATATCTGAAATGACCATTCGAACCATCCACATTATTCAGTAATGCCCGCTGCTTATTCTGTTCCCAAGATTTTGCGTCAGCAGCAATCTTATTCTTCATCGCCCACTCTCTGTAAGCCAGTTTCTTATAGATCACACTGCCTCTGGCATCCTTCACCTCGATGTCAAACGCCTCGGGATGACCTGCATGAGCAAAGTTCAATGTAATATGCTTATCGTCCGTATAAACCGCTTTCAGACTCTTAACCGGATCAAGCCTGGATGTCGCGAGACTGATGGACTTTTCTGTCTGCACTTTATCATCCGTGCCTGACTTCCAAAGCCAATCTGTAAATTTCAGGTCACATCTGCTGTTTTCCTTGGCTGCGATAATAATATACTCGCCCTCACGAAGTTTACCGTCTATGGACCGATGCGTTTCGCCATCATATGTAGCCTGATAAATCTCGAATCCTGCCTCTTCTACTTCCTTCCAATTCGTGATCTCAATATTAGACGACCAGTGATAAGGTACCTTCGCCTTACCCTGCTTATATTCAAGGTAATCCGCGAGTCTGACCGCATCACCAACCTTCATCGTCTTTACTTTCTTCGTGGTGAGAGTATCAGGTCTCGCAGTGACTGTAAGGTCGCAGTAACCGGATATACTATTATCCGCCTTGACATATACTCTTACACGCACCTCACCATTCTTATCCACACCCTTAAAGGTAAGTTTTCCCTTGTTGTTGATTGTAACGTACTTAGACAGATTCAGCACTTTACCGTTATCATCAAGTTTATGCTCACCATCTGTAACATAATATGTGAGTTTCGGATCCTGATATTTGTCCGTCAGTTTTATGCCCAGCGCCTTCTCCGCCGCTTTCAACGAAAGCTGGAACCAGGTGTAATCATCGGAATCCGCAGCCGCATTCGAAGGCTTCTCGAAGAACCCTCCATCCACCAAAAGCTGCGCAGATTTATCCGCAAGTTCTACAATATAACCCTCTTTGGAATCCTTGTCATTAAAATATCTGACCGGATTCTGCTTGGTCTTCTCCTCAGTTACTTCAAAGTAGGGCCGTAATTCCTTCACCTGCGATTTTGTAGTCTCGAACATCTTCACTGTGCCGGCCGCTGACTCTGTCACCCTGGAACCATCCGCCAATGTTCTCACAGCACTCACGTTTCTGACATAGATTACATACGCACTGCTTTCCAGTTCTTTAAATGTAACCCACTGCCTGCAAATCTTAAGCTTTTCGTCGTATCCTCTTGTTCCCCCAAAATACAACGGCGCAACTGCAAACGTATCCTGCCATTGACCATTCGTCATTTTTTTGATCGCTGTTTCAAAGTCAGCTGCCTTCCACTTATTGGCATCCTTCTTATTCGCAAGCTTCACGACATAGATTTCTCCGCGATATCCGTTGTCAACCCTGGTAAACTGTACTTCAGCATACGTATCCTTCGGAATCACTTTCTTAATGACGGGAGCCGTTACTTCTGTGACTGTCACTTTAGTCTTTGCAACTTTCACGCCTTTACCGGTAATCTCCTCGAATGTTTTGCCATCCGCCGCAAGGCGTACCGGATATGCCTCGACATTTACTGCCACCGGCTTCTTATTATTCGTTGCAAGCGCGGTGATCAGACCGGTTTCCGGATTAATGCTTGCATATTGGTTACTTGTTTCACCGCCGCTGAGACGATATCTTATGCGTATAACGTCACCGAGCTGCGCTTTTGTAATCTTGACGTCAAGCTGCTGTTCCTCGCCTACCGCCATCTTGCCCTGTACTCCATTGAATGCAAGAGCCTTCGGAGTTACTGCTTTCTTAAGGTCTGCCTCCAATTTCGCAGCCGTAAGGTCGAGATTGAAGTTCTCTGTATAGCCTTCTTCCCATGTAACGCTGAACTTCTTCTCCGGATTAACAACTTTTCCGGACTCATCAAGTTCCACCGGGAAAAGAACCGTGATGTAATATCTGTTTATTTCTTCATACTCAGCGATCACATATCCATTTGCGGATTTAATACTGTTCCCGAATATGAAGTTATTTTCTGCAAAGCTGTCATTTACTTCCAATTCTCTGCTAAACTCAAGCGGTGCAGCAATATTTACCGCGATATAGTTCCTGTTTAACGGAATTTCCTTGCCAGTAACCAGATCCTTAGTAACGGTTTTCCAGTCACTTATCTGCGGATCCCATGCCCTAAGGGTATATCCCTCATAAACAAACGGTATTCCTTCTCTCGGCACGATCTTATAGGTACCGTCTTTATCCTTTTCCGTGTTAACAGAAACCTGACCCTGTTCTTCGTAGTCCACTGTGTTCCAGAAGAACTCTACCGGATTTATTTCTGCTTCTCCACGAACAACATTCTCCGGCGATGCCGATTTAAATGTGAGATTATAAGATGCATCATACTGTGCAAATAACGCATTATTATTTCTGAGCTTTACATCATATCTTCTGCCATATCTTATGCGTTTATTACCATTAACCGCTTTGTTATCTTCATAATACGTCGGCCAGAAATCATCATCTTCCTCTTCCGTACTATTAAGTATCGGATAGCTATTGAAATACTTAACCTTTCTGTTTTCAACAGCATCCCATTTCTCACCATCACCGCGCTCGAACAGCCACCTGTCATCACTGCTGCCATCTGTGCCATCGGGAATCTTACGATCTTCAGCAACGGCTTTCGCTTCTACATGCCAGTTCTCCAGCATCTCATAGATATGTTCGCCTGCTGCTGCTTCTTCCTTCAGGATCGGTGTGATCTCTACATCCAGCGGCTTGATTTCAAACTCAAACCTGCCGTCCTTGTCTTCAAGTTCTACCCATCTTTCACTCCAGTCGTCGTTCGCTCTCAGCGGACCATAGGTATCGTTTCCTTCAAAGCTTGCAACCAGAATATAGGTACCGCCATACTTTACCTCTCCGGTAGGCACTTTCTCGCTGCTTTCACTCCATGCCCACTCGACTCTTACGGTGCCCACGCCGTCCTGCGGCTCGCCGTTTACTTTGAGCTCCGTTGCCGGAATCTCAGCTCCGGTAGCCTTATTTGTCAGCCTGACAAACCCTTCCGGAAGTGCATCTGCAATCGTTTTTCCATCATATATCTTGTCGCCAAACAGCTTGCTTCTGTCAACAACGACCGCGATTTCACCGGCATCAAACTTGATATCACCGGCTTTATAATGCTGCTTGAATTCGCCGTTATCTGCATCCCAGGCAGCCATATTCCTGGTGGTATAGTTGGACCATGACAACTGATTGCCAATTTTATTCGTCACCTTATTGCCATCCATATCCAAAATGCCGGAGCGGTTGTTATCATTATCAAACCAGACTGCCGCCTTATACACGTAAGGTCGTGTATCATTCTTTATAAATGTGCCTGTTGAGTTCTCCCATTCAGCGCTGTCTGAACCATCGGCATTCTTCTTCAGGTTTATCGCCTGCCAATGCGGATTCTCGGACTGCCAGTTAAGCGGCGCAGCGCTGTTCAGATCCAGTGCATTCTCATCGTTGCCGGGAATTGCATAGATACTGTATCCCTGCTTGGAAAAGTCGTCTACGCTATCACCATATTTTGCATACTGTGTATCCGCCACAAGCATAAGTTCCTGCTTCTTGATCAGGAAATAAGCATCGCCCACCGCCGGTGCATTCTTCGGAACGAGCGCGCTGTCCTTGTATGTAATGTGCAGGCGATAAATACCTGCATTATTTGGCGCCATATCAGGACTGGTACTAACCTGCGTAAAGGAATCTTCCAGCGCCTTCACCGCGTCCTCTTTCCGCGCAGCAAAAGCTTCATCCGTCTCATCCTCATTCTTTTTCATATGGGTGAGATCATAATATTGATTCAGGCTTCCCTCTTGCCATTCATAAGTGATATCCTTATGCGTGTCCTTGATCTCAGAAGTAACCACTGCCTTCTTGTAGGAAGCCCTGTCCGCAAACAATGCGGTATCCGGATCATAGACCGTCCATGCAGGATCCTCTGACGTAAGGCCGCCGCCGCCCATACCGCGTCCGCCTGCCTTGTTGAACTCCGCGATAATCGCGCTTACATCGACTGTAGTCTTTGTCGCCTCGCCGAGTGTCACTTCCAGCATGTTCTTTTCATTGGCAAGCGTATCGCTGTCTGCTTTCACCTTATAATTACGGTTTGCGGAATCAGTCGCCTCTGCAACCGGACGCCTCGAACTCACTGTGCCGCCTGCATTATATACGCCCTTTTCACCTGTAAATCTGATAAAATATTTATACTGTGTCTTATCGTCATCTGTTTTTAGATCCATCGTGCTGGAAAGCTTTGTCCACTCGCCCCATTTCTGATCCTCCGTCGCGCCAGCCGGCCACTGTGCCTCCGGCAGCCTGGTTCTGGACTTGTACATAAGTTCGAATACAGGACTGTAGTACTGCGTTACGTTCACATTATCATATGACACGCCGTAAAAATCCTTATCCCCAGCCGGAGCGTCGCTCTTCACAGCGCCTGCCAGCGTTGCGTCCACCGGATCAGGCACGCGAAGTTCCGATGCCACTTCCGCCAGCGCTTTTCTAATGCCTTCCGTGGTCATTCCAGTATTCAATTCGCCAGCTTTGGTGGGCACCAATATCACTTCGATCGGATCGATCGCAATCTTGACCGGATCACTGTGACTCTTATCATATCGTCCGTCCACACCCTCGTACACATATACAAGGTAGTACTCGCCAACATCCCCTACAGTTTCTTCCGTCATCATTGTGTACAGGGCACCATCCTGCCAGAAAAACTGTGTGATTCCATCCACTTCGTCCTCTTCCGGGAACTCTGTGATACTCGAATCATTTATTTCTTTCGTATACCACTTCGGCACAGCCTGCTTATCGGCATCAGCCACATCGTCGCCGAGCGGCACATCCTGGCCGTCTGCTCCCACAGCCTTCACCACGGCGGTTAAACCATACTCTGCCGCGATCTCCGAAGCCTTATAAGTCTTACCTTTCTCATAAGTCTTGACAATCTCACTGCCGGGATTCTTGATCTCCACATCAACACTGGTCTGCATAAGACCGTCAAATCTGACAAGGTATTCTCCGCCTGTCACTTCGTAATTGTTCATGGCAGCGGCATCAAGTACAACCTCGACCTTGACTCTGTAGTCGCCATCTTTACTAAAGGACAGCTCCGTCGTCTCAGCTTCTTCGCCAACCTTATACACTTTGACTGTGCTGCTGTACTGCAGACCGTTGAAATCTCTACTACCATCCTTTAACTTGACAGCATTTCTGACATCCGCCTTGAAATCTTCTATTTTGCTGCCGGCTTTCACAGATAAAATTTCCTCTGCACTGTCTTCACCTTCCAGCGCAATTGTCAGTTTCCTGGGCGTAATGTTAAAGTATACATTATACCCCTCCTGCACAGCGCCGCAGACACCTTCCTGCACTCTCGTCGTAAGATGCAGCGCATAGCTGCCCACGCTCTGAGGCGTTCCTGTCATTGCCACCAGCGTCTCTGCACCATCCTCAGACTTCTTTACCTCTTTCCATTCCAGGATAAGGTAATCGTCCTTAAGTGCCGGAACCGATTCACCGTTTACCTTGATAACAGCTGCATCTTTTACCACATTTATAACGTTGCCAAACAAGTCGTCTAAGCTGTAAGGCACGATATAAGTAAGCCTGTCTGCGCTGTTGTCACGCACAAACCCGCTCCCCAGCGAAAGTTCGCCCTCATTGACAGTAACTTCCGTAGATGCAACCGCAACCTGTTCGTCCTGACCAGACTGTGTAGTATCCTCATCCGTTTCATTACCGTTTGATTCGGTTTCGACATCCGTTGCTTCTGTCTTGCCGTCTCCCGATTCACTATTGCCTGTTTCCACATTGGTGTCTTCCGCTTCTGTATCGCCTGTCTCCGCGTCGGTATCTGTTGTTTCTGTACCGCCTGTCTCTGTTTCGGTTTCGGTATCTGTTATTTCCGTTCCACCGTCACCCATTTCTGTTGTTTCGTCAGAAACCTTCTCGGAATCAGACGCTCCACCTGCATCATCCGACGAGTTTGAGCCGCTGTCACCATCAGGTGAAGTCGTCTCATCCGCTTCCGGCTCTGCTGCCGGGTCAGCTTCTGTCGTTGACACAACTGCTTCCGGGTTTTCTACCGCCAACGCCGTCATCGGCACTGACTGGAACACCATTGCCACGCTCAGCATAATCGGTAAAACCCGTTTAAGCAAGTTTCGTTTAAACATTTCTCACCACTCCTTCCACTTTGTATGTATATTTGAGTACAATCCTACCGCTTTCATCTGTTCAATGTATGGCAACAAATCCAGCGATACAATGTCTGCAATATATACCCATAATACCCCCCCCCTGTATGAATAAGTCAATGCTTTACCAATAAACTTCTTCTTTTTAATCAAAAAAACTGCCATACAGAAGTTATATTTCTTCTGCACGACAGTTTTCTTTATATTATCAATTATCGACCCAGGGTGTTATAAACTGCAACAGGCTATATTTTCTTTGCTTCTTCATACCTGCTTACCGTTATGCCCAGACTTTCACAGGCCTTTTCCAGCGTAACGTGAAAAAACTCCATCGTTCTTTCAATGTCTTCCACAAGCTGTCTGGTTCTGCCTTCAAACTGCCCTTCTGCTCTACCTTCTAACCGGCCTTCTGCTTTGCCCTCTTCTCGGCCCTGTCTTACATACTGATCAAATAATTCACACACCGTAATCTCATCCTCCTCTCTGATCTGCTGCTTCTCCAGCCACTCCTCCACATCCTCTATATCACCGTCCCCGGAAAGCACTTTGATCATCCTGATCAGCGCCGCCTTATGCACGATCTTCCTGTCAGACCGATACCCCATGCCTTCCGCAAGGTAATCAACCACTATTCTCATATCGCTCTGAAACAGTTCCCGTACCTCTTCCGGCAGATGACGCATCTCATATACATGAAGGTGCAGATTGTCAATATACTGCCACGCTTCCGCCGGGACATCCGGATGAGGCTTCTTTTTCCGGAGGAACTGATGAAGCTCCCGGCTGCTCCTCCATCTGGCGGCTCCCCAGTAAAGCACGAATTCGATAACCGGATAGATATCCTGTGTTTTCCCCGCGTATTGCTCTCTATATGCCCCGCCTGTGTAGCCCGCTTTCCGGAGCAGCATCTTTCCGTCCGTCCTAGTCTGATTGGCGATCAGATACATGAGCCTGATATGTCCATCCGACATCTCATACTTGCATACATCTTCGAACTGATTCCTGATCTGTCCTTTTATCTCTTTTGCCTGATCAGGCAGTGTCTGATAGATCGTTTCTGTCGGGCCTGCCCGGAGGTTTTCCGCCCTTGTGAGCTGTCTGCCCTTATACAAAAGTACATTGATCGTGTCCGCCGCGATATCCGGAAATCCGATAAATTCTTTCTCCACGATATCCTGTTTTTCTCTTGTCACTTGCATGATCTGTCCTCCTGTCCGCAGGAGTCCGGTCACGCCACTTAAGCAATATACCTGTAACCCAAATCCACAATGACCTTAATCATGTGTTATGTGAATACCGAACCTGTGCAGCTGCTGTACTCAATACAAATACCGCTGCCTGCAGCCATACCGCGCTGTAACTGTGCAGATACCATAACCACGCCTGTACCATACTGCCATCCGGCCGGATCCCCTGCCCTTTTCTGTTTCCTGCCGCCATATCCGGCAGCCTCATAAGTTGGAAAATAAGCATATGATCATCGGCCATGATCCCGATAATAAAGGATTTTAATCAGACGGGAAAGTACTTTCCCTTATATGACGAGCGGTATCCTCACAGATCGTATCTTATATCTCTCTATATATATGCTTAATTTGATATCCTGATCATAACATATGACGGAATACCTTTCAATGGTATTCCGTCATTTTAATAGTTATTTTAGAATTTCGAGTCACTTTAACCATAGTACAGTTATTTCGAAATTCCCCCTGGTACAGCATTGCGTAATTAACGGTGAATTCTGTATTAGGCCCCAAGCCTCTTGATCCGGTCCACCGCTTCCACAGTATTCTCATAACTGCCAAAAGCCGTCAGGCGGAAATATGTCTCGCCGCTCGGCCCGAATCCCGACCCCGGTGTGCCAACCACACTCGCGTTCTCCAACAGATAATCAAAGAACTCCCAGCTCGTCATCTTATTCGGCGCTTTCAGCCAGATATAGGGTGCATTCACACCGCCGGACACATCAAAACCAGCGGACTTTAATCCGTCCAGGATGTAGGCCGCATTCTTCATATAGTAGGCAACCAGTTCTTTCGTCTCTTTCTTACCGGCCTCGCTGTATACTGCTTCGCCTGCCCGCTGGATGATGTAAGGAGCGCCGTTATATTTGGTGCCATGGCGTCTTGCCCACAGTGCATGGAGGGCTGTGTCTCCCGCTTTCAGATCCTTCGGGATCACGGTAAAGCCCAGCCTTACGCCGGTAAAGCCCGCATTTTTGGAAAAAGACCGCAGCTCAATGGCGCAGGTTCTGGCGCCCTCGCACTCGTAGATCGTGTGAGGCACATCTTCCTCGGAGATATATGCTTCATAAGCCGCGTCATAAATGATAACGGAACCGTTCTTGTTGGCATAATCGACCCATTCCTGCAGCTGTGCTTTGTTGATCGTGGAGCCGGTAGGATTGTTGGGGAAGCACAGATAGATCAGATCCGGCACTTCCTTTGGCAGCTGCGGGGCAAAGTTATTGTCCGCCGTGCAGGGCATGTAGATCACATCGCTCCATCTTTCCGTGGCGGCGTCATAGGTGCCTGTCCGTCCCGCCATAACATTGGTATCCACATAGACAGGGTAGACCGGATCGCAGACCGCGATCTTATTATCCAGTGCAAAGATTTCCTGAATATTGCCGGAATCACATTTTGCACCGTCCGACACAAAAATCTCGTCCGCCTCAATCTGGCAGCCTCTGGCCTTATAGTCGTTATCCGCGATCGCATTTCTCAAAAAGTCATAACCAAGCTCTGGCGCATAGCCGCGGAACGTAGCCGCATCCGCCATCTCATCCACTGCGCTGTGCATGGCGCTTATCACCGCCGGGGAAAGCGGCTGTGTCACGTCACCGATGCCCAGTCTGATGATCTTGTTGTCCGGGTTCGCCGCCGTATAGGCATTCACTTTCTTCCCGATCGTTGAAAAAAGGTAGCTGCCCGGTAATTTTAAATAATTGTCATTCACTTTTAACATATAAAATGTCCTCCCTGTTACTGAAATTCCATAATTCTGATATCTGTCGGCAGGCACACCGCAAAAAATCACTGAACCGCAGGTACATCGTATTCTCCCTCAAATACAGTGACTGCCGGCCCTGTCATATAGACCAGATTGGCCTCCCGGTCCCATTCGATCTCAATTTCGCCACCTAATAGTTTAACAGTAACCTTCTCATCCGTCAAACCATTTAAAATGCAGGCTACCACGGTAGCGCAGCACCCTGTCCCGCAGGCCAGCGTCTCTCCCGTGCCCCTCTCCCAGACGCGCATCTGCACGGTCTTTTTGTCCAGCACTTTAACGAATTCCGTATTGATCCGCTTCGGGAATCTCTCGTGATTCTCGAAATACGGGCCAATCTGCTCGATCTCAAGGTTCGTCACATCCTCCAGAAAGATGACGGCGTGCGGATTTCCCATTGACACACATGTCATAGAATAAGTTTGGCCATTCACCTCTATTTCATCGCCAATGACTTCCTCTTTGCTTGAAATGACAGGAATATCAGCCGCTTTTAGTATGGGAGAGCCCATGTTGACCTTTACAGTCGATACTTCTCCCTCTTCCACTACCAGCTCCAGGTATTTGACTTTGCCGCAGCTGGCCACGCTGATAGAAGTTTTGTCCGTAAGGTGTTTGTCATACACAAACTTTGCCACACAGCGGATGCCGTTTCCGCACATTTCTGCCCGCGACCCGTCCATATTGTACATTTCCATTTCAAAATCTGCTTCCCTGGACGGATGGATAAAAATTACGCCGTCCCCGCCAATCCCAAAATGCCTGTCACTTAAACGCCTTACAATTTCCGGCTTCTGCTCCTGTGGGACATGTTCCCGGGAAGCGTCCACATAAATATAATCGTTGCCGCAGCCGTGCATTTTTGTAAACTTCATAAAACCCTCTTTTCTGCCCTGCTTCTGTGCAATAGTTACAGGAAATTTTATAATACACTTACCTATAACAAAGATAACACAAATTTTTCTATGGCAATATCACATTCCTTGCGGCTGTCCATGCAAAAAATGCGGTATCACACTGTCTTCCTCCTGCTGATGGGCAGCAGGTGCCTGCTACTGAATGTCCACCGAATGGATTACCAGGTATCTGCCGCCCTGTAGTTCCTCAAAATCAAGGCTCATTTCGCAGGCAGTAGCCCCCACCGCCGTCATGGCATCCTGGGCATAGCCCTGCTTGTAGCCATTTCCCTGGTAAGTCTCTTTCCACTCTTCCAAAAGCGCTTCCCCTTCAATCACATTGTAAAATTCATAGGTTCCCCGCCCGGCCTCTGTAATTTGCCTGTAGCAGTCATCGTAATATTCTGAAATGCTATAAAGGACGCTCTCCGGGGGCATCCCAAGTTCTTCCAGGCTCCTTAGGCCCTCTTCCCCGGGCTGCTCCAGGCCCCGGTACTGCTGCCCGTTGCAGGAAGGCAGATATACAGACAGCTCCTGCCGTACATGGGTGTCTGCATAGTCCTGGTCCGTCCTGTTAAAGTAGTCATAGTTGCCGCCCTCGGTGTCGTCCCAGGTAGTGTCCACATTATAAAACCCGTCCTCCAGCATTACAATGTTCCAGGCATGGTTTTCCCCTGCATATCCGGTGCAGTAGTAACAGGGAATCCCCGCCTGCTGCATCAGATACTGGTAAGCCCTGGTATACCCGGCGCACACCGACCTGCCGTTTACCAGGGCGCTGTAAGCACTCTGGTTCATTTCCGCCCCCAAATCATAGGAAACCTTGTCGATCAGCAAGTTATGGATCAGCTTCTCCTTCTCATACTGATTGCCCAGTGCATTTACCTGGGCTAAAATCCCGTTGGCATTTTCGTTAAAAAGCGCCTTCTCCCCTTCCAGGTCCTGGGCGGTACGGTTAAAACGCAGGTCAATCTCCACACACCGGCCGCTTTTGGTATACTTGCAAAAATATGCCGTTTCCAGCCAGAAAAGCTCCGGATGGTCATTAAATACCGCGTAAAAAACATTTTTAAGCTGGGCGGCGGAAATCTCCTCCACCGGGGAAAAAGCCCCAATCAGTGCATTGGCATTGGCATAAATCTGGCGGTACAGGCGCTTGCCCG
>OFFW01000769.1_pt1 | contig 21509 bp, 20 predicted proteins | sample 1521501 | NCBI WGS metagenome assembly OFFW01 (sample SAMEA3504107, study PRJEB24116) | mouse gut metagenome | biome: mouse gut; feature: mouse-associated habitat; material: faeces | place: Denmark | collected 2011
GACGGATAAGTATATTGAATTTAAGTACAATGCGGTGAATTTCCGCAAGGAGAAGGTGAAGAACAAACGCGCCCTCCAGGCGGAGCTTGGGCTGGAGCAGGATGAGAAGAAATTCATGATAGGCATTGTTTCAAGGCTCACAGACCAGAAGGGCTTTGACTTGATTGCCCATGTTATGGATGAGCTGTGCCAGGATAACGTGCAGATTGTGGTCCTTGGCACAGGGGAAGAGCGTTACGAAAATATGTTCCGGCATTTTGACTGGAAGTATAATAATAAGGTTTCCGCACATATTTATTATTCAGAAGCGTTGTCACACAAGATTTATGCCTCCTGTGACGCTTTCCTTATGCCGTCCCTGTTTGAGCCCTGCGGCTTAAGCCAGCTTATGAGCCTGCGCTACGGCACGGTTCCTATTGTCAGGGAGACAGGAGGGCTGAAGGATACAGTAGAGCCTTACAACGAATACGAGAACACAGGCACAGGCTTTTCTTTTGTGAACTACAACGCCCATGAAATGCTTGGGGCTATCCGTTATGCAGAGCGCATTTATTATGATAAGAAGCGGGAGTGGAACAAGATTGTGGACCGGGCTATGGCGGCGGACTTCTCCTGGAATGTTTCGGCAGCGAAATATCAGGAGATGTATGACTGGCTGATCGGATAGGGACAGGGGAACTGTTTTCTACTACAGAACCCAGGTTTCGAAGTATTGTCCATAGGCAGAAGCAGAGGTTTGGGAGCGTAGCAGCAATGCCAAAAAAGAAAAAAAAAGACAGTTTTATACTGCAGGCGGGGATTCTGGCTTCGGCCGGAATCATCGTCCGCATTATCGGGCTTTTGTACAATGCGCCGTTGGTTGCCATTATCGGCGACGAGGGGAACGGGTATTATAACAGCGCTTATTATGCGTACAGTATTATTTTACTGATTTCCTCGTACAGTATTCCCTCCGCGGTGTCCAAGGTGATTGCGCAGAAGCTGGCGACAAGAGAATATCGGAACGCACACAGAATTTTCCGTTGTGCGTTTATTTATGTGCTGGTAGTCGGTGGTATTGCCAGCTTATTTGTGTTTTTTGGAGCCGGACTTTTGGTGAAGATGGAAAGCGCGATTCTGCCGCTTAAGGTACTTGCCCCTACCATTTTTTTCAGCGGAATTTTAGGCGTGCTGCGGGGGTACTTCCAGGCTCATAAATCCATGGCGCAGACTTCGCTCTCCCAGATTATCGAGCAGATTGTAAACGCCGGGGTGAGCATCGGCATGGCCTATGTCATGGTGGGACTGGCGGCGGATAAGGACGCGACCACCAGGGCGTCTTACGGCGCGGCGGGAGGCACCATAGGAACGGGAGCGGGCGTACTGGCCGGTCTTTTGTTTATGCTGGGCATGTATGCGCTGAACAAAAAGACTATCCGGAAAAGAATAGAGCGGGACACCACCCACGAGGATGAGTCTAATGGGGAAATTTTTAAGATGATTCTGATGGTGGTTACCCCTTTTATTTTGAGCACCGGAATTTACAATATCAACAATTTTCTGGACAATACCATTTACCAGCGAATTATGATGGATTACAGAAAGCTTGAGGAGGCGGTGGTCGCCATGGATTTGAGCGTGGTGGCCAAAGGGACGAAAATCTCCAATATTCCCATTGCCTTTGCCTCCGCGATGTCGTCGGCTTTAATTCCCGGGATATCCAGCGACTTTGCCAGAAAGAGAATGTCCGGGGTGAAAGACAAGGTGGCGAAATCCGTCAAAGTTACCATGATGATTTCCATTCCCTGCGCGGTGGGAATCGGCGTTCTGGCAAAGCCGATTATGACGGTGATTTTTCATCAGCCCGAGTCACTTGAGATTTCCTCGGTTCTGCTGACATGTATGGCAGTCAGCATTATTTTTTATGGACTTTCTACTTTGGCTCAGGCCATTCTGCAGTCAATCGGAAGAATGAAAACCCCGATTATCAATGCAACGGCAGCAGTGCTGATTCATGCCGGGATTATGATTGGGACAATGATGCTTCTGGACGTAAAATACAGCCTTTACTGTTATGTGTTTTCCACCGTGCTGTATTCGCTGATACTGTGTGTGCTGAACCAGTGCTCCGTGCATCATTATCTGAAGTATCGCCAGGGCGTAACCAAAACGTTCCTGATTCCGATTCTTGCCTCGGTGATTATGGGAGCGGCATCCTTTGGCGTGTATCAGGGGCTGTATTATCTGTGCAAGATAAATATTGTGGCGCTGGCCGCGGCCGTATTTGTGGGAGCGGCTGTATATTTTACATTAATTATACGCTGCGGCGTGGTGTCTGAGGCGGAGCTTAGAGGAATGCCCAAAGGCCATATGCTGGCGGGGATTGCGAAAAAGATGAAGATTCTGAAACCGGAGGAGAGTAGCAAAAGAAAATCCGGCAGGAAGAAAGCGTCGAAACCGCCTGAAAAAGGAAAAGAATATTCAAAGGGAAAGCCGTCTGTAAAGGGAGAAGCCTTACAGCGAAGAATATCCGGGGAAGAAATGCCGGAAAGAAGAATCTGGGCGTCGGAAGCGGAACGGCCGGATGAGACAGACGAAGACTACTGGCTGGACGATTAAGCTGTTTTAAAAATAAAATAATGAAAGAATATTAAAATACCTTCTGGAAATACTAAAAGCGTCGGAAAGACAAAATTTTCAGGAGGTATTTTTTTATGGCAAACTTATCAGAGCTTGATTTACAGAATCTTCGTCATTTGATTGGCGGTTACGATGTGTCGCACTGCAAAATGAAAGAGTATGCGTCCTGTGCAACGGACACACAGGTAAAGCAGTTTTTTGAAAAAGGGGCGAAATGCGCCATGGATAACAAAAATCAGTTGATGAAATTTTTGCAGTAGGAGGTTGACAAAATGCAGATGAATGAAAAGACAATGGTAGCGGATACGCTGACCGGAATTAACGGGGAACTGGTGCGTTACGGGGAAATGATTGCGCAGACGGAAAATAAGGAATTGAAGCAGACCCTGAAGCAGTTTAGAAACGCCTGCGAGCAGTCGCAGGAAGATTTGTACAATATTGCGAGGGAAAAATCCTATTATGTGCCTGCCGCAAAGGCAACACAGGAAGAAATTGCCCATGTAAAGGATTTGTTTACCAGCAGCGTATTGTAAACAAGGCGCCGGAAAAATCAAAGAATAATTTGAAATGGGACCAGTCCGTTAAAAAACGGCCGGTCTCATTTTTGTATTAGGGCGGCGGACTGCTGCCTTTTTTTGTTTGTTTGTGCAATTTGGTCCGTATATTACATCATTTTTACAGATATGCTTTTTGAGTTTGGAAAATTAAACAAAAACAGGCATGTAATCATAACTTTTGCTATGTATTTTGACCCGCGAAAGAGTGTATACTTGGTTCAACAGAAGAGAAGGAGGATTTCTGTATGGCGGTGTCAGAAAAAACGAAAAAAACCAGGACTCCTGAAACGGGAAATTCCGAAAAAAAACAGGGGCATTTTTTATCAAACGACCAATTCCAGATGCAGACCATGATTTGGCCCGGACTGATTCTGTGTTTCATTTTCTGCTATATTCCTATGTACGGAATTATTATTGCGTTTAAGAATTATACCGTGCTTTCCAGTGTGAGCAGTGCGGAATGGGTTGGACTGAAATACTTCAGCGAATTTTTCAACGACCCTGCGCTGCCCAATGTTCTGCGCAACACATTGATGCTGAACGGCCTGGCGCTAATCTTTTCCTTTCCGGCGCCTATTGTGCTGGCGCTGTTTATCAATGAGATTAAAAACCTTAAATTTAAAAAGACCATTCAGACCATTTCCTATCTGCCCCATTTTCTTTCCTGGGTCATCTTCGGCGGCATTGTACTGGAAATGCTGATGCCAAGCGGCGTGGTCAGCGTAATGCTTTATAAGCTGGGGATTATAGCCGAACCCATTAACTTTATGGCAAAGGGCGAGTACTTTTATGCGATTTATACCATCATCAGCGTGATTAAGTCCGTGGGCTTCGGCTCAATCCTATATGTGGCGGCTATCACGGGAATTGACCAGGAGCTGTATGAGGCGGCAACGGTGGACGGCTGCAACCGGTTTCAGAAAATGTGGTATATCACCATTCCCTGTATTACCGGCACCATCGTTATTATGCTGATTTTCCAGATTAGTTCTATTTTAAATACCGGGTATGAGCAGATTATTCTGCTCCAGAATTCTTTGAATCTTGCTTTCAGCGAGACGCTGGATACCTATGTATACAAAATAGGAATTGCGCAGTCCCGGTATTCATATGCGGCGGCGGTCGGCCTTCTGAAATCCATCATGTCCGTGATGCTGATGCTGATTGCCAACCAGACCTCAAAAAAGACGCTTGGACGCGGATTATTCTGAAAAAGGAGGGGAGATTACATGTCAAAGTCAAAAAAAGGAACGTCGCTGAACCACAATACGGCGTTTGACTGGGTCAACTATTTCATCATGGTTGTTCTGGCGTTTATCATGGTATATCCGCTGTGGTACTGTATAGCCGGCAGCCTGAATGAAGGTACTGATTACCTCCGGGGCGGCGTATTTCTGTGGCCGAGGAAATGGACGCTCGCCAATTACAAGGCAGTGTTTCTGGACAAAGCCATCCTGAACGCGTTCGGTGTGACTATCCTGAAGTGTCTGATTGGTACTGTGACCAGCGTACTTTGTACCGCAATGGCGTCGTATGCCATCACACGGCCTAATCTGAAACTGAAAAAACTTTACATACCCTTTATCATGCTGACCATGTTTTTCAGCGGGGGCCTGATTCCATACTTTATTTTAATTGTGGATTTGAACCTGTACGACTCTTTTTGGGTTTACATTATCCCCACCATGTTCAGCGCTTACAACATGATTATAATTCAGTCCTTTATGCGGGAGCTTTCGGGTGAGTTGATTGAATCGGCAAAACTGGACGGGGCAAGTGAGTATAGAATATTTTTCCGGATTATCCTGCCGCTGTCCAAACCCGTGCTGGCAACCATTGCCCTGTTTACGGTGGTAAACCACTGGAACGCTTACTTTGACGCCATGATGTACACGTCGTCGCAGGAGCTTCAGACAATCCAGTTGTTTTTAAAAAAGGTAATCACCGACCCGGCCATATCCAGAGGATTGGGGTCTGCCGCCGCAATCGCGATTCCCGAACAGGCGTCGACACTGACGCCCCAGGTAGTCAAGTTAGCTACCATGGTGGTAACCGCTCTGCCGGTAGTCTGTATCTACCCGTTTTTACAGCGGTATTTTGTAAAGGGCGTAACCATGGGAGCAGTCAAAGGCTGATTCCCGTGACACCATAGACCAAAACAAAAAAAGGAGGAAAAAAATGAAAAGAAAAAAATGGATTTCATTGTTATTGGTAATGGCAGTAAGTTTGTCGCTTTTTAGCGGCTGCGGAAACAGTAAGGAGGAGCAGGCAAAGCCGGCGGCTGCCGCGTCTGAGAACAGCGATTCCGAAGAACCCGAAACGCCTGATTCGGAAGCGGCTGCGGAGGCGGATACAGCGGACACGGAAGCGGCCGCAGAGGACGCCCCCAGTTGGAAACAGGATACTTCCGACTGCACCGTCACCTGGTTTATGGCCTACGACTGGTATGGCAAAAAGTTTGACGAAGTGAATAATCTTTTTGACAAGAAGCTCTACGAAGAAACCGGTGTGAAGATTGATATCCAAACGGGCGATACCGACAAACTCAACATGCTGATTCAGACCGGAAAACTGCCGGATATCATCACCATGGACGCCAACTCCACTCAGCGTAAGCTTTTAGAGGACAACGGCATGGTGCAGCCTTTAGAGCCTTTGATGGAGCAGTACGCGCCGGATTTGCAGGTGCCGCAGTCCATGATAGACTGGTATACCGCAAAAGACGGCCACTGGTATTCCATTGCCAGCTACTATTACGGCGACGACAACATCGCGGACCATGAAGGATACTATGAGACCCACAACCAGAACTATGTCAGGGAAGATATTTTAAGCCAGATAGGGATGGAAATTGACAGCCTGCAGACAAAAGAAGGTTTCTTAAACGCATTGCGCGCGGTGAAAGAGCAAAATATCCAGTACAACGGGCAGACAGTGGTTCCTTATATGGTTCTGTTCTCCGATATCGCGGACATCCAGGTGGCGCAGCAGTTGGGCGCTCACGAGGAAGATGCGGAAGGAAATTTCCAGTCCCTTTACACAACGCCTGAATACCGGGAAGCCATGCTGCTTTTTAACCAGATGTACCGGGAAGGCTTACTGACGGACGACAGCTTTACCGTGGATAAGGGCCAGCTTGAGCAGGAAGTTGCGGCAGGCAGAGTATTTGCTTCCACTGCAAAGACAAATGTATCCAATGCGAAACTGAGCCTTTATGCCAGCGACAACAACGCGATTATGCGGTACGCCGGGCAGTTTACCGGCGACAACAATGACAAAGCCATTATTCCCGCACAGAACAATATGGGCTGGACCGCGACGCTTGTCAATAAGGATGCCAAGAATCCTGACAGGATTATCCGCCTGTTTGCCTACCTTAATTCCACGGAAGCAACACTTGATAACGTGTGGGGCGTTGGCGGATGGACGCTTGGCGATGACGGTAAAGTAGCCAGGAATCCTGAGATTGCAGCCGTTCGTGATGAAAATCCTACAGAGTTTACGGCTAAATACGCGGGAAGCATGGACTGGACCAGCGATTATACTATTATACAGGGCACATATCCTTTAGATGAGGGCGTTTGGTCGGACGATACTTACCTTATGACGCACGATGACCGTATGATAATCTATGACGATAAATGTTTTGCCGACGTAGCGCCGGAAGCCGGAAGCGACGAGGCCGCCATTCAGGCAAGAATCAAAGAGTACCGATTACAGGCGCTTGGCAGTATTATCACCGCTCCTACCGCAGAACAGTGTGAAGCCGAGCTGGACGCCGCTTTGGCAGAAATGGAAAATCTCGGACTGAGCAAGCTGATTTCCTATCAGAACGAATTGTTCCAGGCAAATAAGGCGAAGCTGGGATTAAAATTTGCCTATCCCGGAAATAAGTAAATAGAAACTGTATATTCAGACACAGAAGGAGGGCGCGGCAGGCGCTCTCTTTCTCTTTAGGGCGCATCTTCCTCCGCCGCGTCCGGGCGGCGTTCAACCAGAAAACGAAAAGTGGTGGTTTTCCCGTCGCTGTTGACCTGAATATAGTGGGAATCCCCGTAGAACAGTTTGAGACGGGAATTAATATTATTTAACCCCACACGTGCGCCATGGCTTTTGACGGAAACGGGATTGTTTTTGAAGCGTTCGTTGAGTTCGGCCGCCCGGTCGGCAGATACCGGCTCGCCGTTATTTTCTATGAGAAGCTCAATCTGCCCGCCAAGCATCCTCGCCGAAACAGATACCTGCAGAGGGGAGGCATTGCCGCGGTATTTAAAGCTGTTTTCCACAAAGGGCTCCAACAGGAAACGGATTACCCGCTCCTTTAAAAGCTCTTCGGGGATATCAAATTTAATTTCAAAGGGAATATCCCGGATGCGCTGAATGGCTATGTAGTATTTAACCTGCGCAATCTCGTCCTCCAGCGTGGACATCAAATCTTTGGTATTGAGATTATAGCGCAGCATCCGGCAGAAGGCGGAAACCGCGCCGCTTTCCTCATACAGCCCGGCCAGTTCCATTCGGGCGGAAAACACTTCCATGGTGTTATATAAAAAGTGGGGGTTAATCTGATGCTGGAGGGCCAGCAAAACGGCCTCTTTGGCGGCGGTTTCCTTTTGTATTTTCTGGTCTAACAGGAAACGTATCTGCCCCAGAAGATAGGTGATACGCCGCGCCAGTACAGAAATTTCATCTTTCCTCTTTGAAATCCCGTCTATAGAAAAACTGCGGAGCCCGGCGGGGGGATTGAAGTCGTTTTCGATTGCAACGGCCATTTCATCAAGACAGTGATGGATATCCTCAATCAGACGGCGGTTGTACGAAAAAAAGCCGGCTAACATGACAAGGACGACAACCAGCAGCAGAAAAATCGCAAGCGCGGCCAGAAAAGTAATCTGGGACCGGGGCGAGATAATCACGATATCAAAAAGCCCGTTGGGAAGCTCATAGCGCGAATAAACCAAAGACGTGGTATGGCCGGCCATATCGCCGGCGGCAAGGCGGCGGAGCTGGTCTTTGGTCAATGACTGTTCCGAATAGTTATAAAAATAACAGTCGTCCACCACAATAAAGCCCGGCTGTGCCAGAGAGTCATGGGTCGTCAGCACCCGTTTGGGAACCATTGCCTCCACAACGCCAAGCAGACGGTTTCCGATTTGAATCTTGTGCAGGAAGTGGTAGGTGTCGTCGGAACCCAGCCGCTTGTTTTCGGGAAGCTCGCTGTCAAAATCGCCGTCAAGCCATACGCTTTCCTGACCGGAATCATAAAACGACTGAAAAACTTTTCCCTGATTGATATACCGCATGGGATAGAAAATACCGAACCCCATGGGAATGGAGGTGTTTTCCAGATAGACCCGCAGCCTGATATCAGACATGCCGTTGGTGGTTTTTACAAATTCATATATGGTGGTGCGATAGTAAGTGAGGTCGGGAGAGGATATGTATTCCTTGTCAAAAAAATTCAGAATACTCTGATTCTGTAAAATAGAGTCGCACATGTTTTCCGCCAGTTCCGCCTGCCGTGAGACTGCGTTCACCATCTGTGAGGCAAGATTTTCATTTTGGATGATGTCGTTTTTCAACTGAAGCCGGTTGGCATAGACTACAACTCCCGTCAGGATTATGGCGAAAGGCAAAAGAACGAAACAAAAATAAGAGATGATGAATTTTTTAAACAGACGGTTTTCTCCCATGATAAACCTCCTCTAATACGGTTTGATAAATAGATGAAGATATGCTATACTCAAAATAAGAATCGGGAAAGGGGTGCCGGCAGCATGAAAATTCTTGTAGTAGATGATGACTGTCTGGTTTGTAAGAATGTAAAGTCAAAACTCCAGCGGATTATCGGCCCGGATAAACTATTCTGTCAAACGGCGGTCAGTGTCGTTGAGGCCAAGCTGTTGCTTCAGAACGGGCCGCTCCCCGATATTCTGGTAACCGACCTGAACATGCCGGGCTTTTCGGGCTTTACCCTTATCAAATATGTAAAAGAACATTATCCCGATGTGACAATCTATGTCCTGAGCGGATATGACGATTACCAACTGGTCCGTCAGGCGTTTTTGAGCGGTGCGGACGATTATCTGCTCAAACCGGTGGATGTGGAGGAACTGCGTGAAAAACTGTTCCACACGTCGGAGAAATCCCAAACAAAGTCCGGGGTAAGAGATTTTCAGTTTGAGTCAGTCCTGGCATTTATTGATGAAAATATCAGCAGGGATATTACCATGGACGAGGCGGCCGCCAGTATAGCGATGAGCTATAATTATTTCAGCCGACGCTTTAAAGAGCTTACCGGTTACAGCTTTCCGGAGTACGTTAACCGCAGGCGGATAGAGCTCTCCAAAGCCTATCTGCGGGACCCAAGCCTTAAAATTGCAGATATCGCGTACAAAATCGGCTACCATTCCCCGTCAACTTTTTCCCGCGCTTTCAGGAAATATGAAGGCTGTTATCCTACGGATTACCGCAGAATACAGAATGTCCCTACCGAATGATTATACACACTTGCCGAATCAAAGGCAAGTGCCCCTGATTTAATAAAAGCGCAAAGCTTTGGAATAGCCCGGGCTTTGCGCTTTTTTGGCTTTTAAAACTGGCTGTTTTTGCAGTCGGTTTACATCTCGGGGCGGGAATGATAGAATATAGAAGGAATACGGCGTAAGTGATGTCAAAACAGACAAAAGGACGAAATGAAAGTCAGTTGTCTGGCAGACAAAGAAGGGAGCGTTTCAATGGCTTTTGACGGAATAACCATAGCGGCAATCGTGAAGGAAATGAAAGAAACACTAACCGGAGGGCGGATTTACAAAATCGCCCAGCCGGAAAACGACGAGCTGCTGCTTACCATAAAAACAGCTACGGGAGGACAAAAGCGCCTCCTCATATCGGCGGGGGCGTCCCTGCCGCTGATTTATCTGACGGAAAATAATAAGCAAAGCCCTATGACGGCGCCGGGCTTTTGCATGCTTCTGCGGAAGCATCTGCAGAACGGACGGATTACGGATATTACCCAGCCCGGCCTTGAGCGGGTGATTCATCTTCATGTGGAGCATCTAAACGAGATGGGCGACCTCTGCCGCAAGCGGCTGGCCGTGGAGATAATGGGAAAACACAGCAATATTATTTTCATTGACGAGGGCGATACGATTATCGACAGCATCAAGCATATTTCCGGCATGGTGAGCTCCGTCAGGGAAGTTCTGCCGGGACGAAGCTATTTTATTCCCATGACAGTGGACAAGAAAAATCCTCTGTCCCTGGATTTTGCTTCTTTTAAAAGCATAATGCTGTCGGTGAATATGCCGGTTTACAAGGCGATTTACAGCCATTACACGGGGATTTCACCGATTATTGCGCAGGAAATCTGCTATCGGGGAAAAATCGACGGGGATGTTTCCACAGGGATGTTTTCGGATATGGCTGCGGGAGAGGCCGCTCTTTTGGCGGTGTATGGGGCTTTTGAAGAAATGATGGGGCTGGTGGGAAAAGGATGCTTTTCTCCGGCCATCATTTACGAAAAAGGCGCGCCGGTTGAGTTTTCCGCGGTTCCCCTTACCATGTACGGTGAGGACGACTGCCTTTCTTTTGACTCCGTCAGCCGGCTTCTGGAACAGTATTACGCGGAAAAAAGCACGGTTACCCGGATTCGCCAAAAGTCGGTGGATTTGCGGAAAATCGTCCAGACGGCGCTGGAGAGGAACGTTAAAAAATACGATTTGCAGATAAAGCAGATGCAGGACACGGAGAAGAAGGACAAGTACCGGATTTACGGGGAACTTTTAAATACCTACGGCTATGAGGCGGCGCCCGGGGATAAATCGTTGACGGCGTTGAATTATTATACGAACGAAATGATTGCGATTCCCTTAGACCCCCAGCTTTCCGCTTCCGAAAATGCCAAAAAGTATTTTGACAGATACGGAAAAATGAAGCGAACTTATGAGGCGTTATCCGAGCTTACGAGGCAGGTGAAGGAGGAGATTGACCATCTGGAATCCGTTCAGGCGGCCCTTGACATTGCCCTCCACGAGGAAGACCTGGCGCAGATTAAGGAGGAGCTGATTGCAAGCGGCTATATCCGCCGGAAGGGCGGGAGCAAAAAGGTGAAGTTTACCAGCCGTCCTTTTCACTATATAAACGAAGCGGGTTTCCATTTTTATGTGGGAAAAAATAATTACCAGAATGACGAGCTTACCTTTAAGTTCGCGTCCGGCAGCGACTGGTGGTTCCATGCGAAAGGGATTCCCGGCTCCCATGTGATTGTGCGCTCCGAGGGGAAAGAGCTCCCCGACGAAACCTTTGAGGACGCCGCCAGGCTGGCCGCTTACTATTCCAAAGGCCGCGGCCAGGAAAAGGTGGAAATCGACTACACGGAAAAGAAAAACGTGAAAAAGCCGGGGGCCGCCAAGCCGGGGTTCGTGGTTTATTATACCAATTATTCCATGATGATTGACACGGATATATCGGGGCTGAGGCTCCTGGAGGATTAAAAGCAAAGCGGGCCGCCGGCCATGACGGAATATTTCATGCGCGTTAACGTAATCCTTGACGTTTTAAGGCGCTTCGCCTATAATAAAATGAAATAATCACCGGACCAAAAGACAGCGGACGCGGCGGCATATATCGGGGCGTCTGCAAAGGCAATCACAGGAGGAACGTCATGATTAAAAGTATGACGGGGTTTGGCAGATGCGAGGTGCAGGAAGCCGAACGAAAAATTACCGTGGAGATGAAATCGGTTAATCACAGGTATCTGGATGTGAGTATCAAAATGCCGAAGAAGCTGAATTTTTTTGAGGCGGCGATAAGGAGCGAGCTGAAAAACTATATCCAGAGAGGAAAGGTGGATATCTTCATTTCCTATGAGGATTTCACGGAATCAAACGTATGCGTTAAGTACAACAGAGAACTGGCCGCGGAATATCTGGGATATTTAAACCAGATGGCGGAGGATTTTTCTCTGGAAAACGACGTGAAGGTTTTTGGTCTGTCCAGATATCCGGAAGTCTTTACCATGGAGGAACAAAGCATTGACGAGAAGAAACTCTGGGAGCTTTTAAAACAGGCCCTTGAGGGCGCGGCGAAAGGCTTTGTGGAAACCAGAATCACGGAAGGCGCGCACTTGCGGGACGACCTTCTGGAAAAACTGGACGGTATGCTTTCGCATGTGGATTTTATAACGGCGCGTTTCCCGCAGATAGTAGCGGAATACCGTCAGAAACTGGAGGATAAGGTAAAAGAGCTTTTATCGGACGTGAACATAGATGAAAACAGACTCCTTATGGAGGTTACCATTTTTGCCGACAGAGTGTGCGTGGACGAAGAACTGGTGCGTCTTAAGAGCCATATTGAAACGACGAAGGAAACTTTGAAGGCGGGCGGCAGCATCGGACGGAAGCTGGATTTCATTGCGCAGGAAATGAACAGGGAGTCCAACACCATATTGTCCAAGTCAAACGACCTTGAGATTTCAGGACATGCCATTGAGCTGAAAACGGAAATCGAAAAGGTGAGAGAGCAAATCCAGAATATTGAATAAAGGGATTTTTTATGAATAAGCTGATTCATATAGGGTTTGGTAATATTGTAAATGCCGGAAAAATTATTGCGATTGTAAGCCCTGATTCCGCCCCGGTCAAGCGTCTGGTTCAGAAGGCAAGGGAGACGGGAGATGCAATTGACGCTACTCAGGGAAGAAAAACAAAAGCCGTGCTTGTAATGGAGAACAGCCAACTGGTGCTTTCAGCGCTCCTTCCGGAAACAATTGCACAGAGAGCACAGGCGGAAAGCAGAGAGGAAAATGAAGCGTAAGGGAATATTAATTGTGGTTTCGGGTTTTTCCGGGACGGGAAAGGGCACGCTTATGAAAGAGCTGGTTCAAAGCTACGACGATTATGCCCTGTCCGTATCCATGACCACCAGAAGCCCCAGACCGGGGGAGGAGGAGGGAAAGGAATACTTTTTCGTATCCCGGGAAGAATTTGTAAGTCAGATAAATAACGACGGTCTTATTGAATATGCATCTTACTGCGAGCATTATTATGGAACGCCGAGGGAATATGTGGAGGCGCATCTGGAGGCCGGAAAAGACGTGATTCTGGAAATTGAAATCCAGGGTGCGCTCAAAGTAAAAGAAAAGTATCCTACAGCCCTGCTGCTGTTTGTAATGCCGCCGAACGCCGCGGAGCTAAAAAGGCGTCTTGAAAAGAGAGGCACGGAAAGCCCCGAAGTTATCAGAATGCGGCTGGAACGCGCGCTGGAGGAGGCAAAGGGCATCGAGGAGTATGACTATATCATTATTAACGACAAACTGGAGGAGTGCGTCAGGAACCTGCACGCTCTGATACAGGCGGCTCACGAGACGCCGGAGAGAAACGTAGAATTAATTGAAAATATAAGAAAAGACCTGAAAAATATTTGTGTGTGAGAGGAGAAAATATGTTACATCCATCTTATTCTGATTTAATGAAAGTAGTAAACAGCGAGGTTGAGCAGGGAGAAGCGCCAGTGGTAAACAGCAGATATTCCATCGTTATGGCTACTTCCAAGAGAGCAAGGCAGATTATAGGCGGGGAAGAGCCGTTGGTATACTGTGTGAATAATACCAAGCCTCTTTCGGTAGCGGTGGAGGAGCTGAATCAGGGAAAGATAAAAATTCTTTCAGATGACTGAGACTATAGGCAGTAGCCGCAAAATTTTCAAGTTGGCTTTGGCCAGCTTGTTTTTTGTAAAAGGAGAAACCGCACGGCGCGGACATGAGCCGGATATGCGGGCTGGGAGAGGTACATGAATATATTACTTGTTTCACTGGGGTGCGATAAGAACCTGGTGGATTCCGAGGTAATGCTCGGAGCGCTTTCCGAAAAGGGATATCAGTTTACGGATGATGAAAGCAGGGCGGACGCCGTGATAGTGAACACCTGCTGTTTTATCAACGACGCCAAGGAGGAGAGCATCAACACGATACTGGAAATGGCGGAACTTCGAAAGAGCGGTCAGATTAAGGCGCTGATTGTGGCGGGCTGTCTGGCCCAGCGCTACCGGGAGGAAATACAGAAAGAAATTCCGGAGGTGGACACCATTATCGGAACCATGGCCGTTTTGTCCGTCACCGAGGCTCTTGAAAAGACACTGGAGGGAAAGCCGGAAAACCATATGGAGGAGAACGCGCCCGTAAAAGGCTTAAAGAAACGGGTGGTGACCACAGGCGGGCACTACGCCTATCTGAAAATAGCGGAGGGGTGCGATAAACACTGTACTTACTGTATCATTCCAAAGATAAGGGGAAGCTATCGCAGCGTTCCCATGGAAGAACTTCTGGAAGAAGCGAAAGAGCTTGCGGAACGGGGCGTCCGGGAACTGATTCTGGTGGCGCAGGAAACCACGCTTTACGGCATGGATTTATATGGAAGGAAATGCCTGCCGGAATTGCTTACGCGGCTGTGCCGGATAAAAGAGCTTGAATGGATTCGGATTTTATACTGCTACCCGGAGGAGATTACCGAAGAGCTGATTTCGGTGATGAAACGGGAGGAAAAAATCTGTCATTACCTCGATATTCCCGTGCAGAGCGGAAGCGATACCGTTTTAAAGCGCATGGGAAGAAAAACCGACAGCGGACAGATTAAGAATATGGTAAGGCGTTTAAGGGAAGAAATTCCCGATATCTGCCTGCGAACTACGCTTATCGCCGGATTTCCGGGCGAAACGGAAGCAGAGCATGAACAGACTCTTGACTTTGTGGATGAAATGGAATTTGACAGACTTGGCGTGTTTACCTATTCCGAGGAGGAGGATACTCCGGCGGCAAAGATGCCAAACCAGATTCCGGAGGAGGAAAAGGAACGGCGAAGAGACGAGATTATGGAGCTTCAGCAGGAGATTGCCTTTGAAAACGCCGAAGCAATGGTAGGACGCAGGGTAAAGGCGATGATTGAGGGAAAGGTGGCGGATGAAAACGCATACGTGGCCCGGACCTACAAGGACGCGCCCGGCGTGGACGGTTTTCTTTTTATCAATACGCAAAGAGAGCTTATGAGCGGCGATTTTGCGGATGTAAAGATTACCGGCTCCAATGAATATGATTTGATAGGAGAAATGGAGGAGGAAAGATGAATTTACCAAATAAACTGACGATGTTCCGGGTGATACTGATTCCGTTTTTTATTGTGTTTTTGCTGGCATCAATAACGCCTTATGACAAGTGGATTGCGCTTGCGGTTTTTATCATTGCCAGCCTGACGGATTTACTGGACGGAAAAATCGCGCGCAAGTACAATCTGGTCACGAATTTCGGAAAATTTATGGACCCTCTTGCGGATAAACTGCTTGTATGCTCAGCACTGATTTGTCTCATCGAGCTTGACAGGATTCCCTCCTATATGGTGATTATCATCATAGCCAGGGAATTTATTATCAGCGGTTTCCGGCTTGTAGCGTCGGACAACGGGGTGGTGATTGCCGCCAGCTACTGGGGAAAGTTTAAAACCACTTTTCAGATGGCGGCGGTATGTCTTTTGATTGCGGATATCGAGGCGCTTTTTTGGGTAACGCAGGCGGTTTTGTGGATTGCGGTGGCGCTGACAATAGTGTCTCTTATCGATTATCTGATTAAAAATAAAGATGTAATGAAGGAAACGAAATAGTATGTCAGAAAGAGTTTCGGCGGAAGAGCGTGTTGTGGAGAAATTAAAAGAAAAAGGCTGGCAGATAGTCTGCGCAGAGTCCTGTACCGGCGGCATGATTGCCTCCACTTTGGTGAATGTGGCGGGGGTGTCGGAGGTGCTTTCGGAAAGTTATGTTACTTATGCCAATTCCGCCAAGGAAAAGCTTTTGGGCGTATCGAAGGACGCTTTGGAAAAGTGGGGAGCGGTGAGCAGAGAGGTGGCAAAGCAGATGGCTGTGGGAGCGGCCGGGAGGGCTGGCGCGCAGACAGCCGTCGCGGTTACCGGAATTGCGGGGCCGGACGGCGGCACACCTGAAAAACCGGTGGGACTGGTATTTATTGGCTGCTTTGTCAACGGAAAAGTCCTTGTCACCGAAAATCATTTTGACGGAAACCGACTGGAAATCAGGCAGCAGACCACGAAAGCGGCGCTTATGCAGCTTCTTGAATGCCTTGAATGACAGCTTTAAAAAGCGGGAAGAGGGGGAGCTTTAAAAGGTTTGAGAGGGAATTTTGCAGGGAGGTTTTTTTATGGGGAATAAGTGGAGTACAGGACAAAAAACGGCTGTTATTGTTGGGAGTATCTTTGCGGGAATACTATTACTGACGGTGTTTTGCATTGATGTTTTACGGTTGGCCAGTTACTGTTTTTACATTGAAAATGACTATCCCACAGCCAGATACAGGCAGGAGGAACCTTATGCCTATCGGGGAGATTCTGACGGTTCTGACGGATACGATTTTGATGATTACGGGGATTACGGCAGTTATGGTTATGACGACTACGGCTATGGTAACGGTTATTATGACGGCTACGGCGATTATGACAGCGAAGAGTCGGATAGCGGGGAATACTATGAGTTCCATGACGCTATCAGAAATGACTTGTTCTATCAGATAGATTTTGAATATTACGGGGAAGTGTTCGGAGACGATAATGTGGAGCTTTCAATGGCTTATCCCGTGATATATGGCAAAGAGAACAGTTCCATAGATGCAGAAAGCGTGAACCGGGTAATCCAAAGAGAAGTGGGAGAGATAAAAGAGTATGTCGCCTCCGTCGGCGAGGAACTTTCCTCAGATGTGTATTTCCGTTTTGATGTGGACTGTTATGTGACCTATATGGACGAAGAAATTCTCAGTATTATTTATGTGGAAAGCGGTTATCTGGACGGCGACAGCTATGAAAATTACGTAATTTCCGTCAATGTGGACATGAAGAGCGGACTTGCCATGACAAATTCCCAGATTCTTGACATTGACGATGAGTTTTCCATTGATTTCAGAAACAGAAGCGAGAGACAAAACGGGGATGTGGGAGAAATTTCCATGTTTTCCGACCAGGACATTACGGAAATGCTCACAGACGACAACAGTCTGATAATCTTTTACACGCCGCTCGGTATGGAGGTCGGATTTAACTATTATTACGGGTGGGTAACGGTTACCTACAAGGATTACCAGAAGTACGAAAGTTTATTTTAAGTTTATTTTTGTTTATGAATTTTTCGTTGTCAAAGCGGCGGAAGTGTGATACTTTGATTAAGTAATACAACATTTCTGGCCGCTTTCTTACTTTGTGTTATATTTCCGGTGTATCGCCGTATGTCCAGAGAAAATGTAAAAATAAAATAAGGGGGAAATGCCTTTGAGAGAGGTTTATTGGACACATACTGGTGTATAATGGATTTCAGATAACACGGAAGCCGGTTTTGGATTCTGCATGAACAAAATTGCAGGATTTTCAGGAAAACAGGGGGATTTCGTGGAAAGGAAAAGATAGCATTGACAAAACCGAACGTTTGTTTTATAGTAATTAAGAACAAACGTTCCCAAACCAAAAGAGACTTTAAAACAGCAGGCACACAGGAAGGGTGCTTGTGGAACTGAAACAGCAAGCACACGAACGGTGCACGGAACAATTTCAGGAATCAAGGAGGCCGGAAATTGTTCCAGACCAGTTGTACAGGAAGGGTGCTTGCGGAACTGGAATGGAGAGAGAGTTATGGAAAAGGACGACAAATTAAAAGCGTTAGACGCGGCCCTCGGGCAGATTGAAAAACAGTTTGGAAAGGGAGCGGTTATGAAACTGGGCGATTCTTCCGCAAAGATGAATGTGGAAACCACCCCCACCGGTTCCCTGAGCCTTGATATTGCGCTGGGACTGGGCGGAATACCCAGGGGAAGAATCATTGAGATATACGGACCGGAATCCAGCGGTAAGACTACCGTTACCTTACATATGATTGCCGAGGTTCAAAAAAGAGGAGGAATTGCAGGCTTCATTGACGCGGAACACGCGCTTGACCCGGTTTACGCCAGGAATATTGGCGTGGACGTGGATAACCTTTATATTTCCCAGCCTGACAACGGAGAGCAGGCGCTTGAGATTACGGAAACGATGGTTCGTTCCGGCGCGATTGATATCATAGTGGTTGACTCCGTAGCGGCCCTTGTGCCCAAGGCTGAAATTGACGGCGATATGGGAGACTCCCATGTGGGCCTTCAGGCCAGACTGATGTCGCAGGCTTTGCGTAAGCTGACGGCGGTTATCAGCAAATCCAACTGCAGCGTTATTTTTATCAATCAGCTCAGGGAAAAGGTGGGCGTGATGTTCGGCAGTCCGGAGACCACAACCGGCGGTCGCGCGCTTAAATTTTACTCCTCCGTCAGGATGGACGTAAGAAGAATCGAGACGTTAAAGCAGAGCGGAGAAAACATCGGAAACAGAACCAGAGTCAAGGTCGTTAAAAATAAAATCGCGCCTCCCTTTAAAGAGGCTGAATTTGATATCATTTTCGGAAAAGGAATTTCGGTGGAGGGAGATATACTGGATTTGGCGGCTGAAGCCAATATAGTAAATAAGAGCGGGGCGTGGTATGCCTATGGCGGAGGAAAAATCGGCCAGGGACGTGAGAATACCAAACAGTATCTGCGTGAAAATCCTAATATTCTGGAAGAAATCTCCGAGAAGGTGAGAGTACATTTCGGATTGCAGGAAGGTCCTTCGGCAGAGGGCGCGGAGGAGACGGCGGAGAAGGGGGCCGGTAAAACCGCTTCCGGGAAAGACGCGCCGGCGTCCTCAAAAAAGTCAGGAAAGTCAAGTGAAGCATGACAGTAACGAAAATTACCGAAATATCAAAATCCAGAATGAAAATTGAAGTAGACGACGAAGCGTCCTTTGTCCTTTATAAGGGAGAAATACGGGCATTTGGAATCCGGGAAGGGCAGGAAATAGAAGAAAAAGCCTACCGGGAAATTATGGATGAAACGCTGCCAAAGAGAGCCAAAATGCGTGCGCTTTATCTGCTCAAAGGCCGCGCCTATACAAAGGCGCAGCTAACGGATAAGCTGAAAGCAGGCGGATACCCGGAAAGGGTCATCGAAGAAGCAATGGCATATGTCCGTTCCTTTGGATATATAAACGATAAAAGCTATGCGCTGGACTTTATAGAATATAATAAGGAAAGCAAGAGCAAAAAAAGAATCTTTATGGATTTGTGGCGTAAAGGGATTTCGGGAGATATTGTCGAGGAAGCATGGGAGGAAGCCGTAGACGGAGCGGGAGAAGAACTGGCAGGAGAGCTTGAAAAGGAACAGATTCTCCGTTGGATAGAGAAAAAAAATTTTTGTCTCCAAACGGCTACGATAAAGGAAAAGCAGAGAATGACGGCTTTTCTGTACCGAAAGGGGTTTGGAGCCGACGCAATAAGAAATGCACTTTTGCTTGACATAACTTCTATTTAAGTTTAAAATCATAGTATTGTAAATTTCTTTTAGAATGTTAAAACTGCAAGAGGCTGATTGATTTTTTATCGGTGTCTGTTACATACATTCTATATAGATTAGGGTACAATGAAAACTAAATAAGGAGGTGCTCCTGTAAATGGTGCAGGTTTTGATTGCTGTCATTGGCACGGCGATAGTGACGGCTCCTGTTGCATGGTATCTGGCAACGGCATACTATAAAAAGATGTCGAATGCCAAAATCGGCAATGCAGAGGAGAAGGCACGTGAAATTATCGATGAAGCTTTGAAAACTGCCGAAACCAAAAAGCGCGAGTCTTTGCTTGAAGTCAAGGAAGAATCCATTCGTACAAAGAACGAATTGGACAAGGAGATTAAAGAGCGTCGTGCGGAAGCGCAGCGTTATGAGCGCAGGGTTCAGCAGAAGGAAGAGAACATTGATAAAAAGTCGGAAGCGATTGAGCGTAAAGAAGCCAATCTGGCGGCCAAAGAAAATGAACTGGCCAGACAGAAAGCTGAAATTTCAAAGCTGAATGAGGAAAGATTACAGGAACTGGAACGAATCTCAGGATTAACCTCCGAGCAGGCAAAAGAATATTTGTTAAAAATTGTTGAAGGTGAAGTAAAGCACGAAACGGCTGTGATGATTAAGGAATTGGAGAATCGCGCCAAAGAGGAAGCAAACAAGAGAGCCCGGGAATATGTGGTTACTGCAATACAGAAATGTGCGGCGGACCATGTATCAGAAACGACAATTTCTGTTGTACAGCTTCCAAACGACGAAATGAAAGGCAGAATCATCGGTAGAGAGGGAAGAAATATCAGAACCTTAGAGACGCTGACAGGCGTTGACCTTATTATCGACGATACGCCTGAAGCCGTGATTTTATCCGGTTTCGACCCTATTCGCAGGGAAGTGGCCAGGATTGCGCTGGAAAAACTGATTGTGGACGGACGTATTCATCCGGCCAGAATTGAAGAAATGGTTGAGAAAGCGCAAAAAGAAGTTGAAATCATGATTAAAGAGGAAGGTGAGGCAGCAACTCTGGAGGTAGGGGTGCATGGCATACACCCTGAACTTGTGAGATTATTGGGTAAGATGAAGTTCAGAACCAGCTACGGGCAGAATGCGTTAAAGCATTCTATCGAAGTTGCCCAGCTTTCAGGGCTTCTGGCTTCAGAACTTGGCCTTGACGTAAGGATGGCCAAGAGAGCGGGGCTTCTGCATGATATCGGAAAAGCGGTGGATCATGAGATGGAAGGGTCACATATACAATTGGGCGTTGAACTGTGCAGAAAGTACAAGGAATCACCAATTGTGATCAACGCGGTGGAATCCCACCACGGTGATGTGGAGCCTCAGACATTGATTGCATGTATTGTACAGGCTTCTGATACAATATCCGCTGCAAGGCCGGGGGCAAGAAGGGAAACGCTTGAAACCTATACAAGCAGATTAAAACAGTTAGAGGATATCACAAACAATTTTAAAGGTGTAGATAAGTCTTTTGCAATTCAGGCAGGTAGAGAGATTCGTGTAATGGTAGTTCCAGAGCATGTATCTGATGCAGACATGGTATTGATGGCCAGGGATATAGCGAAACAGATAGAGTATGAATTGGAATATCCTGGGCAGATAAAAGTCACTGTGATCCGCGAGACGCGGACGACAGACTTTGCCAAGTAGAAGATAAATGTGAAAGACCGGGCGTATCGTCCGGTCTTTTTAAATGGCGCGGGCCTTACAGCACCTTATAAAGCAGGAGGTTAGTATGGGTGAAAAGATCAGAAGAATAAAACGAGAGCTGGTTCATAAAGGAGCCATTATAGAAGTGTATAAAGACTACATGGAATTTTCCAACGGGCATCATGCAGAGTGGGATTTTATCCGCCATGACGGAGCGGCCGCGGTAGTT
>OFFW01000775.1_pt1 | contig 21311 bp, 17 predicted proteins | sample 1521501 | NCBI WGS metagenome assembly OFFW01 (sample SAMEA3504107, study PRJEB24116) | mouse gut metagenome | biome: mouse gut; feature: mouse-associated habitat; material: faeces | place: Denmark | collected 2011
ATTAGATGTCTCGATCTGATCCCGTACCGGCACAGGGGCCACCAACAGCAGCTTGGGCACTCTGCGGTGTTCCCAGATATAAGGATTTAAAACCACTTTCAGCAATTCCTCCATGGCCCGGACCGCCATATCCACACAGGGATAGAAAGACACCTTGATGCCGTTGGTCCCCAGCATGATCACCAGCAGATCAACGGGCGAATGAGACAGAATACACGGATAAATACTGTCCTTTCCGTTGCAATGGGGATAAACCGGATCAGGAAATACGGTGGTCCTGCCGGGAAGCCCCTCCTCGATCACCCTGTATTCCTTCTCTCCCAGAAGCTTTTGCAGCACACAGGTCCAACGGATCTCCTCGGAAAAACGCACCGTTTTTTCCGGGTCTTCGTCCCAGGCCGGAATCCAGGCGGGATTACAGCCGTGGGTGTTGGAATCTCCCAGGCAGATGATATGCTTTTTCATTGGCAAAGCTCCTCCGTTCCGTCTGCCGGACTTACTTGACGATCTCGGGCAGGGACGCGGCGGCGGCGGACTGGCCCACCCGGCGGAACTTCTCGTCGGGCAGCTCGGGGACCAGCTTGACCTCGGGATACTCGTCGGCCAGCACCTTCTTGGCGGTGTCCAGAATCAGGTCGCCCCCCTTGCCGCTCATCACCCGGCCCAGCAGCAGGACGTGGCGGCAGCCGTACAGCTCGCCCTTTGCCAGAGCAGCGGCGGCGCGCCCGCAAAGGAACCGGTCATTAAGCTGTTTGCCGCGGTTCCAAAGGACTGGGACGCAGATTTTAGTCTGTGGTGCCAGGGAGGCTTTCAGGCGGAGGCTTCCATAAGAAAGGGCGTTCCGGGAGAAATACGGATTTTATCAACCCTCGGAGGCGACTTAAGACTGTGTAATCCTTTCGGGGAAGGAAAATTTAAAATGACGGCGGCGGATGGCGTGCGCTATGAAGGAAACGACGCAGTTGCCTGCATCAGGACGCAGGCAGGCGAGACGATTAAAGTGGAGAAATGTTAAGGAGGAAAAAGAATGTATACGGCAAGTGAAACACGATATGACGATATGCTGTACAGAAGATGCGGAAAAAGCGGCGTGATGATGCCCTTCTTATCGCTGGGGTTATGGCATAATTTCGGGGAGGAATCTTCCTATTCCAATGCCCGGGAAATGGTTCTGGGCGCTTTCGACAGAGGAATCACCTATTTTGACATCGCAAACAATTACGGGCCTCCTCCGGGAAGCGCGGAGGAATGTTTCGGAAAGATTGTAAAGAAAGATTTGGCCGCTTACAGGGATGAGCTTTTTATCGCCACCAAGGCGGGATACCGCCACTGGCCGGGGCCTTACGGGGAGTGGGGTTCCAAAAAGAATCTGGTAGCGTCCTGCAATAACAGCTTAAAGAGGCTGGGACTGGATTACGTGGATTTGTTCTACCATCACAGGCCTGACAGGAACACACCCATTGAGGAGACCATTGAAGCGCTGGAATACATCGTAAAATCCGGGAAGGCGCTGTATGTGGGCATTTCCAACTATGATTCCGTGCTGACGGAAGCAATCCTGACGGCTATGGAGGCCAAAGGAATCCACTGTCTGGTGCATCAGGTCAATTACAATATGTTTGAGCGCAGGCCCGAGGGAAATCTGTTCCCGGCGCTGGAAAAACACGGCGTGGGAGCGGCGGCCTACATGTGCCTTGCGCAGGGGATTCTCACCGACCGGTATTTCAACGGCGTTGCCGAGGGCTCCAGAGCGGCCGGAAAAAGCGTGTTCTTAAATAAAGAACAGATAACGGAAGATAAGGTTTCCACAGCCAGAAAGCTCAATGAGATAGCCGCAAAGCGGGGGCAGACACTTGCGCAGATGGCGCTGGCGTGGTGCTATCGAAGCGAGCCGGTATCCACGCTGATTATCGGAGCCAGCCGCTTATCCCAGATTGACGATAACTTAAAGGCTATGGGAAATCTGGAATTTTCGGCGGAAGAGCTGGCGGCGATTGATGAAATTCTGACGCCTTATAAGAGGGAAGCCTATTAATACAATTTGTAAAGACAAGTCGGGAGAGCAGGATGGAAAAGAAAAATACTTACATAAAAAATCTGGTTGAGAGAATGTCCCTTGAGCAGAAAATCGGGGCGGTGCTGACGCTGGGATTTGCGGGAACCGTACCCAGAGCCCATATTTACAGGTTTATTGAAAAATATCACTGCGGAGGTCTGCGCCTGTCCTGTGATATGAGACAGTTTGGAAGTTATGTGGACCCGAACAGCAACAAGACGGTGGTAAAGCTGGAAAACGCGGACGGAATCCGTTTTCCGAAAAACGCTCCGGTTCCCACGGCGGGCCAGTACAAAGCGGTGCTGGATGATTTGCAGGCCCGCGCCAAAAACCGTCCCCTGTCGATTCCCCTGCATTTCTCCTATGACCAGGAGGGCGGCAGCAGCGCGGACTTCTTCTTCGGGGGAGTCCAGCTCTTTACAAAGCCTATGGGAATCCGGGCAACGGATGAGCCGAAGATGGCGTATGAAATTGCGAAAGCGGTGGCCAGACAGGGAAAGGCGGTGGGATTTAACTGGATGCATTCTCCCGTGCTGGACGTCAACTCGCAGCCGGCCAATCCGGAGATTTACACCAGAGCCTACAGCGATAACGCCGAGGATGTGGCGACCTATGCAAGAGAAACCTGCAGAGGCTTAAAAGCGGAAAAAATGATTGCCACCGGTAAACATTTTCCGGGAAGAGGCCATTCTGATGTGGACGCTCATTTTAAGGTGCCGGTTATCGACGTGGACGGGAAAACCTTAAGGGAGAGAGAGCTCCTTCCCTACAGAGAGCTGATTGCGGAAGGGCTTCTGCCCTCGATTATGATTGCCCACAGCATTTTCCCGGCAATCGACCCGGATAATATCGCCACGGTATCCGAAAAGGTAATCACCGGGCTTTTGCGCAGGGAGCTGGGATTTGAGGGCGTAATCACCACGGACAGTATGACTATGGGCGGAATTGCAACCAGATACGGCGTCGCGAACGCGTGCGCCCTGTCTCTGGCGGCGGGGGCCGATATCGTTTTGATGAAAGCGGAAAACCATCTGGTGGAGGAGGTCATAGAGGCCATCAGAACCTTTATCCGGGAAGAGCGGATTACCATGGAGGAGCTGGATAACAAGGTATACCGGATTTTAAATCTGAAATATGAGTACGGCCTGTTTGGGCCGGCGGAAAATACCGGGGAACCGGAAAAAGTGCTGCAGGATAAAGCCATAAAGGAGCTGGCCCGTCAGGCGGCCAGACGGAGCGTGCTGATAGAGAGGAACCGGGAAAACATGATTCCGGTGCGGGAAGAAAAGGTTCTTGTGGTGGAGCAGAAGGTGAAAGAGTACAACGATATGTACTGGCATTCCGGTATTTTGTATGAGGAGTGTGTCCGCTACAATGAAAAGGCGGCGTATCTGGAAACCTCCTATTCCTACGACGACATTGACCGGGAGCAGATTGCCGGGGCTCTTTCGGGCTATGACGCCGTGATTGCCACAAACTATTTTCTCCGCGGAAAAGCCGGAAACAGGGATTTCTGGGAGGAGCAGATAAGGCTGCATCCGAATGTCAGAGTGGTTATCGTCACCAACACGCCCTATGAGGAGATTTCCATTCCGAAAAACGCTCAAAATGTGCTGGTGACCTTCGCCACCTCCCCGGAGAACATTAAAGCGGCGGCGGCAGTGCTTTTCGGGAAAATGACGCCGGAGGGCGTATGGCCTCTTTCGGCGAAAAAGGAAGCGCCGGAACGGACGGAAAAGGAGCTGAAAAACAGCGCAGAAACGAGGTAAAAAAATGAAGACAGATTTTGCACGCGGGCTTGCGGAGACCGTAATGAAAAGGCATCCGAAAGCGTCAGACTATCCCTACAGAGACTGGTGCTATCCGCAGGGGTATCTCCTGATTGGCTTTTCCAGACTGTGGGAGGCAGTAAAAGACGAGCGGTACCGGGATTACATTTATGAATACTGTAAATCCCATGTGACACCCGAGGGAGAGATTATCGGATTTAAGGGCGGCAGCATGGACGACATGATGGCCGGTTCCATTCTGGTGTGGATGTATGAGCAGACCGGGGAGGCGCGCTATGAAAAAGCCTGCCGCCGGATTTACGAGGCGTTTGCGGACTATCCCCGAACGAAAGAGGGGGGATTTCTGCACGGCAGGACGGGAACGCCCGGCCAGATGTGGGTGGACGGCGTTTTCATGGGCCAGATGTTTTACTGCCGCTACGGGAAAGCCTTCCACGAGCCGGCCTGCTTTGACGAGGCCAAAAGGCAGCTTGAACTGATTTACCGGTACTGCCACGCCCACGACGGGCTGCTGATTCACGCATACAGCGAGAATGAGGCTACGCCCTGGGCCGGGGCGGAGGGAAAGTCCCCCTGTATCTGGAGCGAGGGGCTGGGCTGGTACGCCCTGATTTTATCGGAAGTGCTGGAACTGGTTCCGGCAAAGCACGCCGCTTACGCCACGGCGAAAAAGCAGTTAAAAGAACTTCTGGCCGGGCTCTTGAAGGTACAGGACGCGTCCGGATTGTGGTATCAGGTGGTGGACCAGCCGGAGGGCGCGGACAACTGGTGCGATGTTTCCGGCAGCGCCATGTTCACTTACGCGTTAAGCCGTGTGCTTCGTCTCGGGATTGTGGAAGGCGAAGACTATGAAGCCGCGGCGCGGAAAGGCTATGAGGGCGTAAAAAGCCGCATGGTGACAAACGAAGAGGGACTGATTGACGTTCACGGCGCCTGCGAGGGGCTTTGCGTGCAGAAATCATATGAGGATTATGTGTATTATCCTCAGAAGGTAAACGGACAGGAGGCCGTATGCGGCTGTCTCTGGGCGGCAATTTCCATGGAGTATAATTTTGACTGACAGGCGAAATTGAAAATATCCCTTTCAAAAGACCGGTATTTGATGTAAAATGAATATTCAAATAAAAAATACAGGAGGGATATTATGCATTATCGACGTCTTGGTAAAACAAATTTGATGGTCAGTGAGATTGGACTTGGGGCGGAGTGGCTGGAGCGCCATAATTACGAGGAATGCAAAGCCATTATCGACTGCGCCGAAAGGCTGGGTATTAATATTCTGGACTGCTGGATGTCCGAGCCTAATGTGCGCTCCAATATCGGAAAAGCGCTTGCGGGCAGGCGGGAGAGCTGGTTTATCCAGGGACACATCGGTTCCACCTGGCAGGACGGCCAGTATGTCCGCAGCCGCGACGTGGATAAGTGCAGGGAAGCGTTTGAGGACCTGCTGGCAAGGCTTAAGACAGATTACATTGATTTGGGGATGATTCACTTTGTGGACGAGGAATCCGACTGGGATGCGCTTATGAACGGGCCTTACATCGGGTATGTGAAAGAGCTGAAGGCAAGCGGAAAAATCCGCCACATCGGCATGAGCACCCACAATCCGGCAACGGCCAAAAAGGCGGTGGAAAGCGGACTGGTGGAAATGCTTCTTTTTAGCATCAACCCGGCCTTTGACCTTCTTCCTCCCACCGAAAACATAGACGATTATTTTGCAGAGGAATACCAGGAAGGCTTAGGCGGCATCGACCCGGCGAGAACGGAGCTTTACAGCCTGTGCGAGCAGAAGGATGTGGGGCTTACCGTTATGAAGCCTTACGCCGGAGGCCGTCTGTTTGACGAGGGGCGCTCTCCTTTCGGGGTTGCCTTAACGCCGGTGCAGTGCATCCATTACTGCCTCACCCGTCCGGCGGTTGCGGCGGTTATGGCCGGATACGACAGCCCGGAACATGTGGAGGCGGCGGTGGCCTATGAGAACGCCTCCGACGAGGAGAAAGATTATGCGTCGGTGCTGGCCAAAGCTCCCCGCCATACCTTCGGGCAGGGCGAGTGTACATACTGCGGGCACTGCAAACCCTGTCCGTCAGGAATCGATATTGCAATGGTAAATAAATATTATGACCTTGCCGTTATGCAAAAGGAGGTTCCGGCCACGGTGCGGGAGCATTACCTTGCGCTGGAACACGGAGCCGGCGAATGTATCGGCTGTAAGGGCTGCGAGGGACGCTGTCCTTTTGGCGTGGAAATTTCCGAAAGGATGAAAAAGGCAGCGGAGCTGTTCCGGTAAGGGAAATACGGATTGAAATGAAACAGGAGCTGCCGCTTTGGCGAATGAAAATTCGGGAAGCGGCGGCTTTATTCCTGCCGCTTGAAAACGGATAAGGTAATAGATTGGGATAGCAAAAGGAACAGGTGGAAAATGACGGAAATCTATTATATTGAAGACGATGAGAATATTGCAATGGCTGTAAAGGAATATCTGGGCCGGAAAGGGTACGCGGTTTCCGCTTTCGGGACGTTGGAAAGCGGAAAGATAGCGTTGGAGCACCATGTTCCCGGCATGATACTGATTGACTGGAATATGCCGGACGGCCAGGGAAGCAGCTTTTGCAGATGGATACGCTCAAGATGGAAAGAACTGCCGGTTATTTTTCTTACCGTCCGGGATGACTCCCGTGATATTATTTCCGGCTTTGAATATGGGGCGGATGATTATGTGACAAAACCCTTTGAACTGGAAGTTCTGCATTCCCGCATCCGGGCGCTGCTGCGCAGGGCCGGAAACGTGGGGAGCCGGTATCTTTCCTGCGGCTTCATTTCAATTGATAAAAGTAAAACGGCGGTATTTTGCGGTGAAGAAGAAATTACCGTCAGCCAGGCAGAATACCGGCTTTTACAGCTTTTGATGGAAAATAAGGGAAAAACCGTCACAAGAGAACGGCTGCTGTCTCAAATATGGGATAATAATGGAAATTATGTCAATGATAATACGCTGACGGTGACGATGAAACGGCTCAGGGAAAAACTCCATCATCCCTCCTTTATCAAAACAATACGGAGCTTTGGCTATCGAATGGAGGACGAGATATGAGCAAAAAATCATACAGAAGAATAACGGCTTTGTCTGTGCTGGCGGTCGGCCTGATGACAGCGGCGGCGACGGCGTACCTTCTTACCGTTTACTATCGCCAGGTATGTTTTCATATATTGGGAAGATTCTGCGAAAGCTTGATTGAAAATAATCCGGATTCCAAACAGACTGTTTTGGAAATACTGAAAACACAGGATTTCCATATAGCAAGCGAAAATATATTATCAAACTTGTTTGATAATCATGTAATATCAAACTTTGGCTATTATCCGTCAAATTTAGGGATTATGGATACGACGGTTTTTGGGATTGCCGCTTTCAGTTTTCTGATAGGGGGTATACTGTTCCTTTTCTCTTTCTGGTATTGGCATAGGAAATCGGACGCCCGCATCCAAGCATTGACGGGATATTTGGAAAAAATAAATACAGGCGTTCAGGGATTGGTTTTTGAATCTTCCGACGATGAATTTTCAAAACTGCAAGATGAAATATATAAAACGGTAACGGAACTTTACCAGACAAGGGAAGAAGCCCTGACAGCACGAAACAATTTTGCCGAAAATCTTTCTAATATTGCCCATCAGCTTAAAACTCCGATTACCTCTGTTTCCTTAACGGCTCAGATGATGAAAGAACATTTGGGGGATACTTATGCCGTGGAAACGGCGCAGGGAAACGACGCGGCGCGGAAGGAGACAGATTCCTCCATGACGTGTAAAATGCGCGCCCATATTAAGGAGATAGAACGGCAGATAAACAGGCTCACGCATTTGGAAGAAGCCTTATTGCTGTTATCCCGAATCGACGCGGGAACGCTCTCGTTTGACAGGAAACCGACGGATGTTTTTACAATCCTTTCTCTGGCATCGGACAATTTATATGAATTGTCCGTACAAAAGGGCGTTCTGGTTGATGTGCCGGAAACGGAGGAGATGAGGGCCAATGTGGATTTAAACTGGACGATGGAAGCGGTTATGAATTTGATGAAAAACTGCATGGAGGCGGCACAGACAGGCACTGTCGTCCACTGTTCCTGTGAAGAGAATCCGCTTTATGTGGAGATTCGGATATGGGACGAGGGAGAGGGATTTGCAAAAGAGGATATTCCGCATTTGTTTGAGCGATTTTATCGTGGGGAAAAAGCGAAAAATACCGGAATCGGAATAGGGCTTTCCCTTTCAAAAGCAATCATAGAAAGGCAAAACGGAATCATCCGCGCATTCAATCTTCCAAACGGCGGGGCCTGCTATGAGATTCGTTTCTATATCCAATGAAAATAACGCAAAGCGCATAAACAGAGTATGTTTTGGGCACAGTCACCGAGATGTCACTTTCATTTGTTATAATAAAAAAATAACAAACAGGAGGATTTGGCAATATGGAAATACTCAGGTGCGAAGATATCAAAAAAGTATTTGGAAAAGACGCCGGTCAGGTCACTGCTCTAAACGGCATCAGCTTGTCTGTTGAGAAAGGCGATTTTGTGGCGATTGTCGGGGCCTCCGGCTCCGGAAAATCAACGCTTCTGCACATTTTAGGCAGTGTGGATAAGCCCACATGCGGCACCGTAACGATAGACGGCGTTGACATTAGCAGGTTAAATGCGGCGGACGCCGCGATTTTCAGAAGGAGAAAGGTGGGACTGGTTTATCAGTTTTACAATCTGATTCCCACTCTGACAGCGGAGAAGAACATCCTTATGCCGATGCTTCTTGACAAGAGGAAACCGGATTCGGAATACTTCAAAATGATTGTAAAAACATTGGGAATAGAGGACAAACTGGAAAGCCTGCCAAGCCAGCTATCCGGCGGCCAGCAGCAGCGGGTCGCAATCGCAAGGGCTTTGATTTACCGCCCGGCCATTCTTTTTGCGGACGAACCGACGGGAAACCTTGACCGGAAAAATTCAAAGGAAATCATCGACCTCTTAAAGCTGTCAAACCGGAATTTGGAACAGACGATACTTCTTATTACCCATGATGAAAAAATTGCGTTGGAAGCCGACCGGATTGTGACAATCGAAGACGGACAAATTGTCAGCGACCAGAAGCGGAGGTGAGCAGCATGTGGAAGGATTACTCCAGAAGCTATATTAAAAATAACCGCGCGTCCGGCGTAACGATTATGGCGGCTGCTTTGGCTGCGTCCATGTTTTTATCACTGTTATGCAGCATCGCTTATAATTTTTGGGCGTATGACGTTGAAAAAATCACGTTGGAGGAGGGCGGCTGGCAGGGACGCATTGTTTGCGGGACGTCAGGTCCGGACGCTTTATCTGTGATAAGCCAGTTTGCCAATGTGGAAAAAGCGGCCGTCAACGAGGAATTATCCAAAGAAGAAGGGACAGTGGTGGACGTTTATTTTAAGAAGGCCGGGAGCATTTACCGAGATATGCCGTTAATCGCGGCGCAGCTCGGACTAAATAAGGATTCCGTCAGTTATAACTCCCTGCTTTTATCCCGCTACTTTATACATGACCCGGAGGATGCGTCGCCGCCGATGCTTCTGACAATGTATGCGGCGATACTGTTTATTGTGGCGGTGTCGTTAATTTTGATTATCCGAGGCTCCTTTGAGTTATCAATGAATGCCAGAATCCATCAGTTTGGAATACTTTCCAGTATCGGGGCAACGCCGGGGCAAATCAGAACCTGCCTGCTGCAGGAAGCGGCGGTCTTAAGCATCGTGCCGATGCTGTCCGGGAGTTTTTTGGGAATTTTGATAAGCTATGGGGTAATAAAAGCTATCAATTTTTATGCCACGGATGTATCCGGACGCCACGAAGCTGTTTTTCGGTACCACCCGTTCCTGTTCGCGGTTACGGTTTTTGTTTCGTTTTTAACTGTAATTTTTTCCGCATGGATTCCAGCGGGAAAACTGAGCAGAATGACGCCGCTTGAAGCAATCAGAAATACAGACGGTTTCCTGTTAAAGAAAAGGAAACATTCCCGGATTTTATCTTATATTTTCGGCATAAAAGGGGAGCTTGCGGGAAACGCGTTAAAGGCCCGGAAGAAAGCCCTGAGGATATCCTCTCTGTCACTGCTGCTGTCTTTTCTGGGATTTTCTATTATGATTTGCTTTACCACCCTTTCGAATATCAGTACCAGATATACTTATTTTGAGCGGTATCAGGATGCGTGGGATATTATGATAACATTAAAGGATACGGAAATATCGGATTTTAACCTGACGGATGAACTGCAGGATATTTCCGGAATACAGGAAGCCGCGGTATATCAAAAAGCGGAAGCGGTAACGTTCCTTTCGGAAAACCTACAGAGCGATGAGCTGTTATCGCTTGGCGGGCTTGAACAGGTTGCGGGAACGCCGCAGAAGGACGGGCAGTTTCAGGTGTCCGCGGCGATTGTTGTTCTGGACGACACAAGCTTTTTAAACTTCTGCTCACAGATTGGGGCTGTGCCAAAGCTTGACGGGGCAATCGTATTCAATCAGATTTGGGACAGCATAAACAGCAATTTCCGTTATCCGAAGTATGTTCCTTTTGTGAAGGAGGATAACCGGACAACAACGCTTTATAATAACGGCAAAACCGTAGAAATCCCTGTCTTATCCTATGCGAGGGAAGTACCCTTGCTGCGGGAGGAATATGATGACTACGCCCTTGTACATTTCGTTCCGCTTACTTTGTGGAATCAAAGGATGGGAGAGGTATGCGAAGCGGAATCCGACAGCTATATCCGTATCCTTTCAGACAAAGCTGAAAACCTTGCGGATTTAGACGGTTTGGAACAGGAAATCGTGCGGCTTGTATCGGAGCGGTATGAAATCGAGAGTGAAAACCGGATACAGGAAAGATTGTCCAATGAAAGTTTAATTCAGGGCATGGTAATGATTTTGGGAGGTTTCTGCGTATTGCTTGCCATGATTGGGATTGCAAATGTGTTTTCAAATACCTTGGGGTTTCTCCGCCAGAGGAAACGGGAATTTGCCCAGTATATGTCTATTGGCCTGACGCCGCGGGAGATGAGGAAAATATTCTGCATCGAAGCCTTTGTGATAGCAGGGAAACCGCTTTTGATTACATTGCCGCTTACGGTACTGTTTGTGCAGTTTTCCGTAACGGCAAGCTATTTGGACCCGATGGTATTCTGGTCAGAGGCGCCGGTCCTGCCGGTTTTACTATTTGCGGCCGCGATTGTACTGTTTGTCGCGCTTGCCTATTATATTGGCGGAAAGCGTCTTTTACAGTGCGACTTAAATGAAACTTTGCGGAACGATACGCTTGTTTAGCAAAATCAGAGGGGCTGCGGCCTCATCACAGAAAACCGCTTCACAAGCCTTGCGGAAATTTCCACCTTGGAGGTATGCACAACCTTAGAGTCAATCTGTTCAATCAGCAGCTTGGCGGCGGTTTTCCCTATATAATGGCGCGGCACATCCATTGTAGTTAAGGACGGCTCCACGATTTTGCTCTCGGAGATATTGTCAAATCCGATTATGGAGATATCCTCGGGAACCCTGTAGCCGCGGAGCATAAGCGCCTTCATGGCGCCGATGGCAATGATATCGTTGTCGGCAATGTAGCACCCGGCAAGGGGGTCGTTCCTGTCTATGATTTCCAGCATGTCCGCCATGGCGGCCTCAATGGACGGGGAAAGCCTGTGAATAACGGAGCGGGACGGAGACATCCCGCTTTCTTTTATTGCCTTAAAATATCCCTCCTGCCGCTGGATGAAGTTCGGGATGGAGTAGCTTGACTGCAGGTAGCCGGGTTGCGCGCCGGTGGTGCCGATAAGATAATTGGCGGCAAGATACGCCCCCTGAGAGTTGTTAATCAGAACGCTGGTGCAGTCAAGGGAATCGAAACAGGTGTCCAGAAGAATCGTAGGGTAGCCCAGGGAGAGAAAACGCTGGCAGGCTTCCTGCCGGATTTCCGTTCCCATAAGGATGATGCCCTTGCAGTCGGAAATACGCAAATCGGAAAAGCAGTCCTCAAGGACGTCAACCTTCTCGTAAAACTGCATCATCTTCACGGTAAAATTTTCTTTCTGGCACTCCCCCCTTACGCCGTCGTAAAGCTCATTAAAAATGGGAGTATAGGAAAGGATGGCGTTATGGGTCTTATAGAAAATAATATAGATGGAACCGCTCCGCAGAGGGTCGCTTTTTATTTTAGTAAAGTCGTACCCGTATTCTTCCGCGGCTTTAATAATTCTGGCACGGGTTTCCGTGCTGACCCCGGCTTTGTTATTAAGCGCCATGGAAACGGCGGTTGCCGATATTCCCAGTCTTTTCGCCAGTTCTTTTGCAGTGACGGCCATTTTCATCGCTTCCTTTCCCTGTAAAAATCTCTATTTACCAGTATAATGAAAAAGCAAATATTTGCAATAAATAAAGTTAAAATAAAGTAAAATTCACTTTATTATTTGTTGAAATAAAGTAAGGCATGCCGTAATCTATACTATATAAAAGAGGCAGAGAGCTTGCGGAACTAATGTGGCAAGGAGGGACCCACGAAGTGGGAGGATTCCTTATCACCAGGCAGACACTGGCGAACTTCAGTTCGCATGGAATGTGTCTGCTCAAAGAAAAGAGCAACAGCAAGCGAACGGAGAGTGCACGGAACGATTTGTGAACGCAGAAATGCGGTCGCAAATTGTTCCAGACAAAGGTGTACTGGAAGTGAGCTTGCGGAACTAAGGATAGGAGGATTTAAAAATGGCAGCAGTAAAACTTGGTTTTGCACCTACGAGAAGAAGTATTTTCAGCGCGCCGGCAGCGGTGGAGTATGCCGATTACACGAGAAAAAAACTGAAAAAAATGGGAGTTGACTTTGTGGATATCAACGATATCGCAGAAGACGGCCTGCTCCATGACGACGGAGACAGAATAAAAATCGAGGAAAAGTTTAAGAAAGAAAAGGTGGACGGCCTGTTCTTCCCTCACGGAAATTTCGGAACGGAATACGAGGTGGCGAGGCTGGCGAAAAGCCTGAACGTGCCCGTTCTTTTATGGGGGCCCAGGGACGAATGCCCGGACGAAAAGGGAATCCGTCTGCGCGACAGCCAGTGCGGCATTTTCGCCACGGGCAAGGTCCTTCGGAGATTTCAGGTTCCTTTTACCTATCTGACAAACTGTAACCTGGAGGACGCGGAATTTGAAGAGGGAATAGGCAGATTCCTGGCGGTATGTAATGTGGTGAAAACCTTCAGGAGCATCAGAATCCTGCAGATTGGGCCGAGGCCTTTCGATTTCTGGTCAACCATGTGCAACGAAGGCGAGCTTTTAGAGAAATTCAATGTTCAGCTTGCGCCCATTCCCATGCCGGAGCTTACGGAAGAGATGAAAAAGGCAAAGGAAGAGGGAACAAAGGTAAACGAGGTAGTGGCTTACTGCAAGGAAAACTTCAATATTGCAATTAAGGACGAAGAGCTTTTGAACGTGGCGGCTCTTAAAGTGGCAATCAGGAACCTTGCCGATAAATACGGGTGCTGCGCCGGGGCAATCCAGTGCTGGAACGCGCTGCAGTCGGAAATCGGAATTATGCCCTGTGCGGCAAATGCGCTTCTCAACGAAGAGGGATTTCCGGTAGTGTGCGAGACAGATATTCACGGAGCAATCACGGCCCTTATGGTGGAAGCTGCCGGAATGGATAAGAGCAGAAGCTTCTTCGCGGACTGGACGGTGCGCCATCCTTTTAACGACAACGGCGAACTGCTGCAGCACTGCGGCCCCTGGCCTGTTAGCTGCGCTTCCTGCAAGCCTACCATCGGCTATCCTCTGGCGTTTTCCCATCCGGGCGCGGTGGAAGCGGAGGCAAAACACGGAGAGCTTACGTTGGCAAGGTTTGACGGCGACGGCGGTGAGTATTCCCTCTTACTTGGAAACGCTAAGGGAATCGACGGCCCTTACACCAAGGGAACCTATCTGTGGATTGAGGTGGAAAACTGGCCGAGGCTGGAGGCAAAGATTGTGGAAGGCCCTTACATCCATCACTGTGTGGGCATCCATCAGGACGTGGTGCCCGTGTTGTACGAAGCCTGCAAGTATATCGGCGTAAAGCCCGACCTTTACGATGATGTGGAGCAGAAAGTGATTGATACGGTACATGGGGTAAAGGCATAAGCAAATTCCATTATGCGCGGAAAGGAGCATGGTTATAAAGATGAAGAAAGCAGAATTTGATGCAAAGGCATTGACAGTAAAATCTCTCGAGCTGCGCAAAGTGGTTCTCGAGATGATTAGAAAATCCGGCGGCGGCCATATCGGAGGGGACTTTTCCGTGATGGATACCCTTGTTACCCTGTACTTTGACCAGATGAACGTAAGTCCGGAAAATATGGATGATGAAAACCGGGATTACTTTGTAATGAGCAAGGGACATTCCGTGGAAAGCTATTACGCGGTGCTCGCGGCGAAGGGATTTTTTGAGACGGAAACGGTTATCAATGAATTTTCTCAGTTCGGCTCCAAATTTATCGGACATCCCAACAATGAGCTGCCCGGAATCGAGATGAATTCCGGCTCCTTAGGACATGGGCTTCCCGTATGCGTGGGCATGGCCCTGGCATGCCGCAAGGAAGGACGGCCCAGCCGCGTTTATACGGTAATGGGCGACGGAGAGGTGGCGGAAGGCTCCGTATGGGAAGGCTTTATGGCGGCCGGACATTATAAGCTGGGCAATCTGTGCGCGGTGGTTGACAGGAACCATTTGCAGATTTCGGGAACCACGGAGCAGGTTATGACCCACGAAAATCTTCACGCCCAGATTGAAAGCTTCGGATGGAACGTGATTGAGCTGCAGGATGGAAACGATATCGCCCAGCTTCACGGGGCATTCGAGCAGGCAAAGACGGTGACCGACAGGCCCACCTGCATTATTGCCAACACCATCAAGGGCTACGGCGGCGGAGAGGTCATGGAAAACAAGGCGGCATGGCATCATCACGTACCCACGCAGGAGGAATACGAGCAGATAATGAAAGCTTTAGACGCGAAGAAGGAGGAAGTGCTGCATGAATAAAATTCCAAACAGGCAGGTAATCTGCGAGACCCTTATGGCTCACGCCAAAGAAGATAAAAGTATTATCGCATTGTGTTCGGATTCGAGAGGCTCCGCTTCCATGACCCCCTTTTTCAATGCATTCCCGGAACAGTCCGTGGAGGTGGGCATTGCGGAGCAGAATCTGGTGAGTATCTCCGCGGGCCTGGCGCACTGTGGGGAAAAGCCCTACTGCTTTTCGCCGGCATGTTTTCTCTCCACCAGAAGCTACGAGCAGGCAAAGGTGGACGTGGCCTATTCCGACACCAACGTAAAGCTCATCGGCATCAGCGGCGGCATCAGCTACGGGGAGCTGGGCATGAGCCATCATTCGGCCCAGGATATCGCGGCAATGTCAGCCATTCCCAACATGAGAGTCTACCTTCCCAGCGACAGGTTCCAGACCGCAAAGCTCATTGAAAGCCTTTTGAAGGATGAAAAGCCCGCTTACGTCAGGGTGGGACGCAATCCGGTTGAGGATATTTACAGCGAAAGCGACTGTCCTTTCGAGATGGATAAGGCCACGGTGCGGGGAGAACTTGAAGGAGAAAACGATGTTGCCATCGTTGCCTGCGGGGAGATGGTGCGGCCTGCCATGGAGGCGGCAAAGCTCCTTGAGGAAAAGGGAATCAGGGCGGTGGTTCTGGATATGTACTGCGTAAAGCCGCTTGATAAGGACGCTGTGATAAAGGCTGCGGAGCATGCGAAGTTAGTGATAACGGTGGAGGAGCACGCGCCCTTTGGCGGCCTTGGCAGCGCCGTCGCGGTGGAAGTGTCGGCCAACTGTCCCAAAAAGGTCATCACAATGGCGCTTCCCGACGACCACGTGATTACCGGAAAATCGGCGGCGGTATTTGATTACTACGGACTGAACGCGGAGGGGATTGCAAAGAAGGCTGTGGAAAACCTGAAATGAAATAAGAGCAAAAGTCAGGAGATAAGCTGAAATAAAAATAAGAGCAGAAGCATGAGAGGAAAATCTGAGGCAGGATATTGCCTTGGATTTTCTGAATATAATCAGGAATTTGGAGAGAAGGGAACATATGGAAAAGCAAAGTGCAAAGCAAACTGCAAAGGAAATTGCAAAGCATGATGTACAATATGATGCAGGGCGTCATGCCGGAAAATATATTGTCAGTATCGACCAGAGCACGCAGGGAACCAAGGCGCTTCTTTTTAATGAAAGGGGCGAGCTGTGTATGAGGACGGATTTGCCTCATAAACAGATTGTGAACGGTAAGGGCTGGGTTTCCCACGACGGGGAGGAAATTTATCAGAACACCATTCAAGTGATTAAAAACGTTCTGAACATAGCAAAGGTAAACCCCGACGAGGTGGCGGGAATTGGCATCAGCAACCAGCGGGAAACCGGCATCATGTGGGAGCGGGAAACCGGAAAGCCTTCCGATTACGCCGTTGTATGGCAGTGCGCGAGGGCGGCGCAAATCTGCGAGAGAAAAGAAATCAGCGGCATGGCGGGAAAGATAAGGGAAAAAACAGGGCTGCAGCTCTCCCCTTACTTTACCGCAGCTAAAATCTGCTGGCTGCTTGAAAATGTAAAGGGGGCAAAGGAAAAGGCAAAAGACCATAACATCTGCCACGGAACTATGGATTCCTACCTGATATACAGACTCACGAAGGGCGAAGTGTACGCCACGGACTATTCCAATGCTTCAAGAACCCAGCTCTTTAATATTTTTACCCTTACATGGGATAAGGAAATCTGCGGCAGCTTTGGAATAGACACGGAAAACCTTCCGGAGGTGAAGGATTCCAACGCCTGCTTTGGCTACACGGACTGCGAGGGCTTTTTTGCAAAGCCCATCCCCATTTGCGGGGTGATGGGGGACTCCCATGCGGCGCTTTTCGGACAGAACTGCCGCTTAGAAGGCAAGACAAAGGTGACCTATGGAACCGGCTCCTCCATTATGATGAACATCGGGGAAAAGCCCATATTGAGCAGCAACGGCCTGGTGACGTCGCTGGCATGGGGCATCAGCGGGAAGCCGGAGTATGTTCTGGAGGGAAATTTGAATTACACAGGGGCGGTAATCACCTGGCTGAAAGACAGCGTGCACTTAATTGAGAGCGCGTCCGAGACGGAAGCGCTGGCGAAGGAGGCTGCGCAGGAGGATAGTCTGTATCTGGTTCCGGCATTTTCCGGTCTGGGCGCGCCTTATTGGGACAGCAACGCAAGAGCGGCCATTGTGGGAATGGACAGAACCACGGGAAAAGCGGAGCTTGCAAGGGCGGCTCTTGAGAGTATTGCCTATCAGATTACGGATATCGTACGAGCCATGGAGAGAGACTCGGAAAAGAAAATCGGGATTTTGCGGGTGGACGGAGGCCCTACAAGGAATCAATATCTGATGCAGTTCCAGAGCGATATTACGGGAAGCGAGGTTTCCATCTCCAGAATAGAGGAATTATCCGGGACAGGCGCGGCTTTTATGGCGGGAATGGCTCTTGGCGTGTGGCAGGAGGAAATTTTTGACACCATAAGCTGGAGCAAGGTTCTGCCGCAGATGACGGAGGAGGTCCGGGAAAGAAAATACGGCGGCTATAAGAATGCCGTAGGTATGGTCAGAACAAATTAAAAAGGACAGAATGTCAGATACTGCGCACGCACGGCTGGCGGGGCATCTGACGTTTGAGTTAAAAACAGGAGGATGACAGATGCAGACAGTAGAAAAATGGGGAATTTTTGAAGTGAGCAGCAAGGGGAAAAGCGACGGAAATCCGTTTCTTGATTACACTATGACAGCTATCTTCAAAAGCGATAAGGAGGAGGTGACGGTAAACGGTTTTTATGATGGGGACGGAGTATACAGAGCGAGATTTATGCCTTCTTACGAGGGAATCTATACCTACGTAATCGGAGGGGATTTTTCTGATAATATAGAGGAAAAAGAAGGAGCCTTTGAGGCTGTCGCTCCCTCTATGGGAAATCACGGCCCGGTTCTGGTAAAGGATAAGGTACATTTTGCCTATGCGGACGAAACGCCGTACTTTTCCATCGGAACCACTTGTTATACCTGGGTGAATCAGCCTCTTGAGAGACAGGAGCAGACACTTGAAACGCTGCGAAACAGCGCATTTAATAAAATCAGATTTTGCTTTTTTCCGAAATTCTATGAGTTTAACACCAAAGAGCCCTTAAGCTATCCTTTTGAGAGAGGAAGCGGGGAAGGGCTGGACGAGGAGCTTGTAAAAAAGGAAAAAGAAGACAGATTCATATTTCCGGGGATGAAAGAAGAGGAGCAGGATTACAGTTTTGATTACTACAGACCAAACGCGGAGCATTTCAGAAAATTTGACCTGAGAATCGCCCAGCTCATGGAGATGGGTATCGAGGCGGACATGATACTCATGCATCCTTACGATAAATGGGGAAACAACGAGATGGGAAAGGCGGCCTGCGATGCTTATCTGAGATATGTGGTGGCAAGATACGGCGCTTACAGGAATGTGTGGTGGTCCCTTTCCAATGAGTTTGACTTTATAAAAACAAAGACGCCGGAGGACTGGGAGCGCTACGGGCAGATAGTTTCCGGGTGCGATAAGTTCCACCGGCTTCTCTCCGTACATAACGGAGGACCCAATTATGATTTTTCAAAGGACTGGGTGACCCACTGCTCCCTTCAGAGAGTTGACTTTTACAAGACAACGGAAACTACCGATGAATTTCTGGAAAAATACGGAAAGCCGGTGGTCTGGGACGAGATTTGCTACGAAGGAAATATCGGACTTGGCTGGGGCAACATTACGGGGCAGGAGTTGGTTCGAAGATTCTGGGAGGCATTTATGAGAGGCGGCCACTGCGGACACGGGGAAACCTTTATGGATGCGGAGGACATTCTCTGGTGGTCCCATGGCGGCGTTTTGAAAGGGGATAGCCCGGAGAGGCTGCGCTTTTTGCTGGACATTCTGAAGGATGTTCCGGGAGGCTTTCTCACAAAAGGTCAGGGAGTGTTCGACGAGGTTGTGGGATATGCCGGAGGAAAGACGGGAGAGGGCATGGCAAGCTGCTATGACTACTCCATTCACTACCTGGGTATCTGCCAGCCGGTCTATCGCCTGGTGATGCTTCCGGAGGATGCGGATTACGAGGTGGATGTCATCGATACATGGGATATGACGATTACGCCTCTTGGCAGAATGCGTGGCTTTAACAGGGTGGAAATGCCCGGAAGGCAGTATATGGCGCTACGGATTCGTAAGGCGGTATAAAAAGAAAAATGAAACTTTCTTAAAATGGAAACGCAGTAAATAATGGATTGTGAAAGGGGCGGGGGTGGGATATAATCAGGGTAAGAAGGATAACATGGAGGTATGCTGATGAAGAGACCGTTTCCGATAGGGGTTGAAAATTTTGCAGATATGGTAAAAAACGATTATTATTACGTAGATAAAACCATATTTATGAAAGAATTGCTGGATTTGAAGGGAAAAGTAAATTTATTCATCCGCCCCAGACGCTTTGGAAAAACCCTGAATTTAAGTATGCTCCGGTATTTTTTTGAAGATACCGGAGATAGCGATAGAAATGAGGAAAATAAAAAGCTTTTTTACGGAATGAAAATTATGAAGGAGGGGGAAAAATACACCGGTCAGATGGGAATGTATCCGGTGATGAACCTGACTTTAAAATCTGCAAAACAAAGAGATGTGGAAACCGCTTATTACATGATACAGACCGGAATTGCAGCTGAGTTTGAAAGGCACAGAAGCATTGTGGAGGAGGGAAAAGAACGCCTTTCCGGGAATGAATATGAGCGGTATATTGCGATTGCAGAGGAAAAGGCAGATGAAAAGGAAGTAAGAAACTCTTTGTTGCTGTTTTGCAGGTGTATGTACAAAATCACAGGGAAGAATACGGTTATCCTCATAGACGAATATGATGTCCCTCTGGAAAACGCATATTTTGCAGGCTTTTATGAGAAGATGGCGGATTTTATCCGTTCCCTGTTTGAAGCGGGGCTGAAAACCAACGATTATCTGCAGCTTGCAGTAATCACCGGATGTCTTCGGATTTCAAAGGAAAGTATTTTTACCGGCCTGAATCATTTGAATATCGTATCAATTCTTGATAAAAGATTCAGTGAACATTTTGGCTTTACAGAGTCCGAAGTGCGGGATATGATGTCTTATTATGAGGTAAGCAGCCGTTTTTCGACAATGAAGGAATGGTATGACGGATATATCTTTGGAAACACCGACGTCTATAACCCGTGGAGTGTAATCAGGTTTTTATATGATTTGAGCGCTGATATTAATGCGTTCCCGCGTCCCTACTGGATAAATACCAGTTCGAATGACATCATAAAGGAGCTGATTACAGGGGCGGACCGGGAAACAGGAGAACAGATAGAGTCGCTCCTTCGAGGAAAACCGTTGGATATTCAGGTGCATGAGGAAATTACCTATGGAGATATGCGCAGCCGGGGGGAGAGCCTGTGGAATTTCCTTTATTTTACCGGGTATCTGACGAAAGAGAGCGAATATTTCAAAGAGTCATCGGTGTTTTTAAAAGTACGAATTCCCAATACGGAAGTAAAGACGATTTATCAGAACACCATTTTGGGCTGGTTTCGTCAGACCATAAAGAAGCAGGATTTCCATGCTTTATATTGCGCCATGGAGGAGGGAGCGGCGGAAACAGTCCGGGATATTATCAACAGTCAGCTATTTTCGACAATCAGCTTTTATGACAGTGCAGAAAATTTTTATCATGGATTTATGCTTGGCGTACTGAGCCAGGCAGGGGAATACATTGTGAAATCCAACGGAGAGGCAGGAAATGGCAGGGCTGATATTATTATGCGCTCTCCCAGCCGGCATGGATTTGCCATAATATTTGAGCTGAAAATAGCAGAGACAATTGACGGGCTGAAAGAAGCCTGTGAAAAAGGCCTTCGGCAGATTGATGAAAGAGGTTATGCAAAAGAACTGGCAGAAGACGGGTACAGACAGATCAGAAAATATGCCGTTGCATTTTACAAAAAGGACTGTGAAGTAATGTGCCCTGAGGATAAGGAACAGATATTTGACAAAGATTGCTGACAGGAAGACAGCACAGGAAACAGGAGGTTTTTCCCGATGAAACAGGAGGAACTTTATGATTTTCTCATAGCCGGGACCGCTACTGTGGTGGAAGCCATGCAGAAAATTGATTTGAATACAAAGGGAATTTTATTTGTAACAGATGAGGAAGAAAAGCTGGCCGGGGTCATCACTGACGGAGATATCCGCAGGTGGCTGATCAGAACCGGAAATCTGCAGGAAGAAATCTGGCGGATCATGAATAAAAATCCCAAAATTATTTACTGTAAAGAAAGAAACAGAGCGCAGGAATTTATAGAAAAA
>OFFW01000776.1_pt1 | contig 21308 bp, 15 predicted proteins | sample 1521501 | NCBI WGS metagenome assembly OFFW01 (sample SAMEA3504107, study PRJEB24116) | mouse gut metagenome | biome: mouse gut; feature: mouse-associated habitat; material: faeces | place: Denmark | collected 2011
CGGCGCCTCCGCCGGCACATATCCGGAAGACGGAAGCCATTCCTCCACGCTTCTCCTGCACAGCCGTACATATATCGTAGCGGGATACTTGCACCGCTCCGTCCCGCATGCCACATAGGTGTGGGCGGGAATGGCGATGTCCTCAAACCGCGCGGCTCCTCTGCCGGAATACATGTACCTCTTTTTCATCTGATAATACTCCGGATATTCTGACAGCCCGGCAGGAGGGCTTTCATGAAAATATGAGCAAATAGAAGTGGAATAAATATTTTTTTCTGTTATAATAGCCCTTAGATAATAGAATTAGCTCTTCAATTCTATTATAGCCCTTGGATAATCAGATTTGGAGGAAGCCTCTTATGTTAAAACGATTGACCAGCGCAAAGGAATACATAGATTTCATCAATGAAATAAACCGCGACCCGAATTTCAGCGACCCCATGCTCAGCAACGAAGAGCAGATACGCGGCAATCTATTGGATGCCCCGGACAAGCCCTCAAACCAAATCTGGGGCGTTTTCGAGGGAGCTCAGATCACCGGCCTGTTCGTGTTCCTGATATTGGAGGAGGAATCCTATATCGAAATGCTGGTAGGCCTGTCCCGCAGCCCAAAGGCCTATGAAGAGATGCTGTCCTTCCTGAAGGGGACTTACAAAGGCTGCCTGGCCGATTTCGTCTATAACCCGGGCAACCATCTCCTCCATAAGCTGTTGCTGGATGAAAAATCCGAATTCGAGACCGAACAGCAGAAAATGCTGCTGAAAAGAGAAGTCCCCTGCCAGAGCAGCCTTCAAGTGGAACTGTACAGCCCGAAATACAGGGAACAATATATCGCCATACATTCCAAAGAAGGCTATTGGACCGCGGAAAAGGTCATAGACGCCCCCGACAGGTTCCGCATCATCCTGGCCATAGAACAGGACGAGGTAGTGGGCTATATCGACATCACCCATAAGTTTGAGGAAAACGAGCCTTTCGATGTGTTCGTCAAAGAAAACTTTCGCCGCAAAGGATACGGAAGGGCCATGCTGGCCAAAGCCATCGAGCTCAACAGGCCCAAACAGATGATGCTTTTGGTGGACGCCGACAACGCTGCTGCGATCTCCCTGTACGAATCATTGGGCTTCGTCAAGGCCGTGGGCGAAAACAACTTAACGGCGCATGTTTCGCTGTGAACATGCGCCCTGCTCCCCATGCGGCAGCGAGACGATGGCTAAACCACGGCTTCCACAATCGTCTTTCCGCCGATGGAGAGCTCCTTCACCCGATCCTGTCTGTCTCTCCCTGTGAAAACACGTCACTGGTGATGGCCTCCTTCGCCATGAACAGATTCAGCAGACACATCTCAAAAATACGGTTCGCAACAGCCACATGCCCGTCTTCTTCCTTTAAGAATCCAAACATGACACCGAGATTGATGGACTTCTCCTCCGGGCTGAAGGGTATCCGCTTTCCACGGTACAGAATGTCCTCTATCATGCTGCGCAGCTCCGGATAGAGATCGAGCTGCTTTGCCATGCTTTCGAACAAAGGCATGTTTTCTTTTAAAAGAATCGCCACCGCCCGCTCCACGCTCCTCTTTGACCAGGGCGCCGCCGAATCCTCATGCCCCTCTTCCCGGGGAAGCTCTTCACTGATGCACTTACAGATAGCGGAAACCAGCACCGGATAGCCCGACGTATACGCGTAGATTTCCTCCGCCACCGCCCTGATGTCCATCCCTGTGTGATGATCGGCCTCATATCCCCCCAGCATGTCGGCAATCTGTGCTGCCGAAAAGCTCATGTCAACCTTAAACTTTGCGGCGATATTCCATGGGCTATTATACTGATGCTCCTTTTCGGGGCGCAGCTTCAGCTTCAGATTCTTGATATCATATACCCCTGCAAGAATCACAGAATGAAAAGCCGGCATCTTATCCCGCTTCAGATAATACCCCCTGATCTGTGCCAGGAAATCAAGAAATACCTGATTGTTCGATGCACTGTCAATCTCGTCGATCATCAGCACAATGGGCTTTGGCGCAGCCCTGCACATCCCGCTCAGCCGGACGAACAGCTCGTTCAGGCTGCTGTTTACCGCCTTATCCGTAAGCTCCTCCAAAGGCTTCCGCAGATCTTCCCTGCCGTCTGCCCCCGCCAGGGCGAGCCCCTCCAGCACAGCGCTGGCAAAAACACGCACAAATGTGGCCTCGTCCGCAAAGTCCTCCGTGCCCATCAGCTGGAAATCAAGCGCCAGGACGATATATTCCTCTTTCAGATACCGCTCCAATGCATTCAGGGTCGTGGTTTTTCCATATTGCCGTCCTCTGTTTACGACGAAATATTTCCTTTTGTCAACCAGCTCCGTTTTAATCCAGGCAAGCCTGTCGTCAAGCCGCACCATATAATGCTCTTCCGGTCTGCATACCCCTTCTGTATTGAAATGTCTCATCCCCTCTTCGCCTCCAATGTTGTACCGTCCATAATCATTCGCTTTCACGCTTTTTCCAGCTATCACAATGACATCCCCCCACATCCGCTTCCATTCGGCCCGGGCACCGGGCGGCTGCCATGCGGAAAAGCCGGGCGGCTCATCGTTCTGAAATGCCGATGCTTTCAGGGGTATCTGGATTAGGCAAAAACAGCGACACTGTCGTTCCTATGCCCTCCCTGCTCTCTATCTGCAGATTGCCATGGTGCGCCTCCGCAATGGCCCTGCACAGGGACAGGCCGATGCCGGAGCCTCCGCTCTGCCGGGAGCGGGCCTTGTCCACCATGTAGAAGGCCTCGGTCACATGCCCCAGCTGCTCCCGGGGGATGCCGATTCCGTAATCCCGCACCCTTATCACCGCCCTGCCGTCTTCCTTCTCCAGGCTGACGTCGATCCGCTGATTCTCCCCTTTCAGCGCGGATGCCTTCAAGGCATTGTCCAGAAGGTTCAAAAGCAGCGACATCAGCAGCTCCCCATCGGCCTGCACAGTCACCGGCACGAGATCTTTCCGGATCGTGCACCGCCGCTTACGGCACACAGGCTCCAGGGCCTGCACCGCCTTCTCCGCCAGCTCTCCCAGGTCCACCGGGTGCAGCACCAGCGCCGTCCCCTGGAGGGACACCAGCTCCATCAGCTTGGAGGACAGGGATTTCAGCCGCCGGGCCTCCGCCGCGATGATGGACGCGCATTCCCGGCGCTCCTCCTCCGGCATATGGCTTTTGATAGTCATGATGTCCGCAAAGCCCAGAACGGAAGTCAGCGGCGTCTTCAGCTCATGGGCCATGTTGGCGATGAAGGTCTCCCTGCTGGCCGCCAGCGCCTCCACCTTCCGGATATTGTCCTGGATTTCCCCGGACATGGCGTTCATATGGCGGGACAGCTCCCCGATCTCGTCATGCCCTCCCGCCGGAACCCGGTATCCGTACTCTCCGGCCGCAATCCGCTCCGTGGCCGCCTCCAGGCGCTTCAGGGGCCTTGTCAGTCCCAGGATGGAGAGAAGCAGCGCCGTCGCTATGGCCAGGGAGACTCCTCCGCACATCCACTGGCAGAACCGCAAGTCCTCCCAGAACCGGCGGAACAGGTCCGATACGTCGCCGGACACCTGCACACGGTAGAAGCGCCCCTCCCAGAAGGCCGTGGCAGCGGAGCCAATCCACCAAATCCCCTCCCGCTCCTCCAGTGCGGTGGCCCCTCCGGCGGCCTCCCGTGGAAGCCGGGCGGCGGAAAAGCCGTCTGTCTCTATGGGCATGATGCTGATATCGTACTTCTGTGATTCCCCTGCGCCTTTTCCGCCGTCCCGAGCCGGGGCCTGCTCCCTCTCTTCGCCGGAATCCATTCTGAAGGCCCTTCCGTCCGACTGACTTCGGAACTCCTCCGATGCAAGGCAGAATTCCGCAAACAGGCCCTGCAGCTCCCTCTCCGTCAGCAGCAGCCGCCCGCCGTCATCCTTTTCCTCCTGGATCAGATGTCCTATCTGGGCCATGGCGCTGTCGCGGACGGTCTGCACCTTTTCCTTTGCCAGCAGAAGGGCATTCCTGTGGTTCCGGGCCAGCAGCAGCAGGGAAATAGCGCTGGCGGCCAGGGCCGTCAGGAACAATGTCAAAAGGAAGATTTTCTGCCAGAGCCTCATGCCATCCCCCCTTTCCGAAATCTGGCGCAAGCCTCCCCCTCAGATGGCCAAACAGGCGCACCCTCGGCGCGACAGAGCCTGCATCCCATGCCCTCCGCACGGCACACTGACTCCACGGCTTCACATCTTCAGCAGCTTGTAGCCATAGGTGGGCACAGTCACCAGGCGGCCCTGGAGCCCCAGCTTCCTGCGCACCTGCTGCACATGGGTGTCCACTGTCCGTGTCTCCCCCTCGAAGGCGTAGTCCCAAACGGCGGACAGCAGCCGTTCCCTGGAGATGACGATGTCCTGATGCCGTATGAAGAAGACAAGGACGTCGAATTCCTTGGGCGACAGCGCCACGGCCTGGCCGCCCTTTTCCACCGTATGCCTTTCGGCATCCAATGTGATGTCTCCGTAGGCGAGCACCGTCTCAGCCTTATGGTGGCGCTTCATCACCAATTCAATCCGCGCCAGCAGCTCCAGGGCCTCAAAGGGCTTCACGATATAGTCCTCCGCCCCGGATTTAAGTCCCTGCACCTTGTGGGCCACGTCCTGCACCGCGGTCAGGTATATCACAGGAACTCCTGAGTCCTTCACGCTCTCCATCACCTGGAACCCGTCCAGCCCCGGGAGCATCACATCCAGAAGAATCAGGTCGAAGCCCCCGCCGCAGACCCGCTGCACCGCCGAGAGGCCGTCGCTGCAGATTTCGCTGTCGTAGCCGCCCATGGTCAGGCAGGCCTGGATATATTTTGCAATATTGCTGTCGTCTTCCACAATCAGTATCTTACAGGACATCTACATCCCTCCGCTCATATGGCATCCGTCATGCGCTTCTCCGCCCCGATCCTTTTCCCGATTCGGTTATCGGCAACTCGTAGTTCCATTGTAAACCTATGCCTCCTGACTTTCAATAGGCGTTATTTTTTTCCGCTATCTTTTTCAGCCCCTCCGCATAGGCTTCCTCTTGTGCCGGCTCCTGCACATAATTATTATCTCGCATTTTCCCATAAAATGGGAGTTTTTTCAGAGCTGCCTGTAGATGGAAATCTGCCATTGTAATTACGGCTGATTTCTTTTATACTGGAAGAAGGACGCGCATGAACACAGGTGAGAATCGGCGGATATACGGCAAAAAGCATATAGAAGAACTGCAAGTAGTAAGAACATGCGTTCGAAACCCAGGGAAAGGAGCGTGAAGATATGGCATGGAAGAAAAGCATTCCGAAGAAAGGCATTCCACGGACAATCGGAATCGGAAACCAGGACTTTGAAACCATTCGCAGCCGTGGAGATTTTTATATCGACAAGACGGACTTCATAAGGGAGTGGTGGGAAAGCAGAGACAGCGTGACGCTGATCTCCCGGCCCAGGCGTTTCGGCAAGACGTTGAACATGAGCATGATGGAGAAGTTCTTCTCCCTGCGATACGAGGGCCGGGGGGAGCTTTTTGAAGGCCTGTCCATATGGCAGCATGAGGAATACCGGGCGCTCCAGGGGGGCTATCCGGTGCTCTTCTTAAGCTTCGCGGTGGTCAAGGAAAATACCTTTGCGCAGGCCAGGCAGAGCCTCTGCCGGGTCATAGAGGAGCAGTACAATAAGCATGATTATCTCCTGGAAGGGGATCTGCTCAATGAGAAGGAAAAGGAGTTCTACCAGGAAGTGACGGCAAAGATGGCGGACAATACTGCTGCGGCTTCCCTGCGCTCCCTGTCGGATTTCCTCCGCAGATACCATGGGAAGAATGTAATCATTCTTCTGGACGAATACGATACACCCATGCAGGAGGCCTATGTCAACGATTACTGGGAAGAGATGGTCGCATTCATCAGAAGCCTGTTCAACGCCACGTTTAAGACGAATCCGTATCTGGACAGGGCCTTGATGACAGGCATTACAAGGGTCAGCAAAGAGTCCGTCTTTTCGGATTTAAATAATCTGCAAGTGGTGACGACTACCTCCCCCAAATACACCGGCTGCTTCGGCTTTACGGAGGAGGAAGTCTTTGCGGCATTGGACGAGTTCGGGATGTCCGATAAAAGGCAGCAGGTGAAAGACTGGTATGACGGTTTCACATTCGGGCAGAAAAAGGACATCTACAACCCCTGGTCCATCATCAATTTCCTTAAGGAGGGCAGGGTCGGCGCATACTGGGCCAACACCAGCTCCAACAGCCTGGTGGGGAAGCTGCTGCGGGAAGGCAGCCCGGATGTGAAGACAACCTTTGAGCGCCTGCTGCAGGGAGAGTCCATCCGGATTGAAATTGACGAGCAGATCGTCTATCATCAGCTGTCCGGGGAAAAAAACGCGGTCTGGAGCCTTCTGCTTGCCAGCGGATATCTGAAGGTGAAAAGCTTCCATTCTTATACCACGGAATACGGCGAGTGGAAGGAAGAGTATGAGCTGGCCCTGACGAATTTTGAAGTCCGGGTCATGTTCCGCAAGATGGTCCGGGGATGGTTCGACCCTGCCGTGTATAACTACAATAATTTCATCAAGGCGCTGCTGCTGGGCGATATCAGGGCCATGAATACTTATATGAACAAAGTGGCCCTGGAAATGTTCAGCTGCTTCGATTCCGGGTCGAAGCCTTCCGAAAAGGAGCCTGAGCGGTTTTACCATGGTTTTGTGCTGGGGCTGATGGTGGAGCTGGCGGATAAATACTTGATCACCTCCAACCGGGAGAGCGGTTTCGGGCGCTATGACGTGGTGCTGGAGCCAAGGGCGCTGCCAGGGGGTTCGGCTTCGGATGCCGATACGGCGGATGCCAAATCCATGGACGCAGTCATTATCGAATTCAAGGTGCAGGATAACGATGAGAAGGATTTGTCTGATACGGTGCGGAATGCCCTGGCGCAGATTGCGGAAATGGAGTACCAGGCAAATCTGATTGCAAAGGGAATACCGGAAAGCCGTATCCGCAAGTACGGCTTCGCGTTCTGCGGAAAAAAGGTCCTGATCGGTGGCAGCGCCAGCTTCCAGGCACAATGAAAACCGCTCCGCAATCCATCCGCGGAACGGTTTTCCCCTCAAATCGTCATCCATTCGCGGGCGACACCGGGAGCCAGAGCTCTATATAGCGCTTCTCGCTGTCCGGATTCCGGAACCAGTGGGTCACCGAAATCTCCGGAGCCTCCGCCAGCACATATCTGGAGGAAGGGAGCCATTCCTCCACGATCCTCCTGCGCAGTTGTGGGAATATCATGGTGGGATACTTGCACCGCTCCGTCTCGCATACCACATAGGTGTGGGCGGGAATGGCGATGTTCTCGAACCGCGCGGCATCCTCGGCATTTCCAAGCTCCTCCTCCAGATGCTCCCTCTCCCACTCCCGAAGCTTGGCCGCGATATAGAAATCGTACCCCTCCTCCCGGAAATTCGTCATGACTCCATAGCTGGTCACCGGGTCTCCCGCAAGCCCCTTCAGCGCATACTGGTTCAGCCTGGTGGTCACATAGAACGCTTCCTCCTGGGCATCCCGCTCCGCGGGGCTTCCCGTAAAGAACCTCTTGTAGCCCGTGAGCACCATCTCCGGCTTCTCTTCTATCCTGTAGTCCATGCTGCTGCCTCCTTCCAATGATATCCGGATGGACAGGCGGGCAAAGGAGCGAAGCCTGGCCCCCGGCTCGCGCGCAGCCGACGGCGTGATACCGTGGAACCTGGCGAATGCTTTGGCGAAGCTGTCCGGGCTCTCGTACCTGTACTTCACCGCCGCGTCGATGACCCTGATCTTGTCGGCCGCCAGCTCCATCCCCGCCAGGGTCAGCCTGCGGCTGCGGATGTACTCCCCCAAGGTATAGCCGCACAGGATGCTGAACACCCTCTGGAAATGATAGCTGGAGGAAAAGCCTGTCCTGGCTATCTCCTCATAATCCAGCTCCTCCGTGATGTGGTCTTCGATATAGTCGATGGCCCTCTGTATCCCTACGACCCACTCCATTCATCGCTCCCCCAGGCCGGCATATCCCCGCGCCTGACCTGTCCGTCTTTTTTGTCTCCGATTGTTCTGTTGCTTTTACCATGGTATGGAGACATTATACCGGAAGAAAACGCCCTGCGCCCGACTTTCCCTGCGGATGGGTGACGGTATGCCCTTTTTATGCGGAATGCAGGCGGCCCCAGGCTAAACCACCGCCTCCACCCGGCTGATGATTCCCTTGTCCTTAAGGACCTTGATTTTCTGGGAAACGGTTTTTCTGCTCACTGTCAGCCTGTCAGCTATCTCAAGGATTTTCTTTTCGCTTTCCGTTAAAGCGCCATATGTTTTATCAGTCACCTTTTTGGTCACCTTTTCAGTCACTTTTTCAGTCACCTTTGCGCTTTGAACTTCACCATGATATCCCCGCCATGGACAATGCAATATCCCCTCTGCAATCCTGCACAAAGAGGAACACTTCCCAGGCTTCCTTAGCGTGCTCGAAGTCCTCCATGCCCAAGAAATAAGCCGCAAACAGGATTTCTATGCATTCCATCACCCAGGGGATTGCAGCCTTTTCTTCCGCGGACAGGCGCGTTATGCTCTCATAGCCCTCGATGGCGGCTCTCACGTTTTCCGTCCATTCCTTTTTGGTGAAAGCCTCCTCGGCCTCTTCCGCCAGCAGCCCTGTCAGGAAGTAGCAGATGTCGAAAATCCTGATGTTCCTCTGGCTCAGGTCGAAGTCGATATATCCCGACAGCTCGCCTTCCGAGAACAGGAAATTCCCGAAATGCACGTCTCTGTGAATCAGCTGTTTCGGCAGAAATTCATACACGTTTTCCAGGGATTCCACTGCCCTCGCACAGGCTTCCCTGTCCACTGTCTTCCACTCATCCCGGGCCAGGTTCTCCCACACCCATCCCTTCATCTCGTCCAGCAGGCTGTTGTCCCAGAACCCGATCTCCTTCTCGCATTCCAGAAACGCTTTGTGCAGCCGGGCTATGGCGCAGCCCATTTTCCGGGCCATCTCCTTATCCTTACTATCCGTGATGTTGCTGCCCTGCAGCTTCCGGGTCAGGAAGAAATAGAAGCCCTCCTGTTCCGCATATTTTTCCCCTGTTTTGGTGGGCAGGATTTCCGCAACCGGGATATGGCATCCCGCCAGAATCTCAGATATTTTTATGTTCCTTTCCAACTGATTCCTGTCGCTGTATGCCTTCATCACATAGGCATGATCGACTTCCCAGGCTGTGTTATAAATCTGGGATATCTGCCGGATTTCCATTCCCCATAATGGCAGAATCTGTTCTATCTTCTCCCTCATTTTCCGATGTTTTCTCCTCTCCCCGGCGAGAATCCTTCTGACGCTTGGCTCCGCCGGGTATAGGGTTCCAGGCTGTCCGCTGGTTCCTGCTTTCCAGATGCTTGCGGTAGATATGGTGGTTGCGCTTCATGGGCATGGGATTCCGTAATCTCTTATCAGGGAAACGGCAATCTCTCTCGCCACCGCGCTGGATACCTCCCGATCCGCTGTCTCCCCCAGATAGACGCAGAAGCAGACCCGGTGCCCCACATCCGCGAATCCCGCATACCAGGCGTCCACCACGATGCCATCGGATTTTCCCATACCCGTTTTTCCATAGACAGAAAAGGGCTCTGCGCCGGTCTCCGGAAGGAACATGACCTCTTCCAGAGCCGCCAGGATGTCCGGAGGATATTCGGAGGCCTGGCCGAAAATCCGCTCCAGGACTTGGGTCTGTTCCCTGGGCGAGATTTTCAGGGAGGACTCGATCCAGAAGCCGGTCAGGGCCGGATTGCTGTTGTTGTTATTCAGACGGCCCTCCCAGTCGGATATGTCGCAGTTTCCATATTGCAGAAGTTCCAGGGCGTCCTGTATGGCCTCAGGGCCTATGTCGTCAATCACCTGTCGGTAATACCACACGCATGAGGTGCGGAAAGCGGTGGGAAAATCAATATCCTGGTTCCAGTCATCGCTCCAGAAAGCCTCGCCGCTCCAGGGGCGGGTGGAATCCTTTTGGTCAATGGCACCGCTCTCCAGCCCCACCAGGGATGAAATAATCTTGAACGTGGAGCATGGGGAGCGGCGGGTGTCCGCCAGATCTTCGTTGTAGATCTGGAACGTATTTCCATCCGGGTCAAAGATGACTGCCGCACCGTTCAGATCGCCGAAATAGGAGCTCCAATCCGGACGAAGCGTTGTCACAGGGGGCACATCCGCAGGCTCTTTTGCGGCTTCCGGAACGGCTCCGGCGGAAAGGGCATCCTTTTCCTCCGAATCTGCCGGGGCTTCTGTCTCATTTGGGGCATCCGTCTGCGTCTGCGTTTGCATATCATTTAGAGCCACCGGCTCTGTTTCTGTCCGGGGCGATGACGATTCCTCATGTTCCGCCGCGCATCCGGACAAGATTGCAGACAGCAGGATCACAGGAATAACCAGTCTCGTACATCTCATATGGCAAAGTCTCCTCACTGAATCATTAACTCCCTTAAATCCTCCCAGACTCATCTTCCTTCGTCCTCCCGGATTCTCTCCGGGACATTCCTTCCAGGGTACAGTGCATCTTCTTATCCGCTTCCATTCTAGCAAACACAAAGAAGAAAGGCAATGCCATATTTCTGCCGAAAGGCCTCGCATCATTCAACCAAAATGGAAAATGGCAGATTTTCATTTAATTTCTGGAAAACCGCTCCGAAATGTGGTATTTTTTTATTAGAGCAGCCCTCATCAAAGGCGTTTGCAGCCTTCGCAGTGGGGTATTGTATACAAAAAGATAAAGGGGCATTTCTCATGAACGAAAGACGGAACAGCAACTGGAAACGAATATTGACAGGATGGTTATCTGCATTCCTGCTATTTGGCACGATAAATGGTCGTCCGGGAATGCCTCCGGCAAATGCGGCAGGGGCAGCGGTACAGGTGACGGAGGGGCAGGAAGGACAGGAGGGCCTGGAGGGCGAGCCGGAGGCCCATGTATGCTGCGAGCTAGAGGAAGAAAGGACACAAAGAGACTAATACTTAAGTTCGACCGAGAATTCTTCCAAAAATGCTCTTCTTAAAGCAGGCGCATTGCGGAAAAGCCCCACCGAATCGTTCAATGCACAGGACTGCACTGCCGCCAGGACAGCCTCTTCTGTGCGCGATGCCTCCGCCAAAACCTGGGAATAGTAGAACAGATAGCCACCAAGATGATTTATGTTGCATTTCAACATGGCAATGTCAATACGTTCATATAGCGCAATCAGCTCGGCATGACGATTCTGCCGGTAAAGCGTCTGGCAATATCGCAGGTACACATTCATCAGGAACGTATTCAGGAAAAGAACATCCAGCCTGTTCTTTTCCACATAATGCAGAATATGAGAATAATACAAAGTCGCCGTCCCCTGCTCCCCTGCCGCCTGGTAGCTCTGGGCCATGAGGTTCAGGATGGACAGCTCCTGCCAGGTCAGGCGGCAGCCGGAGAGATTATAAATGTCAAAATCCGGCAATGTCAGCCCCAGCGCTTCCGACAGCCTAAAGATTCTTTCCCTTGGATCCTCCGGCTCGTAAGCAATGTCCACCAGGTACTCCTGGCGGTAAAGCGCACTTTCCCCATCGACCAGCCGTTCCATCTCCGCCTGATACTCCCGACGCGTCTCTTTGGGCAGCAACTGGTCGTGAATCAACTTGAACTTCAGATCATAAAATCTCGCATCCTTCTCGCTTCCCCAGAAAGTAAACGCCCGCTCCGATATGCCCAGCCGCTGCAGCAGGGCCTCTGCCAGAGCGATGTCCGGCTGGAGGTCTCCGGCCTCTATCTTAGACAGCTTGGACGCGCTGCACAGCCCCCGGCAAAGGGTCTGTTGGGAGATTTTCTGTTCTGTGCGGAGCTCCCTGATCAAATCTCCAAAGGTATAGATGTCCGGTGAGTCCGTATCATAGACGCCGTCGGCCAGCCCTGCGCCGTCCATCCCGTGAAACGGATACGCCTTCAGGGGCGCCGCCTCCAGACTGCGCATATATTCCGTCACCAGGAAGTCCGTCCTCTGGCACAGATACTCCCTGCAGACAGCGGCATAGCAGCTGTCCACCGCCTGGGCCGAGTAGAATACCGCTTTCAGGAAGACATCCGCCCTGTCCGGATTTCCCAGATGATGGTGGCACAGGCCTGTCAGAAAGCATAGTTCGAACAGAGGCGCGCATTCCACGTTCCCAGCCATCCTGTGCCGGTGGAAGTCCGCCATCTCCAATCCTGCGGCATACTCCCCCATGGCAATCAGGTACTTGGCATATACCACGGCATCCTCCGCCTGCATGCGCTCTTTCTCCAGATAAGTGAATTTACTATTGGCCAGATATTCCGCAATCTGTCCGTGGATGGCAAGGCAGCCATCCGGCCTTCCCAGATACAGCTCCTCCTGGGCCAGCGCCGTCAGGAGCCTGATTTCAATCTGGGACAGCATCAGATGCCGGAAATCGGACAGGCAGATGTCAGGGCGCGTGATATGCAGGGCATCCAGAAGGGCATCATAAATCGATTGGTGGGAGCCGCAGTATGAGCGGAACTGCAGCCTGCACTGGAGCAGCAGCCATTCCTGGCAGTACAGCCTGTTGTCCGCCCAGCCCATCTCCTCAATGCCTCTGAGCTCGTCCCAGGCCCTGGGAAGCTGCCACGCGTCCAGATAAAAGCCCGCGCGTTTCAGGCGATAGTAGCAGTCGAAGTCATCCCTTCCCGCGAAGACCGGAAAGCGGTGGCAGGGCGCGCCGGCACGCTCCATCAGCGCCTGGAAGGTCGCAGGGCTCACCCCCGACACCCCGGTCTCTATCCTGGACAGGGCCTGCAGGGAGCAGATGCCGTCGGCCAACTGCTCCTGCGTCAATCCGGCCTTCCGCCTCGCCTCCCGGATGATGTCTTTCGTGCTGCGAACTCCCATTTTATAATAATCCTTTCTCTTTTTTACATTTATTATAATATGGATTCCAGTAAAATTCAACCAGGATGGAAATTAAAAATTTTCCTGTGGCTTGCTGGAAAAGAAGCGCAAATTGTTGTATTATGATATACGTAATCAGAAAGCATGCGACCTACTACAGAAAGATAAAGATAGGAGAGATGATTATGAGCAAATTGAAAAAGAAAGCATTTGCCGTTATCCTGGGTGGTGCTCTGAGCGTTATGAGCTGTCTTCCTGTGTTTGCGGCTGAATCCGGAATAAGCCCTCATGTCCAAACTGCGCCGTGTAATCAATGTCGCATAGGAACCGTCTATAAATATACGACGGAAGAATACAAGCATGACGAAAGGATTGACGGAATCCTTTATAAGGTATATAAAGTGACTGTATCGAGTTCCTGCAATAATTGCAACTACCAGAATTCATACAGCTACGAGGATCACAGGCGTCAATAACACATCAATCCTAAAACAGCAGATTTTTTCACAACATTCCGACCATGCGTTTGTATGGCCGGAATGTTGGCGTGAAAGGGAGGCAACTATGCAAATCAGGCAGAAAACCCATGACAAGAAAACCCCCAATGCCGCTCCCCGGCGAAAACTTCGGCGGGCAGTCTTATTTCCGGCCTTAGTTCTGGCCCTGGCACTGACCGGCTGCGCCAAGGGAGGCGGGGAGGAAAGCGACTCCCCTTATGTCTACGAGACCCAGTTCCACTCCCCCGAGGGCGGCGTGGAGGACTTCACTGTATCCGGTGATTCTGTCTACTACAGCACCTTCGATGGAGAATTCTACCAGTGGACACCGGGCGGGGAGGCCAAGAAGCTGGACATAGAGCCCTTTATGGAGGAGACTGACAGCCGTCTCCTCCAGGCGGACCTTCAGGGGAACCTGTATGTCTTCTATCGTGTGCCGAATCCGCCGAATTCCGCTTCCTACTATCTGGTAAAATACGATGCCGCAGGAAAGGAGCTGGCCAGGCAGAACGTCTCCCTGCTCACCAGCCAGTTCTCCCCCTACGAGACGGCAGTAGATGGGGAGGGGCGGCTATATCTCAAAGGGATAGATAAGCTCCTCCTGTTCGATGGAACCTGCGGCTATATAGGAGCTGTGAAGGCTCCCGAGGGAGAGACGCCAAGCTGGCTCGCAGGAGATGCCGCAGGCCATGTCTACTGCAGCCTGTACAACTCCCAGTATGATGGCATTATACGGGAGGTCGTCTATGGCGGGGAGGCATCCGGAGACGAGCGGAGCGTCTCCCAGGCTCAGAGCACATCCCAGGAAGACGGCCAGCGAGGTTCCACGGAGGGCGGCCAGGACGCATCCTCACAGGATGCCAAAATCGCCTCTTTCAGGAATCCGCTTGGAGAAAGTGTGTTTGGAAACCATCTGGCGGCCTATGGCGAGGACTGTTTCCTGACCTCTGCATACAACGCCCTCTATCTCTATGATACGGCGGCAGATACCCAGAGGTTGCTGCTGCAATGGGCGGACTGCGACATCGATCCAGACTCCGTTATGCGCGTCGCCACGCTGGCGGACGGGCGCATCGCAGTGCTCCTCCAGGAGGATGAAGGCACCGGCGAGCTGGCCGTGGTGGAGGAAGTCCCCAGGGACCAGGCCGCCGAAAAGGAGGTCATCACCCTGGGCGTCCTGCAGGCCGGAAACAGCTATCTGACGCGCTGCATCTCCCAGTTCAACAGGCACTCCCCTGACTGCCGCATCGAAGTCAGGGAATATTATGATGCCTTCCTGGATCCGGGGCAGTCCGAGGCCACGGAGGAGGCCCGCACCGCCCTGCACCTGGACATCTCCTCCGGCCGCTGCCCGGACCTCCTGGTGCTGGAATACGACGATCTGGAGGCCTATGCCGCCAAAGGGCTCCTGGAGGACCTGGCCCCCTATCTGGAGGAGGACGGGGAGCTGGAGCTGGCGGACAATGTGATAGAAGCCTACACCTTCCACGGTAAGCTCTGCGCCCTCCCCGGCGCGCTGCAGATCCGGACGCTGGCAGGGCGCACCGAACACCTGGGGGAGCTGGGGGACGCCGCGGGCTGGACGCTGGAGGAGATGATGGAGTTCATAGACAGTAACCCTGACAGCACCGTATTCTCCGCGGATGCCGGACAGCTCCTGGAATACAGCCTCGTCTTCAACCAGTCCCATTTCGTGGACTGGGAGGCGCATACCTGCGACTTTACATCCGATGAATTCATACGTCTGCTGGAATTCTGCGGGCGCTTTTCCGACAGAAAGGGGACGGAGGGCGCAGAGGTCCTGGACATGATGGAACGGAGCAACACCGCCCTGCTGCACGAGGTGGAGCTGGTCAGGCCGGAGGACATCGCTATGCTGGCGCAGATCCTGGCGACGGAGGACATTTCCTATGTGGGTTTCCCCACGGTGGACGGGCGGATGGGAAACCTGCTGGAGGACTGCGGCGGGACATGCGCCATCTCCGCCAAGTCAAAGCACAAGGAGGAGGCATGGGCCTTTGTGGAGCTGCTGCTCACCGGGTGGGAGAATCCCCCCAAAAGCTATTCCGCCCTGGTGGGCACAAAGGGCTTCCCCACGGAGCTGGGCACAAGGGAGCGGTATTTCGCAAAGGTCACGGAAAATCCCTACAGCATAGGGGAGGACGGAGAAATCTACATGCAGGACGGAAAGCCTGAACGGCACGCCGACCACATACTCTCCTCAAGAGCGTTGCAGGTATTCTTCTATACGCCCCTCCCCGAGGAGACGGAGCTCATATGCGCCCTGCTGGATTCCTCCACCACCGCCCGGGGCGGCCGCCAGATATCCTCCATCGTCGCCCAGGAGGCGGCGAGCTACTTCAACGGCCAGAAAACCGCGGCGGACGTGGCTGCCCTCATCCAGAACCGGGTTTCCATCTACCTGGAGGAGCAGAACTGAGATCTGGAGGCCTTGAATCAGTTTGTATGGCCTGAATGTTGGCATGAAAGGGCGGCGTGGAAGACTTCACGGTATCCGGTGATTCTGTCTACTACAGCACCTTCGACGGCGAATTCTACCAGTGGACGCCGGGCGGGAAGGCCAAGAAGCTGGACATAGAGCCCTTTACAACCGAGACTTGCAGACGCCTCCTCCAGGCCGACCACCAGGGGAACCTCACCAGCCAGTTTCTCCCCTATGAGACGGCAGCGGACGGGGAGAGGCGGTGGAGGCTCCCCAGGGCGAGTATCCAAGCTGGCTCGCAGTAGACACCGCGGGCCATGTATACTGCAGCCTGTATGACACCCAGGACTATAAGATGTCTGCATTCCAGTAAAATTCAATTTGAATGGAAACAAAAAATTTTCCTGTGGATTGCTGGAAAAGAGATACCACTTGTTGTATTATAATATACGTAATCAGGAAGCATGCGGCCTACTACAGAAAGATAAAGATAGGAGAGATGATTATAAGCAAATTGAAAAAGAAAGCCTTTGCCGTTATCCTGGGTGGTGCCCTGAGCATTATGAGCTGTCTTCCTGTATTTGCGGCTGAACCCGGAATAAGCCCCCATTATAAAGTTGCACTTTGCAATCAATGTAACAGCTGGTCTTTTTTTACAAATCGGACAGAAGTATATAAGGGTTCCGAAAGGATTGACGGGATTTTATATAAGATATATAACGTGACTGTAGAAAGTCACTGCGATAACTGTAGTTACAATAAATCAGAGAGTTACACGGAGTACAGACGTCAATAACGTATCCTACCAAAAACAGCAGAATTTACACAGCATTCTGGCTATACGCTCGTATGGCCAGAATGTTGGCGTGAAACGGAGGCAACTATGCATATCAGACAGAAAAGCCATGACAAGAAAAATCCCAATGCCCCTTCCCGGCAAAGCCTTTGGCTGGCAGTCTTATTTCCAGCCCTCTTCCTGACACTGACCGGCTGCGCCAGGGGGGGCGAGGAGGAAAACGACTCCCCCTATGTCTACGAGACCCAGTTCCACTCCCCCGAGGGCGGCGTGGAGGGCTTCACGGTATCCGGTGATTCTGTCTACTACAGCACCTTCAACGGCGAATTCTACCAGTGGACGCCGGGCGGGGAGGCCAGAAAGCTGGACATAGACCCCTTTACAATCGAGGTTGACCATCGTCTCCTACAGGCGGACTATCGTCTCCTCCAGGCAGACCACCAGGGGAACCTGTATGTCTTCTATAGTGTGCCGAATCCGCTGAAGTCCGACTTCCGCTATCTGGTGAAATACGATGCCGCGGGAAAGGAGCTGGCCAAGCAGAACGTCTCCCTGCTCACCAGCCAGTTTCTCCCCTATGAGACGGCAGTGGACGGGGAGGGGCGGCTCTATCTCATAGGGATGGATAAGCTCCTCCAGTTCGATGAGGCCTGTAACTGTATAGGGACAGTGGAGGCTCCCGAGGGAGAGATGCCAAACTGGCTCGCAGCAGATACCGCGGGCCATGTATACTGCAGCCTGTACGACACCCAAACTTATGAGACGTCTGTCATACGGGAGGTCGTCTGTGGCGGGGAGGCATCCGGGGACGGCCAGGGCGGTTCCCCGCAAGATTCCCAAACCGCCTCCTTCGGGGATTCCCTTGGCGAGACTGTGCCCGGAAGCTATCTGGCGGCCTATGGCGAGGACCGCTTCCTGACCTACGGAGACAACGCCCTCTACCTCTATGACGCGGCAGCAGATACCCAGAGGTTGCTGCTGCAATGGGCGAGCTGCGCCATCGATCCCGCCAGCGTGGAGCGCATCGCCACGCTGGCGGACGGGCGCATCGTGGCGCGCCTTGAGGAGGATCAGGGCAGCGGCGAGCTGGCCGTGGTGAAGGAAGTCCCCAGGGATCAGGCCACTGAAAAAGAGACCATCACCCTGGGCGTCCTGCAGGCCGGCAACAGCCATCTGCTACGCTGTATCTCCCAGTTCAACAGGAACTCCACCGATTACCGCATCGAAGTCCGGGAATATTACGACACCTACCTGGCTTCGGGACAGGCCGAGGCCAAAGAGGAGGCCCGCACCGCCCTGCACATGGACATCTCCTCCGGTCGGTGCCCTGACCTCCTGGTGCTGGAATACGACGACCTGGAAGCCTACGCCGCCAAAGGGCTCCTGGAGGACCTGGCCCCCTATCTGGAGGAGGACGGGGAGCTGGAGCTGGCGGACAATGTGATAGAAGCCTACACCTTCCACGGTAAGCTCTGCGCCCTCCCCGGCGCGCTGCAGATCCGGACGCTGGCAGGGCGCACCGAACACCTGGGGGAGCTGGGGGACGCCGCGGGCTGGACGCTGGAGGAGATGATGGAGTTCATAGACAGTAACCCTGACAGCACCGTATTCTCCGCGGATGCCGGACAGCTCCTGGAATACAGCCTCGTCTTCAACCAGTCCCATTTCGTGGACTGGGAGGCGCATACCTGCGACTTTACATCCGATGAATTCATACGTCTGCTGGAATTCTGCGGGCGCTTTTCCGACAGAAAGGGGACGGAGGGCGCAGAGGTCCTGGACATGATGGAACGGAGCAACACCGCCCTGCTGCACGAGGTGGAGCTGGTCAGGCCGGAGGACATCGCTATGCTGGCGCAGATCCTGGCGACGGAGGACATTTCCTATGTGGGTTTCCCCACGGTGGACGGGCGGATGGGAAACCTGCTGGAGGACTGCGGCGGGACATGCGCCATCTCCGCCAAGTCAAAGCACAAGGAGGAGGCATGGGCCTTTGTGGAGCTGCTGCTCACCGGGTGGGAGAATCCCCCCAAAAGCTATTCCGCCCTGGTGGGCACAAAGGGCTTCCCCACGGAGCTGGGCACAAGGGAGCGGTATTTCGCAAAGGTCACGGAAAATCCCTACAGCATAGGGGAGGACGGAGAAATCTACATGCAGGACGGAAAGCCTGAACGGCACGCCGACCACATACTCTCCTCAAGAGCGTTGCAGGTATTCTTCTATACGCCCCTCCCCGAGGAGACGGAGCTCATATGCGCCCTGCTGGATTCCTCCACCACCGCCCGGGGCGGCCGCCAGATATCCTCCATCGTCGCCCAGGAGGCGGCGAGCTACTTCAACGGCCAGAAAACCGCGGCGGACGTGGCTGCCCTCATCCAGAACCGGGTTTCCATCTACCTGGAGGAGCAGAACTGAGATCTGGAGGCCTTGAATCAGTTTGTATGGCCTGAATGTTGGCATGAAAGGGCGGCGTGGAAGACTTCACGGTATCCGGTGATTCTGTCTACTACAGCACCTTCGACGGCGAATTCTACCAGTGGACGCCGGGCGGGAAGGCCAAGAAGCTGGACATAGAGCCCTTTACAACCGAGACTTGCAGACGCCTCCTCCAGGCCGACCACCAGGGGAACCTCACCAGCCAGTTTCTCCCCTATGAGACGGCAGCGGACGGGGAGAGGCGGTGGAGGCTCCCCAGGGCGAGTATCCAAGCTGGCTCGCAGTAGACACCGCGGGCCATGTATACTGCAGCCTGTATGACACCCAGGACTATAAGATGTCTGCATTCCAGTAAAATTCAATTTGAATGGAAACAAAAAATTTTCCTGTGGATTGCTGGAAAAGAGATACCACTTGTTGTATTATAATATACGTAATCAGGAAGCATGCGGCCTACTACAGAAAGATAAAGATAGGAGAGATGATTATAAGCAAATTGAAAAAGAAAGCCTTTGCCGTTATCCTGGGTGGTGCCCTGAGCATTATGAGCTGTCTTCCTGTATTTGCGGCTGAACCCGGAATAAGCCCCCATTATAAAGTTGCACTTTGCAATCAATGTAACAGCTGGTCTTTTTTTACAAATCGGACAGAAGTATATAAGGGTTCCGAAAGGATTGACGGGATTTTATATAAGATATATAACGTGACTGTAGAAAGTCACTGCGATAACTGTAGTTACAATAAATCAGAGAGTTACACGGAGTACAGACGTCAATAACGTATCCTACCAAAAACAGCAGAATTTACACAGCATTCTGGCTATACGCTCGTATGGCCAGAATGTTGGCGTGAAACGGAGGCAACTATGCATATCAGACAGAAAAGCCATGACAAGAAAAATCCCAATGCCCCTTCCCGGCAAAGCCTTTGGCTGGCAGTCTTATTTCCAGCCCTCTTCCTGACACTGACCGGCTGCGCCAGGGGGGGCGAGGAGGAAAACGACTCCCCCTATGTCTACGAGACCCAGTTCCACTCCCCCGAGGGCGGCGTGGAGGGCTTCACGGTATCCGGTGATTCTGTCTACTACAGCACCTTCAACGGCGAATTCTACCAGTGGACGCCGGGCGGGGAGGCCAGAAAGCTGGACATAGACCCCTTTACAATCGAGGTTGACCATCGTCTCCTACAGGCGGACTATCGTCTCCTCCAGGCAGACCACCAGGGGAACCTGTATGTCTTCTATAGTGTGCCGAATCCGCTGAAGTCCGACTTCCGCTATCTGGTGAAATACGATGCCGCGGGAAAGGAGCTGGCCAAGCAGAACGTCTCCCTGCTCACCAGCCAGTTTCTCCCCTATGAGACGGCAGTGGACGGGGAGGGGCGGCTCTATCTCATAGGGATGGATAAGCTCCTCCAGTTCGATGAGGCCTGTAACTGTATAGGGACAGTGGAGGCTCCCGAGGGAGAGATGCCAAACTGGCTCGCAGCAGATACCGCGGGCCATGTATACTGCAGCCTGTACGACACCCAAACTTATGAGACGTCTGTCATACGGGAGGTCGTCTGTGGCGGGGAGGCATCCGGGGACGGCCAGGGCGGTTCCCCGCAAGATTCCCAAACCGCCTCCTTCGGGGATTCCCTTGGCGAGACTGTGCCCGGAAGCTATCTGGCGGCCTATGGCGAGAACCGCTTCCTGAACTCCGTAGACAATTCCCTCTATCTCAATGACCTGACGTCAAATACCCGGACGGCACTGCTGCAATGGGTGAATTGCGACATCAATCCCGACTTCGTGCGGCGCATCGCCACGCTGGCTGACGGACGCATCGTGGCGCACCTCCAGGAGGATGATGGCATCGGCGAGCTGGCCGTGGTAGCGGAAGTCCCCAGGAACCAGGCCGCCGAAAAGGAGGTCATCACCCTGGGCATCCTGCAGGCCGGCAACAGCCATCTGTCGCGCTGCATCTCCCAGTTCAACAGGAACTCCCCTGACTGCCGCATCGAAGTCAGAGAATATTACGATGCCTACCTGGATTCGGGACAGCCTGATGCCACAGAGGAGGCCCGCACCGCCCTGCACATGGACATCTCCTCCGGCCAGTGCCCGGACCTCCTGGTTCTGGAATACGACGACCTGGAGACCTATGCCGCCAAAGGGCTCCTGGAGGACCTGGCCCCCTATCTGGAGGAGGACGGGGAGC
>OFFW01000788.1_pt1 | contig 21074 bp, 21 predicted proteins | sample 1521501 | NCBI WGS metagenome assembly OFFW01 (sample SAMEA3504107, study PRJEB24116) | mouse gut metagenome | biome: mouse gut; feature: mouse-associated habitat; material: faeces | place: Denmark | collected 2011
ACATATTTTGTAGCCGCCACAAGCCCCACAAACACAAACAGGCAGATCAGTACCATCCACCATGGGGTCGTACTCAAGAGAAGGCCTGCCGTCGCCGCAATGCCTTTTCCCCCCTTAAACCCCAGATAAAACGGATAGTTGTGCCCCAGCACTGCTCCCATGCCTGCATACATGGAAAGGAGGGGCAGGATATCTCCGCAGCTGTTCCGGTAAATTGCCTGAACAGTAAGGACTGCAAACACACACTTGAAAGCATCTCCGAGAAGCGTTGCCACTCCCGCCTTCCATCCAAGCGTCCTCAATGCGTTCGTCGTACCCGCATTGCCGCTTCCCTGGCTGCGGATGTCGATATTGTGAGCCTTCCCGTATATATACCCCGTCTGGAAGAGGCCAAAAGCATAGCCAATCAATACACAGATTATACGTTCCATACTTACCTTTCCTTTTCCTTTCTCTCCCGAATAAAGAATTTGAGAGAAGTTCCCCGAAATCCGAAAGCCTCCCGTATCTTGTTCTCAAGATATCTTATATAAGAGAAATGCATCAGCTCCCTGTCATTTACGAAAATTACAAAAGTAGGCGGTTTCACGGCCACCTGGGTGATATAGTAGAGCTTCAGCCGCTTGCCCTTGTCCGAGGGAGGCTGCTGCATGGCCACCGCCTCGGCCATGATCTCGTTCAGTACGCCCGTGGCCACCCGCATGGCATGGTTCTCGCTGACCATGTCGATGACATCGAAGAGCTTGTGCAGCCGCTGTCCCGTCAGCGCCGATATGAAGATGATCTCCGCATAGGGCATGTAGGAAAGCACATTCCGGATTCTTTCCGTCACCTCATAGATGGTCTTGTCATTTTTTTCCACCGCATCCCATTTGTTCACGGCGATAATGACGGCCTTGCCCCGCTCATGGGCGATCCCGGCAATCTTCGCATCCTGCTCGCTGACGCCATCCACGGCATCGATGACCAGAACCACAATGTCCGACCGTTCCACCGCACTGACCGCACGGAAAATCATATACCGCTCCAGATCTTCCTTGATTTTATTCTTCCTGCGCAGTCCTGCCGTGTCGATGAAAACATATTCTTTTCCGTTGTGGGTCACTTCCGTGTCCACGGCGTCCCGGGTAGTTCCCGCAATATCGGATACAATCAGACGTTCTTCCCCCAGCAGCCTGTTGATCAGGGAAGATTTCCCCACATTGGGCTTTCCCACAATGGCAATCCTGGGCCGGTCGTCCTCTTCCCCTTCCCCGCTGTCTTTGTGAAAATAGGACACCACTTCTTCCAGCATGTCCCCCAGTCCCAGCTTGTTGGCCGCGGAAACGGCATGGGGCTCCCCTATGCCCAGATTATAGAATTCATATACATCCGCCATATACTTTTCAAAGCTGTCCACCTTGTTGACCACCAGTACCACCGGTTTATGGGAACGCCTGAGCATATCCGCAACCTTGGCGTCCGAGTCCACAAGTCCGTCCTTTACGTCCACCAGAAAAATAATCACGTCTGCCGTGTCAATGGCAATCTGGGCCTGGGCCCTCATCTGGGACAGGATGATGTCCTTGCTGTCAGGCTCGATGCCCCCTGTGTCTATCAGTGTGAAGGTCTTGTCCAGCCAGGTGATGTCCGCGTAGATCCTGTCCCTGGTGATGCCGGGGGTATCCTGCACGATGGATATCCTCTGCCCTGCCAGGGCGTTGAACAGGGTGGACTTTCCCACATTGGGCCTGCCCACTACCGCCACGATTGGTTTCGTACTTTTCTTTGCCATAATTCACCTCTCTATAGTCAGACTCCGGATTCCGCCCCGGCGAAGGTTCTGCAGCCGCGCTTCCGATACATCCCGCAGATGCCCGACGTCCCGCAGACGTCCTGGCGTTTCCAGGCAGACGGCGCGCCGTTCAGTCCCTCCCGGCCGCCAGAACGGAATCAATAAAATCATTTCCGCTTGATTTTACAATATTAATCGGCACTTGTAAAGCCTTTTCCAGTTCCGGGACCCTACAATCGTCCAAAAACACATCCTCGCCGCTCCTGAGGATGTTCTCCGGCAGAAGCAGGCAGCGCCCAAGAGGCTTCCCCCGCAGCTGTTCCAACAGGTCCTGCCCGGTGATCAGACCCGACACCGTGATCATCTCTCCGAAGAAGAAATTCGTGATGGGATATACCTGGACCTTCAGGCCGGGGCAGGCCTCCTCCAGCTGCCGCGCCATTCCGCTGATATAAGGGTACGCCAGCTTTCCCGTGGCCATGGAGACCTCCCCATAGGAAGCCCCCTCCGGAAAAGCGCCCTGCAGCGCCCTCTCCTCCATGGCTATCCGAAATTCGTCCGTCAGGAGACGGAGCATCCCCACGCCGTTCTCCAGCTGCAGGTATCCGTCATATCTTTCCTCCTCCGGCAGCTCCCTGCCCGCCAGGATATACCATTCGTCGCTGGCATGGACGAAATGGATGCCGTGTGCGGCGAAGCACTCCCGCTGGAACCCCTCTATCCTATCGATTACCGCTGCAGCGTCCTCCTGGTTGAAAGGCTCCAGCGGATACAGACCTTCCCGGTACTTCGTAAGGCCCACGGGCACCACGGACAGGCTCTCCAGGACAGGCATATACTCCATCAGCCGCCGGATGCTGTACGCCAGCTCCTCTCCGTCATTGATGCCCTTGCAGAGCACAATCTGGCCGTTCATGCGGATATCCGCCTCGTACAGTCTGTCCACTTTCTTCAGGGCCTCCCCCGCGAACCGGTTGTTCAGCATCCTGCAGCGAAGCTCGGGATTCATGGCATGGAAGGAGATATTAATCGGGGAAAGCCGGTATCTGCAGATCCTGTCGATGTCATGATCCGACATATTGGTCAGGGTCACATAATTCCCCTGCAGAAAGGACAGCCTGGAATCGTCGTCCTTGAAATACAGCGTCTCCCGCATCCCCGGCGGCATCTGGTCGATGAAGCAGAAGATGCATTTATTATGGCAGTGCCGGTATACGTCCATGAGGCCGTTCTCGAACTCAATCCCCAAATCCTCATCGAACTCCTTCTCCACCTCCAGCAGCCACTGCTCCCCGTCCGTTTTCTCCATCAGAACCTCTACATAGCTGTCCTGCATCATGAATTGGTAGTCAAATATGTCCTCAATCTCCGTGCCATCGATGGAAAGCAGCCTGTCCCCCGCCTCTATCTCCAGTTCCTCCGCGATGCTGCCCGGAATGACTTTCTTCACAATATGCGCTTTCTTCTGCATCTGTCTTCCCCTCTTTCTGTGAACGATCTTCTGCAATAATTTCCTTGACGCGTCACCGGTATTGGTGATATAAATGAAATGTATGGTTTTATAAAAATGCACGATCAGCTGATTCTTATGACAAACGGAGGTTATATGCCTAATTTACAAGAGCTTGAGAACGCCATGCCCGTTGCCCCTTTGAAGATTGTCGCGCTGCCTTCCGCCAGGAAGATGGGTGAGAGAATCAACGACTATCTCGTGGAATTCCGCAGAACTATCCATAACGACAAAGTCAAGACAGACCCCGCCTTCCAGGGCTATATCGAAGAGAACTACCTGACCGCCGTAGAGACGCCCCGTTTCGGAAGCGGGGAGGGAAAGGCCCTCTTCCGTGAGTCCATCCGCGGCAAAGACCTGTTCCTGCTGGTAGATGTCTGCAACCACAGCATTACATACAATATGAACGGCTACACGAACCATATGTCCCCGGACGATCATTACCAGGACCTGAAGCGCGTCATCTCCGCCTGCAACGGCAAGGCCCACCGAATCAATGTCATCATGCCCTTCCTCTATGAGAGCCGGCAGCACAAAAGGAGCGGCAGGGAGTCCCTGGACTGCGCCTTTGCCCTGCGGGAGCTGCGTGACATGGGCATCAGCAATTTCATCACCTTCGACGCCCACGATCCCCGGGTGCAGAATTCCATCCCGCTGAACGGCTTTGACAATTTCACCACCCCGTATCAGTTCATCAAGGCTCTTCTGCATTCAGAGGACGATTTGATCGTGGACAAGGAACATCTGATTGTCATCAGCCCCGACGAGGGCGCCATGGATCGCGCAGTCTATTTCGCCACCGTCCTGGGGGTGGATATCGGCATGTTCTATAAGCGCCGGGACTATTCCACCATCGTAAGCGGCAAGAATCCCATCGTGGCCCACGAATTCCTGGGCGAGAATATCGACAGCAAGGATGTCATCATCATAGACGATATCATCTCCTCCGGCCAGAGCATGCTGGACACCGCCAGGCAGCTGAAGGAGATGAACGCCAGGCGCGTCTTCATCTGCTGTACCTTCGGGCTGTTCACCGATGGCCTGCAGTCCTTCGATGAAGCCTACGAGAAGGGGCATTTCGACAAAGTGGTGACTACAGACCTGACGTACCTCCCGCCGGTGCTTTACACCAGGCCCTATTTCATCGAGGCGGACATGAGCAAGTTCGTGGCTTCCCTGATCGACTTCATGAACCATGACGCCTCCCTGAACAACGCGCTCACTCCCACGGACAAAATCCATACCATCCTGGAATCCTACAATAACCGGCAGGACTATGATTTATACTGACGGTCACTAAAACTTGCCAAGCAACCCGACTCACGATCGGAAGATGCTGGAGACATCGCGGCAAATTTTATCGCTATCTATCGCCCTGTCTGCATCCCCTGGCCCGCAGACAGGGCATCCTTTTACTCTTCCGGCAAATCCATATCCTGTCCTTGCGCCTCCTCCCGGGAGGGGTCGTATTCCGGAAACGTAAGCAATACTTTGAACAGATCGCCGTCCAGGGCGATTTCAAAGCTGCCTCCCTGGACCTGCACCAGGCTCTTGGCAATGGACAGCCCCAGGCCGCTCCCCTCCGTCGTCCTGGAGGAGTCCCCTCTGATGAACCGCTCCGTCAGCTCCTCCGGCCTGATGCTCATCTGCTGCCTGGAAATGTTCTTCACGGACACCGTTATAAAGCCCTCCCGGTTCTTCATCTCAATGTAGACCCTTGTGCCCTCCATGGCATATTTGCAGATATTGTTGAACAGATTCTCCACCACCCGCCACATCCGGCGGCTGTCCGCGAACACATAGGCCGGTGTATCGTCTCCCTCGAATACGACCTGCAGCCGTCCTTCCTCCAGTTTTTCGGAGAACTCGCCGATGCCCTGGTTGAACAGCTCCGTCAGGTTCAGTTTCGCGTTCTCCAGCACGATGCTGCCGGAGGAAATCTTGGAAGCCTCCACCAGGTCGTCCGTGAGCTGCTTCAGGCGCTGGGCCTTTCCATCCAGGATATCGATATAGCCTTTGGCCGGTTCCTCGTCGATTTTCAGACGTTTCAGCAAATCTACGTAATTGATGATGGAGGTGAGCGGCGTCTTGATGTCGTGGGACACATTGGTGATCAGGTCCGTCTTCATCCGCTCGTCTTCCATGCTGGTCTGTACTGCTTTCCGGATGCCTTCGCCAATATTGTTCACCGCAATGGCCAGCTCCTTGCTGGAACCGTGGAGACTGTCCGCCTCCAGCTTGAACTCCACCTCCCCGTCCCGGATCCGGTTGATGCCCTCCACGATTTCGGCCTGCTCCGCTCCCCGCCGGAACATGAACACGCCCACAATGCCGTCCACCACTACCATGGCGCCCAGAATCAGCATGACGTATGTCTGCTTCTCCCAAAGCTTATACACTATGGCGATGCCTGCCAGGTTGGAGAACAGGAACACATTGTAGGGGAGCAGCGTGCTGACCACGGAATTCCTGTGGCGGAAGATGAACTTCATGGAATTGCAGATGCTCCTTCCGAAAAAGTACAGAAAACTGTCTTTCCACAGATTGCCGACCTTTGCCCGCCTGACCAGGCTGTACCAGACCAGGTTGAAGGCAATGCTCAGATAGACGCCGTAAGCCACGAACAGCCCGTAGCGGTAAATCATCGTGAGCTGGATTCCCAGTATCTGGGCGGGCATGGCTCCCGCCGTCTCCGCGACATCCACAATCATGCGGTAGCCGAGCAGGCCGCCATATGCCAGCCCTGCCGCAAGAAGGAGGAGAATCTCCGTCCAGATTCGGTCAAAGCGATTCAGATGCCATATCTGCCCCCCGTCTTCACTGACATAGCAGCCGGCAGTCACGGTGAGATAGATGCCAATCCCCAACCAGCTCAGCGCCAAAATGACAATCAGGGCTACAACCCGTCCCACGTTGGGCACAATCTTCTGGTAGACCGCATTGGCGGCGTAGAAGGCGTCCTCCTCGATGGCATAGTTGGAGTCCACTCCAAGCCAGATGTGGGTAGTGTCCGGATAGGCATAGCTGTATATGCTGATATACTCGTCCAGTTCCTCCTCGCTGAAAATCGTATTTCCCATAAAGACGAGGCTGTCCGGATAATAAATCAGGTAACGCCGGTATTCATTGAAGGACTCCGTTACCTCATTGTCCGCCAGATCCGCCAGGCGGGACACATTGGTATAGGTGCACATCCCCTCATCCGTCATCATCCGCACCATATACTTCACATTGCTGTTCCCCTCTTCGTAAGCCTCATTGCAGATCTGATAGCGCTGATAATTCAGCGTGAGGCTCTCGATGGCCGACACCACATTTTCCTGCAGCTGCATGTAGTCCACCCAGTTCCCCGCATAGCCTGTCAGCTGCTTGTGGCCGTCCACTGTGGCATAGCGGCAGTTCAGCATGGGGATATATATGGTCAGGCTGCTGTCGTCCTCTCTGGATAATTCCACGCCCTTCAAATCCCTGCCCATGAGATAGGAGAACACCAGATCCTCCAGCTGGTCGTCCGTGTATTCCTCCAGCTTCTCTGAAATCTCCGCCAGTTCTTCCGGACTCTTGCCGTCCGAAGGCATATTTGTGGTCTCCGATTCTTCCGAATCCTCCGCTCCCTCCCCGGTGTCCACCCGATAGAACCCGTCAAAGACAAGCTGGCCGAAACTGTCCACGGTGAAATTCTCTGGGTAGATGCAGTAGCCGAAATAATTGATGAACTCAGACATGCTCATGAAACGTTTCGTATATTCTACGCCGGATTTTCCCCATTTGATGATGTCATCCAGGGTATAGACCGCCGTGACGGCACACCCGGAATCTTCCCCTATTTCGCTGGCGTATTCCGTCACATCGATACGCTTCTCGGAATCAAAGACGCCGTCCGTCTCCAGCTGCCTCTTCAGGGCCACCAGCTGGGTGATGTCGGAGACAGCGTTCCGGAACAGATCATAGTAGACCTCGGACTCTTCAAATTCCATCCCTGCGTCCATGGGAAAAATATTATAGACTTTCGTCCCATCGATAGATTCCACTGCAATGTAGGAATTCAGCAAAAGGCCCGCCACGGCAAACAGAACGCCGGCCGCCAGCAGATGCTGGAGCAGCCCCAGGCCAAGCCTCTTCAATGTGGATTTCTTCATAGGCCTCCTCTCGCCTTACTGCTTGTCTATTTTATATCCCACCCCCCAGACCACCTTCAGGTATCTGGGCTCCCGGGGATTGATTTCTATCTTCTCACGGATGTGGCGGATATGTACAGCCACTGTATTGTCCGCGCCGATGGCCTCCTCGTTCCAGATGTTCTCATAAATCTGTCCAATGGAGAACACCCTGCCCAGGTTCTTCATCAGAAGCAGCAGGATATTATACTCGATGGGCGTCATCTTCACTGGCTCCCCGTCCACTGTCACCTGCTTCGTATCGTCGTTGAGCACCAGTCCGCCCACCTGGTAGACGGCCTTGCTCTCCGCGTTCAGGCTCCCCAGGGAAGTGTACCGGCGCAGATTGGACTTCACCCGCGCCACAAGCTCCAGCGGATTGAAGGGCTTGGTGATATAATCGTCCGCACCGATGTTCAGCCCGAGAATCTTGTCCGTGTCCTCTGACTTCGCGGACAGCATGATGATGGGGATGCTGCTGTACTCCCGAATCTTCAGCGTGGCCCGGATACCGTCCAGCTTCGGCATCATGATGTCCATGATCAGCAGATGGATTTCCTCTTTCTTCAGCAGATTGATGGCCTGATTCCCATCGAAAGCCTTGAAAATGCTGTGGCCGTCCTGGCTCAGATAGATTTCGATTGCATCCACGATTTCTTTGTCATCATCGCACACAAGTATATTCGCCATATTTCCTCAACTCCATTTCCCTGGAATGCACTTCTTCCATTGGAATGTACTTCTTCCATTGGAATGTACTTCTTCCATTGGAATGCACCTCTTCCATTTCTTCCAGTGAACCATATCTTTATTAAATGTTTTCTGGGAAAAGTATGAATAATTTCTTAAGGTTTCAGCATCAGGAACGCCCCCAGACTGCCCCGCCGCCCGCCGCTGGCCCTGTGGGAGAAAAGATAGCCGCTGTTATGGCAGGTGCAGATATCCGTCACCTCCAGATGTTCCGGCAGGATTCCGGCCTGCCTCAAAATCAGCTCATTGGCGAGCCACAGATCCAACTGATACTTCCCGGCCTTCTCCCCCGGCACCGCCACGTCCCCTCCCAGCATCTCCGTGAACTGCGCCGCCACGTCCTCACTGACCTCATAGCAGTCCCGGCAGATGGAAGGGCCGATTGCGGCGCGGATGTCCTCCGGCCTGCTCCCGAACTGCCGTCCCATGGCCTCCACCATGCGCTCTCCCATCCGGCCCGCAGTCCCCCGCCAGCCGGAATGGGCCAGTCCGATTGCCCTGTGGACAGGATCCACGAAATAGAGCGGCACGCAGTCCGCATAAAAAGTCACCAGCACCAGGCCGGGGACATCCGTCACCATCCCGTCCACGTCCTGATAGTCCCGCTTCCGCAGAATGCCCTTCCCCCTGTCCGCCTCCGTCATCCGGCGGATGTTGGTGGTATGGGTCTGGTGGGAGGCTGTCATGTCATCTATCCCGCAGCCAAGCACTTGGGCGATCCGGCCGAAATTCGTCAGGACATTCTCCCTGCTGTCGCCTCTGTCCATGCTGAAGTTCATGGAGGCGCAGTCCCCCTGGCTGACCCCGCCCAGGCGGGTGCTGAACAGATGCTTCACGATTCCTGTCTCTTCCAGCAGCGGAAAGGTCAGGAATTCCAGCGGCACGCCCTCGTCCGTCTTCCTGTAGTTCTGCCAGAGCCCCTGCCCGACCATGCTCCCTTCCTCTAAGTCCTGCAGGCAGAAGCCCTGCAGCGCTTCCTGCCCTTTCTTCCTGATTCGCTTTATCTCATACATTGTCTTGCGCCTTTCCCGTTTCCTGCCTGCCGCCGTGTCCGGCTATCCTCTCCGATTTCTTCCGGGCCCTCTCCTATCGCCGTGTATAAATATGCGGAAAAGCGTTCTTTACCCATATCACTTCCGCACCCTGGATACCTACCACGTCGTATCTCACGCTGACATTGTCACCCAGTCCGTGGAGATATCTGTAGGAATCGGCCACTCGGCAGATCCTGCGCTGCTTTCTGCCGTCCACGGCTTCCAGGGCATGCCCTTTCTGGTCGGAGCTTCGGTACTTCACCTCCACGAACACCAGATATCCCTCATGCTGGCCCACCAGGTCGATTTCCCCCTGTCTGCTGCGGAAATTGGCCTCCACGATCTGCATGCCCTGCTTTCTCAGGTACTCTGCCGCCAGCTTTTCTTCTTCCGTGCCAATCTCGCGCCTGTTCAACTGTCGGTCACCTCTTGATCTTCCCTTTGATCTTGTCCATGGAGTCTACGAATACCAGTATCTCCGCCACTACCTCGTACAATTCCGGCGGTATCATGTCCCCGATGTCCAGCCGAGACAAAGTGTCCGCCAGCTTGTCGTCCTGGTGGACCGGCACATCGTTCTCTTTGGCCTTTTCGATGATTTTCTCCGCAAGGATGCCCCGGCCGCTGGCTATGACCCTGGGCGCTTCGTCGGAAGGATCGTACTCCAGGGCGATTGCCTGCTTTAATTTTTCCTCTTTCTTATTTCCATCCATATGCCGTCCCCTCCCCCAATCCATGGCAGTCCGCGCCGCCGATGGTCAGGTGCGCACATCGAAGGCGTATCTGGTCATCACAACGCCTTTTTCCTGCCGTAAGATAGGCTCCAGGCCGCCCTTTGTGGCCTCGTCCTTCGCTTCCTCCCTGACGGCCATGTCATAGCTGCAGTCGTAGCCCCGTTTCTTCAGCCGCTCTGTCAGGATATCCATGTGGGATGCCATGAAATCGATCATCTCATCGTCCCGCAGATAGAATTTGGTGCTCACTTTCGTATTCTGCATGGCCACGTAGACGTCCACAGGCCCCAGATGCGCCATGTCCAGGTGCAAAAGGGCGCTGACGTTCCCGTCCTTGCCGGCCAGGTTCTTTTTGTTGCTGTAGACGTAGAGGTCTCCGTGGGCGTCCCGCTGCTGCAGCCGCAGGGGCAGCTGCACATAGGCGTACATCTGGTTGAGCTGCTGCAGAAAATCCACGTTCTGGGACATGGAAGAGACCGCCCGGAAGGCGGTGCTTTCCGTCTGTCCGGCGTTCTCCAGCGCCTGTGTCAGCCCCTTGAGCTGTCGGTTCAGCCTGTTGTACAGTTCCTCCACCCTGCCGGGTTCCGCCACCTCCCGGGGATCCAGCGTCCAGCCGTTCCGCAGCGTCCCCGTCAGGAGCGCCTTGAAGTTCCCTCCGGAAAACAGCTTCCCCAGGGCACGCATGGCACCGGAGGAAGTCCGGGAGGCCTCCGCCAGCATGCTGATATCCGCGAAAAGCTGCGCCGTTCCCGTCTGTCCCTGGGCAAACTGCTGGATTCTTGCGGCCACGTCGGAAGCTTCTTGAGGCGGCAGGCGCAGATTGTCCAGCAGGCTCAGCAGTTCCCGGGCCACCGCCGCCCGCAGGCTGTCTCCCGCGGCCTGTGCCGCCTGGCCTGTCTGGGCCGCCTGAATCTGGGAGGAATCCTGTGCCTCCCCGGTCGCCGCTGTCCCCTGGGCCAGGCCCCCATCCTCCAGTAAGCCAAAGCCCCTGGCGGATTCCGGGCCGTAGGCCGCGCCGGCATCTCCCGCGGCGTTCGAACCGCCCCCTTGCAGCGCTTCCGATTCCAGCGCCTCCCCCACTATGTCCGACAGCACGATGACCTGCCCTTGGGCAGCCTCTCCTCCGGCAGCGGACGCTGTGCCGGGCAGCGGCAGTGCTTCCTCCCCGGAGGGCAGATTCCCGATTTCTCCCCGCACCAGCTGCAGCACTTCCTGGTACAGCCGCACCGCACCGGCCATATCCCCCTGCTCCATCATGGCGTCGAACACTTCCGGCAGCTCTCCCAGTATGGTCTCCATGCCTCCTACCAGCTGATGGTTCAGATTTCGGTAGGACGCCATCTGGCTCACGTTGGCCTCGTTCACGGGCAGCTGCAGCTTGTGGAGATTGATGATGTCGGAGACCGTCCCCTGGGGGAAGCTGTTGATCTCCCTGAAAATCTGCTGCAGTGTGCTTTTGTTGACAGGCATCCCCGCCGCCATCAGCTGCTCCGTCATGTCCACCGATGTACGGTTCACGGGAAGCCCCGCCATGTCCAGCGCCTTCAGCACGTTCACGTCCGTGGACACATTGGTGAACAGGGGGCTCAGAGTCAGGGCGCTTCCGTTGTTCTTGACCTCGAAGGTCATGTTTTTCCCGATTTCGATGTTCAGGTTGCGGTCCACCCTGGCGTTCAGCACCATGTCCTCGGAGAGGCGAATCTGCACTTCGTTGCCGTTCCTGGATATGATTTCGCCGCTGATGGTCTGTCCCGGCACAAGGGAACGAATCTGGCGGCTCATCTGCTCCGCCTGGGCAGGCATCGGCTGGGAGCCCCGGACCGGCGCGTCCGCGCGGGCTTCCCCTGAAAACAGCTGTGTCAGTTTCATCTTCGTTCTCCTTTCTATTCCAGTTCCGCATATGCTGTTTTTTGTCTATTTGTCAACGAAATTCCCGATGAAGCTTCTGCGGTGTATGGGGGTGGGGCCGTGTTCTTTCAGGGCTTCTATATGGACTGCGCTCCCGTAGCCCTTGTTGCCGCCGAAGCCATACTCCGGGTAGAGGGCATCATACTCCTGCATCAGCCTGTCTCTGGTTACTTTGGCGATGATGCTTGCGGCGCCGATGGTAATGCTCTTCGCGTCCCCCTTGATGATCGGCACCTGGGGAATGGATACCCCCGGAATCGTCACCGCGTCATTCAGCAGAATGTCCGGCCTGACCTTCAAGCCCGCGATGGCCTCCCGCATGGCCTCGTAGGTGGCCTGTAGGATGTTGATCTCGTCTATTCGGGCGGGAGAGGCATAGCCCACCGCGCAGGAGACGGCCTGCTCCATGATGATGTCATAAAGCTCCTCTCTCTTTTTTTCGGACAGTTGCTTCGAATCATTTATATATAGGATGCGGCAATCCCTTGGAAGAATCACGGCTCCTGCCACCACCGGACCGGCCAGGGGCCCTCTGCCCACTTCGTCTATCCCGCAGATGAATTCATGCTGCCCGTACTGCTCCTCATACGCCCGCATGCCCTCGATGCGCTGTCTCTCCTTCTTCAGCTCCTCAAGCCTCCTGGCTGCTGTCTGGGCCAGCTTCCGCACGCCCGCGCGGCCGTCCTCGGAATATTCCTTTATAAATTCAGGCAGCTCCTCTATGGACGCTGCCTGAAGAATAGCCTTTATCTCACTGGTACTTTTCATCCTGACCTCTCTCGCCTTCGCTCTGCTTACCTTTGCTTACCTTTTGCGCCGAATCCTGTCCGCGGAACCGCTACTGATGCCTCAGGACCCCTATCTTGGACAGAGGCCAGATTCGTACCCAGGCCCTGCCGATGATATCCTCCCGGCTGATATTGCCCACCACTTCCGTGCGGCTGTCAGTGCTGTTGTTGCGGTTGTCCCCCATGACGAAATATTCGTCTTCGCCCAGAAGGATAGGATTTGACGCAATCCCGATATGCTCTGGCTGGATGATCTCCCTGCCGTAGCTTTCCTCCAGCAGCTCTCCGTTTATGTAGATGGAGCCCTGCTCGTCAATCTGGACGATTTCCCCCGGAAGCCCGATGATCCTCTTGATGTAATATGTATTCTCCTGATACTTGAACGGGAACACTATGATATCGAATCTCTTGGGTTCGCTGAACCGATAGGTAATCTTATCCACAATCAGATTGTCCCCGTTGGAGAGCATCGGCTCCATGGAAGAACCGTCCACCTTCGTCCGCTGCCCCACGAAGGTGATCACCAGCCATGTCACGCACAGCACCCCCAGCAGATACGCCAGCGTGCTTATCGTCTCTTTCATCACTTTGCTCATTGTATCTTCTCCTGTCCTTCCGCATCCTGCTCCTGCGGCCGTTCCAGCGTCATCCTGCCCAGACGGCCGCTCCTGAAATCATCCGTCAGCAGATCGGCCGCTTTCTTCAAATCAAGGGCTTCCCCTTTCAAAAGGCACCGCCTGACGCGCGCTATCTCCCCAAGCGTCCCGGCGGAACTGTCCGCCCAGGAAATCCCGTAACGCTGCTCCACCGCATCGGGATACAGCAACCTCAGGCGTTCCAGCAGATCGCTGGCAAGCTCCTCCATAATGATGATTTCGTCATTCATAGAGCCGATGAACGCAAGATGCATCCCCACCTGCTCATCCTCGAATTTCGGCCACAGGATACCCGGCGTGTCCAGAAGCTCCAGATCCTTGTTCAGCCGGATCCATTGTTTCCCCTTCGTGACCCCGGGCTTATTGCCTGTCTTTGTGCAGGCCTTGCCCGCAAAGGAATTGATGAACGTGGACTTGCCCACGTTGGGGATGCCCACCACCATGGCCCTGACCGGGCGGTTGACGATTCCCCGCTTCCTGTCCCTGGCTATTTTCTCCGCGCAGGCTTTCTGCACCAGGCTGTTGATGGCCTTGATGCCGGAGCCGGACTTGGAATTGACTTCCAGGGCAAAAGCCCCCTGGGCTTCAAAATATTCCATCCACCTCCGGTTCCAGGACGCATCGGCCAAATCCGACTTGTTCAAAAGCACGATTCTGGACTTGCCCTTCCCCAGCTCGTCGATATCCGGATTGCGGCTGGCGATGGGCACCCTGGCGTCCACCAGTTCTATGATCAAATCAATCAGTTTTATGTTTTCCTGCATCATACGCCTGGCTTTCGTCATATGACCAGGATACCATTGATAATTCATCCTACTTCACGAATCCCATGCCCTCCTCCTGATACGGGGCACGGAACCATACCTTTCCTATAATGTCGGTCTCCTTCACCGGGCCTACGTTGGCCGACCGGCTGTCCTCGCTGTTGCCGGGATTGTCCCCGATGCAGAAATATTCGCCGTTCTCCAGCGTGAACTCGTTGGCGGCTATCCCTGCGTCCACCAGCTTCTCCGTCACCCAGGGGCTCTCCTCCCCGTTCACGTACAGAATCCCGCCGCTTATCAGCACGCGGTCCCCCGGTACCGCCGTCACCCGCTTCACATAGTAATGGGCATTCTCATTGCCGTTGGGGAGGAATACTATCACATCCCCCGCCTTCGGGGAAGAAATCAGATACACAAACGAATTGATAAAAATCTGCTGTCCATTGTACAGCGTAGGCTCCATGGACACGCCCACCACGCTGGTGGACATCCCCAGGAAAACATTCAGGACCACCGCTATGAAGATGGCGGCCATGATGCCGAACAGCCAGGTGAAGACCTCCCGGACGTGGGCCGTGCTGATTGTCTTTTTCCGTTTATAAAAGCTGAGACCTCTGTTTTTCGCCATATTGCCATTCCCAATCACACAACAGAAAGCATGTCATGAAGAAAAGGACAACTACACAAGTAATTGCCCTTTTGTCTGCTTACTTTACGGCTTCTTTTACCTTTGCCTTCTTGCCGACACGGCCTCTCAGATAATTCAGCTTCGCGCGTCTGACTTTACCCTTTCTGACCACTTCGATTTTTTCCACATTGGGAGAATGTACCGGCCAGGTCTTCTCAACGCCGATGCCGTTGGATGACTTCCTGACAGTGAATGTCTCGCGGCTGCTTCCGCCCTGACGCTTCAGAACGATGCCCTCGAATACCTGAATCCTTTCGCGGTTGCCCTCTTTGATCTTGCCGTATACCCTTACGGTATCGCCTACATTGAAGTCGTCAACCTGGCTTTTCAACTGCTCCGCTTCGATTTCTCTGATGATGTCACTCATAATGAGCCTCCTTTTTCAACCGGATGTTCTTAATACCTTTCGGAATCCGGCTTTGGGATTCCGCGGAACCTTCTGATGATTCCATGGTAGCAGAGGACCATCTCCTTTTTACAACATTAAAATTTTAGCACGATCATATAGCATTTGCAAGCACTTTTTCCAGCCACCAGAAAGATTTTTCGGCCTTGTAAAAGCCCAGCTTCTCCTGCAGCCTCTCCGAGGCGGCATTGCCCGCCTCCACATGCCCGTAGGGAACCCAGCCGCGCTCCAGCATGCGGTTCACCACATAGGCCTCCAGCGACGCCGCGATGCCCCTGCCGCGGAAGGGCTCCTCCACGTAGAGCATTCCCAGGCTCCCCTCGTCATGGATTCCCGCGAAGCCCACCTGCCTGCCCTCCAGAAAGGCTCCGTACATGGCCCCTGCCCGGATTCGCTCCCGGACATAGCCGCAGTCCACGCCGGGGCCTCTCCCTTCATCGCAATACCATTTGCACACATACGGCAAATCGTCCTCCGAGAGCTGCCTGATTTCCTTATGCTTCACCGGCAGCGTCTCCCTCCTGGTGTACAGCACCTGACGGAACTCGCCGGATACCCGGTACTGCCTTCCGGTCAGGATGTCCCGCAGGAAAGCCTCCGACACGAGGGCCATCCGGGCATCTGCGGGCAGCATGTCCGCCATCTTTTCGCCTGTCTCCCCGTCCAGGGCGGTCATCATGCAGATTCCGCAGCCTCTGTCATACAACAGCACCGCCGTCTCCCGTTCCCGGCGGGCCTCATAGAGAATCTCTGCCCGCCCTCTGGCAAGGCTCTCCATCATGTGGATATGATTGCGCTTCTCCCCGGAAAGCCTCCGGATCAGACGCTGCTTCTCTTCATATCTGGCGTACAGGTCGGGGCGGCGCGCGGCAGTCCGCTGCCTGGACTGCTCCAGCCGCCAAGCGCTCACCAGCCTGTGGTTGCCCGACAGGAGCACCTCCGGCACCCGCATCCCCTGCCACTGCTCCGGCCGGGAGTACTGGGGGTATTCCAGCAGATCGTTGTAGAAGCTCTCCTCGCCGGCGGACTCCTCATTGCCCAGCACCCCGGGAATCAGCCGCCCGATGGCATCAATCATCACCATGGCCGCCAGCTCCCCTCCCGTCAGCACATAGTCGCCGATGGACACCTGGTCCGTGACCACCAGCTCCAGCACCCGCTCGTCTATGCCCTCGTAGTGGCCGCAGAGGAACACCAGCTCCTCCTCCCTGGCGAAGTCCTGCGCCATCCTCTGGGTGAAGGGCGCTCCCTGGGGCGTCATGTAGATCGTCCTGACTGCCCTTCCGCCGGTCACGGCCCTGTGGGCATCGTACACGGGCTGCGCCTGCATCAACATGCCGGCCCCGCCTCCGTAAGGGTAGTCGTCCACCTTTCCGTGCTTGTCCAGGGTGTAGTCCCTGATGTCCACCGCATTCAGGGAGAGCAGCCCCCGTCCCGCCGCCCTGCCGATGATGCTGGGGCTCAGCCCCTGCAGGACCATCTCCGGGAACAATGTCAGTATATGGAATTTCGTCACTTTTCTCACGCTCCGTCCAATAGTCCCTCTAAAATGTGTATCCGGATGAATCCGGCCTCCACGTCCACCTCCAGAACGCACTGCTTGATGGCGGGCAGGAGCAGCTCCCTGCCGTCCCGCAGGTCGATGGCGTACACATCGTTGGCGCCTGTCTCTATCACGTCTTTCAGGGTGCCGATTTCCGTCCCGTCCTCGTCCCGCACCGTCAGCCCGATCAAATCCGCCACGAAATACTCGTCCTTCCTAAGCCGCACCGCATCGCTCCTGGGCACCAGCAGGGAGGCTTTGCGGTATCTTTCCACATCCTCTATGCTGTCGACTCCCCGGAACTTCAGTATGGCGAACTGCTTAAAGAATTTCACGCCCTCTATCTCCAGGACCGTTCCCGCGTCCCGCGCCTTGCCGGTATCCAGCGTCACCTTTTTCAGACGCTTGAACCGGTTCACGTCGTCCGTGGTGGGGAACACCTTTACCTCCCCCTTCAGGCCGTGGGTGGAGGTGATGATGCCTACCTTGAAATACTCTTCCATCCATTTCTCCTATATGCCAAAAGGGCCGCCGCATCCAGGAGAGTACCAGGACTCATCCCATGCGGCAGCCCCTGCCGGAACATCGCGTTTCCCAACGCATGCGCTTCCTCTACACGATTTCGACATCCACATTCTTCTTGTCCCGAAAAGACGCCGCTTTCACCACCGAGCGAATCGCTTTCGCTATCCTGCCCTGCTTGCCGATGACCTTTCCCATGTCGGACGATGCTACATGAAGCTCGATGACGAATCCACGGCCCTCGGCCTTCTCCGTCACCACGACCTCCTCCGGGTTATCCACAAGCGCTTTTGCGATAACCTCCACCAATTCTTTGGAATGCATTTCTTCCATTTATAGCCACCTCCAAGAATGATTTTTACTTCTCGATGCCAGCGGCTTTGAACAGCTTTCCTACCGTCTCTGTGGGCTGAGCGCCGTTAGCCAGCCATTTCTTGGCCAGCTCCTCGTTGATTTTGAAGGTGCTGGGATCCGTGCTGGGATCATAGGTGCCGATCTCCTCGATGAACTTGCCGTCTCTGGGGGAACGGGAATCAGCTACGATGATTCTGTAAAAAGGAGCCTTTTTCTGTCCCATTCTTCTCAGTCTGATCTTTACTGCCATTTTTCCTACCTCTTTCTGCCGCCCTGTGCGGCCCTTGCGTTGAATTGTTTTTATGAATGCACTTCTTCATGAATGCACTTCTTCATTATGAAAAGGGGCTTCCGGGGATCGCTCCCGCGTCACCCATAATCATCCTTCGTCCCGGGAAAATCATCCCGCATCCCGGAAGGAAACTGCCCAGTACCTTCCTCCGCCTTGTCTGGCGCGGACGCCAGGCACTGATTACTCGGGAATTCATGCACCGGTGACTAGAAGGGGAACCTGCCCTTGCCCATTCCAGGGAATCCGCCGAACATGCCGCGGCCCTTTTTGCCGCCTCCGAACTGCTTCATCATCTTCTGGCTCTGCTCGAACTGCTTGATGAAACGGTTCACTATGGCGATGTCCACGCCTGCGCCTCTTGCGATGCGGTGCTTGCGCTGAGGGTTCAAAAGCTTTGGATTCCTGCGCTCCTCCTTTGTCATGGACAGGACGATGGCCTCCATGCGCTTCAACTGCTTCTCGTCGATCATGGACTCCAGATCCGCTCCCTTTATCCCCATGCCGGGCAGCATGCTCAGGATGCTGGTCAGCCCGCCCATGTTCCGCATCTGCTTCATGCTCTCCAGGTAGTCCTCGAAGTCGAACTTGCCCTTCTTCATGCGGCCGGCCATCTCACGGCTCTTGTCCTCGTCCAGGTCTATGCTCTCCTGGGCCTTCTCTATCAGGGAGAGCACATCCCCCATCCCTAAAATCCGGTTTGCCATGCGGTCGGGATAGAACTGCTCCATGTCAGACAGCTTCTCGCCCATGCTGATGTAGAGGATGGGCTTGCCTGTGACCGCTTTTATGGAAAGGGCCGCACCGCCTCTGGTATCGCCGTCCATCTTGGAGAGGACGACGCCGTCGATGCCCACCTTTTCATCGAATTCCTTCGCCACGTTCACGGCATCCTGGCCGGTCATGGCGTCCACCACCAGGAGCGTCTGGTGGACAGAGACTGTATTCTTGATTTCCTGGAGCTCCGCCATCATGTCTTCGTCTATATGCAGACGGCCTGCCGTATCCAGGATGACCACATTGTGGCCGTTCTTCTCCGCGTGGCGGATGGCCTCCGCGGCAATCTCCGTGGGTTTGTGATCCGTCCCCATGGAGAAGACGTCCACTTCCTGCTTCTTGCCGTTGATCTGCAGCTGTTCGATAGCCGCCGGGCGATAGATGTCGCAGGCCACCAGCAGGGATTTTTTCCCTTTCAGCTTCAGCTTCCCGGCAATCTTGGCCGTGGCCGTGGTCTTACCGGCGCCCTGCAGTCCCGCCATCATGATGACGGTAATGGATTTGCCCGGCTGCATGGCGATTTCGGTGGTCTCGCTGCCCATGAGGGCGATCATCTCCTCATTGACGATCTTGATGACCATCTGGCCGGGGTTCAGGCCGTTCATCACGTCCTGGCCGATGGCCCGCTCCTCCACGGACTTCACGAACTGCTTGACCACCCGGAAGTTCACGTCGGCTTCCAACAGGGCCATCTTCACTTCCTTCAGGGCGGACTTCACGTCCTCCTCAGTGAGGCGTCCCTTGCTCCTCAGGTTCTTGAATACGTTCTGCAGTTTCTCTGTTAAGCTCTCAAATGCCACCTGTGACTCCTTGTCCTGTTGTTTTTGTAAATCCGCCGGGCGTTTCCCGGAATACATCATCGCATATATCCTGCCGTTGCCGCGCTCTCAGGAATAGTGAATAGTTCCTTAAGGCCGGGGTTCACAACTCCTCCAGCAGCTCATGGGAGAGCTTGCGGATGGCCTGGAGGCGTTCTTCCAGGCGCTCCCCGGACAGGGTCAGCCGCTCGATTTCGGCCACTGTCCTCTTGGCCCTGGTAAAGCGCTCCACCAAATGAAGCTTGCTCTCATACTCCTGGAGAATCCTGTCGCAACGCTTAATCAGGTCGTGTACGCCCTGTCTGCTGATGCCCCTCTCCTCGGCAATCTCTCCCAGAGACATATCACGGTACACCGCATCCTCGTAGACGCTTCGCTGATGCTCCGTCAGCAGCTCGCCGTAGAAGTCAAATAACATTGTCTGTTCATATATCTTATCCATATCATTACCAGCCTTGTGTATCTTACTACAGATATGGGTGGGTGTCAAGTGTTTTTTCTTTACAGCTCGTCAATTCTTTCCTTCTACGCTCACGCTCCCCGTCCAACGCTCCGATACACGCACCGGTACCGAGGTGGTGTTTACATCCGGTCAAGGGCACGGACTGCATTGTCCCGGTCGGCGATTCCTGTCTTCATGGGCACATCGATGATGCTGTTGCGGTTCACAAGCCACGCCTCCTCTGGATTCCCGCGATTTTCCGCCCTCTTGCCGTCTCTCCAGATAGCTTACAATGTCCGGAGCAGGCTTCCGGCCCGCGTCACGGATGACCTGGAGCAGCTCCTCCTTAACCGATGCAATCATCTGGCCCGTGCCCATACAGTCACAGTACAGCCCTTCTTCCTCCTCTCAGAACTCCTGATTGATTTTCTCCCGAAGCCAACCGGCAAGCCTCCTATAGGATTCGGAGGCTTCCTTCTTTCCCATCAGCCCTGACAGGCTGGCAAAGCTGTCATAGGCCTGGCAGGTATAGACCGCGCAGTCAATCATCTCCATATTCAGGCCATTGATTTCAATCAGGCCATAACCGGTGGGGAAGCCGCCTCTGTCATCGTCCATGCGCTGTAGCCACTGTGCCGCCTTCTCGCAGCAATCGTAAGCCTCCACCACAAGGGAACGGTCTGGCGTCCACTGATAACATTGCCGCACTGCCGTTATGAACTGTGGGGGTTCCTGTACATTTCCTTTGTTGGGGCAGACCCCGTTGGGCAGAAGCTCATGGATTATCTGTCCGTCCCCATTGATTTTCCGGGAATATTTCAGCAGAAGCTCCAGCGTATCCCGCACAAGCCCACCCATGCCCAGCGGCAGGAGACCCTGAACCGTATAGAAGCTGTCGCAGCCGAACCACCACCTGAATTCCGGCATCCCTGCCGTGATCCCCGGCCCATAGGCTCAGATTTCAGGGTCATCCAGTCCATATAGACCTTGATCCATCGGAAAATCTGGTCGTATTCCTGGTCCCCGGACTTCAGGTCGCAGGTCCAGAAGACGCTCTCGAAGAATTTCTTTCGTGTTAGTCAATAACTGTGTTGGTTTCAGTTTGAGTCCGTTTTATGGGACTCAAAAAGTTATAGCATATGATTATCCAATGAAATGCG
>OFFW01000795.1_pt1 | contig 20990 bp, 20 predicted proteins | sample 1521501 | NCBI WGS metagenome assembly OFFW01 (sample SAMEA3504107, study PRJEB24116) | mouse gut metagenome | biome: mouse gut; feature: mouse-associated habitat; material: faeces | place: Denmark | collected 2011
AATTTTGATTATATCTCATTAGCCACTCCCGTTACAACTTTAGTATAGCACTTCACAGTATATCATTAAGCCGGCGGCAAGGGAACCATATTGGTCAAATTAAGCTATTCATCTTCCAAACGGCATATATAGACGAGAGGTATCGCAACTGCCTATGCGTTACTTTATGCTGCTCTATGCAGGAGAAAAATGGATAAAGACCGGGGCAGGAACTTTCCGTAAACCTTTACAACTATAACACAACTTTGCCGAAAGTATAACACAACACTCTGATAGGATATGGATATCCGGTCAGGGTGTTTTTCATGAGCGGAAATAAAACAGGAGGACGAATCGCAATGGAACTGCAGATAGAACATCTGTGTAAAACCTACAGAAAAAAAGAAGCGCTGCAGGATGTCAGTTTTACGTTGCATAAAGGAATTTACGGACTGTTGGGGGAAAACGGTGCCGGAAAAAGCACACTTATGCGAATGCTGGCAACTGTGGATTTTCCCACGAAAGGGAGTATCCGCTGCGATGAAAGGGATATTTTTGCACTGGATAAAAAGTATCGCAGCCTGATTGGGTATATGCCGCAGGATTATAGTGTTTATCCGGGCTTTACTGCAAAAGATTTTCTGGAGTATATGGGTGTATTAAAAGGAATACCGGAAAAAAAGTTGAAAGACAGAATTTCAGAAGTGCTTGAATTTGTAAACCTTTCGGATGCTGCAGATAAAAAGGTAAAGACATTTTCGGGCGGCATGAAACGCAGGATAGGGATTGCACAGGCAATTATTAACGAACCGGTGATATTGATACTGGATGAACCGACATTAGAAGATTACTATATTTTTGCAGGCGGAATTATAGAAAGTGAGGAATAAAAAATGGGAAAAAAGAAAAATTTTGCAGCAGCAGTGGTGTGTGTGATGGTTATGGAGTTGGCGGGGTGCGCAGGCGGAAATGAACAGGAACCATCTGCTTCGATTCCGATGGAGGAAGTCTCAACAGGAAATGACAATGAGGTACAGAATAGAACTGAAGACAATATGCAGCAGAAAGAAACGGAAACACAAGAAGCTTTTTCACGGAATGAGGAGGACATGACGCAGGGACAGACGGATGCAGAACTGGAGGAAGAACTGAAACAGTACCGTCAGGAAAGAGAGGATACGATTCAGGAATCAAATGGTCTGCTGGAGATAGGTTCACCGGACGAATCCAACTATTCTTTTGATCTGTCAAAATCATATTACATCAGCCGGTTTGATACAAAGGAAGTAACAGAGGCTTATGCTGCTGCACGCATTTATGTGACAGACTCGTTAGGCATCGAACCAGATACAAAGGTGGTTACGTATATGTGCATTGATCCAAGAATATTGAACATTTATGAGGATGAGGATAAAGGAGTTGCAGCAGGATATGATAACAACAATATTTTTGTGTGCGAGTATTGTAACGAAGATGGCGTATGGCAGTATCTGATTCTTGTCAGGGAAGGAAAGGGAAGTGAATGGAGCGTGATTCACAATGGAATCAGCTATAAAGAATAGAAAAAAGAACAGAAAAACAATAGAAAAGCCGGAGGGAATCATATGTGGACAATGGTTAAATTTGAATACAGGAAATTGTGGAACCGGGTTTCTCTTGTGGCTGTTACAGTAATGTGCATCATTTCTACGTTCCATACATTTGTCTACCTGAACATGAATGGACAGTGGAAAGCAATTAGTACAGATGGTCAAATCGTAAGTGGTCTGTCGGCTTACAGGGTATTAAGGGATGCCTCAAAGGATATTGAAGGCGTGATAGATGATGCATATCTGCAGAAATTGAAAGAGCAGTATGAAAACAGCATAGACAAGCAGTATTTGGATGAACATCGGGGGTTTTTGGGAACCGGAGGTATGACAAAATATATGTATCCCAATTATTTTATTAACTATGCTTATTATTCTTATTATATGTCTAATGGGAATGACAAGATGGGACTGGAGTATGATTTTCTGGATTCAGAGAAGGATTTTTATCAGAAATATCGAGAAGCGGTAAAAGAGCAGCTCATGTATGAAAATCAGTATGTCGGTCCGATGAAATTTACAGAGTCTCAAATTGAAGTGTTGGATCAAAAGATCACAGGAATTGATACGCCTGTCAATGTTGCTTATTGCCAGGGGATTTCAAATTTCATGAATTGGTATGATATTGAATACCCGTTATTCTTTGTCGTATATGCTTTTGCGCTTTCCTGTGTATATGCAAAAGACAGTCCAAGTGGGATAAACGAACTGACCTTATCCTCTGCGGAAGGCAGAAAAAAGGACTTTCGGGCGAGATGGATTGCCGGTAACCTGTTTGCTGTTTCTACATATCTGCTCTTTGTCAGCGTGTTGCTTATAGAGCATGGGGCGGTTGCCACTTTCGGTGGGTTTGGAGCATCAGCACAAACGTACTGGTTTAGCTGCATTTTTAATATCAGCATTGGTGCAGGGATGATTTTTAAAATTGTTGGAGGGTTGTTTGGTATTTTGGTATTTGCCAATTTTACCATGCTGTTATCGTGCTTATTTAGAAACTCAAAAACAGCAGCAGTGTTTTCCATACTAACGGTTGGCGCTTTGACAAAATTGTCTAACACTTACAGTCAGATAAAATTACTTTATCCAAATCAGTTCAGCAGCGATGCAGCAGTACATGGTTTTTTCTTTTTGGGGAGGATCATAGTACCTTATCTTATGGTGGCGTTATTTCTGGCAGCGGTTTACATTGGCATATTTGTTTACCTGTTGGGAAAGAAAGACAAAAAATATTTTATAAATTAGGTGGTAGTGATTGTGAAATCTATTATAAGGGTAGAAAGCAGGCGGATTTTAAAGAAAGAGGTGTTCCTTATATTCCTTGCGGTTGTTATCCTGTTATCTATAAGCAGCACCTGTCAGGCAGTAAAGGGTTATGAGGTGTGGGATGAGGGAGGGGTTGTGGCGAGTGGAAGGGAAAACCTAAAGCATGGAAAAGAAAATGCAGTAAGCAGGAGCATTGAGGATGCAATCGTAATACGCAGGGGACAGGAGGAAGCGGTCTTTGTGGAGGAAACCAATATAGAAAAGTTAGTGGCGTTGAATTATCAGGACAAGACTGCAGAGGCGTTATCGGATGCAGAAATCAACTTTTTTTTCGAGAATCGTTTAAGGGCAATAGAGCGCAGGTTAGATGAAAACATCAATGTAGATTATACAGAAAGTGAAAAAGAAAGATTCATGAAAGAGGCTGAAAAACTGACCAGTCTTACGGTAGGTTATTCAGAAGGCTGGAAAGTACTGAATCGGGATATTGGCAGGCTTATCGTTATGATATCAGTTATGATATCCATTATCATTACGCCTCTTTTTGCAGAGGAAACACAGACGGGAATGCAGGAACTCAGCCGGTCTGCCATGAAAGGGAAAAAACAGCTTGATTTCGCAAGAATCATTACAGCATATGGCATGGGAAGTATACTGTATTTTTTGGCAGTTCTCTTCTGCTTTTTGATCAAAATGATGCCATTTGGGTTTTCAGGAGCGGACGAATATATACAGAGCAGTGAGAACACGTTCTTTTCCGTATTTCATATTTCCTATATACAGCAATTTGCATGGAATTGTCTTCGTGGATATGTGTCGCTTATTTTTGTGGTATCGATGACAATACTGATTTCGGTTATGCTGGAACAGGTAATGGCGGGATTGGCAGCAATTTGCTTCTTCTGGGGGTTGCTGCTGATTATGAATCAGATGATCAGTTTTGAAGTTAATCATATGTTTGCAAATTTTATGCCGTTAAGACTGGCAGGCAGTCTTGATTTTTATAATCGGTATGAAATATACAGATTTGCGGGAAGAACCTTTGACGGCATTGTATGGTGTCCGATAGTTGCGTTGGTTTTATCAGTTGGAATGGCTGCATTAGCCGTATGGCGGTTGCATAGGAAAAAATGGGGCTGTTTCTGGTGACGGCATTGCGGAGATTTTCCGTATTGTAATGACTCCGAGGGGTGCTTTTTTTATCATTGCGCATATAGTACTGGTAAAAGAAGAAATACCGGTGAAACGATTCGCCGGGCAATTAGGAGGCGTAACAGAGAAAATGGACAAATACGCTGGCATTGATGTATCGGACATACAGGGAGTCATCGACTGGGGACTTGTGAAGCAGGATGGATGCAGGTTCGCGATCCTGCGCAGTATCAGGCATTCGGGAAAGCCGGACCGGCAGTTTGCGGCCAATCTCAGGGGCTGCAGGGAGCAGGGAATCCCGGTGGCGGTCTACAAATATACTTATGCGAAGACTGCAGAAGAGGCCGAGGCGGAAGCACAGCAGGTGATCGGTCTGCTGCAGGAAAATAACTTAAAATGCAGGATTTTCTGGGATGTGGAAGACAAGGAGTCTCTGCATCCTCTGGGTAAAGAAAAGCTGACGGAGGTAATCAAGGCGGCGGAACGGACCATTACGAACGCGGGTTATGTGTTCGGGATCTATGCGGGGCTGTATGTGTATAAGGAGCAGTGGTTTGATTTCGCGCAGTTTACCGGTCCGTTGTGGGTGGCCAGATACCCGGTAAGCGGGGTTAAGACGCTGGCGGATCTCCCGCAGGAAAAGTATAAGCCGGATGTGGGGCGGGCATTGTACGGATGGCAGTTTACATCGACGGGTAAAGTAAATGGTATTCAGGGAAATGTTGATCTGGATCTTCTGTATGAGCCGCCGGCCACACTGGAACAGTCCCCGCCGGAGGAAAGATATACTTTTTTCGCGGAGGAGATCAGCTTTGGCAGGGCGCAGCAGTTATTGGAGGCAGCAGGGCAGATGGATATCAAAGGAAAACTGTTCCGGGAAGTGTGATGTTTATACACTTTATTTTTTGCGCAAGGTGCGGTATTCTATAGTAAACGACATTAGAAATTTCGTTTACTATAATAATAAAAAGGGAGAAAGCCTATGTTATTGATACAATATCCGAAGTGCTCTACCTGTCAGAAGGCCAGAAAGTGGCTGGAGGCGCATCATATTACCTATACAGACCGTCATATTGCCGAGGACAATCCATCTTATGATGAGTTAAAACAGTGGTATGAGAAAAGCGGGCTGCCGCTCAAACGCTTTTTTAATACAAGCGGATTGCTGTACAGGGAAATGCAGCTGAAGGACAGGCTGCCTTCCATGAGCGAGGAAGAACAGCTGAGGCTTCTGGCGACGGACGGAATGCTTGTAAAGCGTCCGATTCTGGTAGACGGCGACAGGGTGCTTGTGGGATTTAAAGAAGCGGAGTGGCCGGAGGATCCTGCATAGAGCGGTCAGAAATTTTGCGGGAGCTCTGCACGAAACAGCAAAAGGATGAAAAGATGATGCAAAAAGTTGACTTTGATTTTCAGAGGATAGCACAGGGATACAGGCGGCGGCCGTTTTTGCACAGGCAGGTCATAGAGCGGTTTCAGAGAGAGGTTACCTCCCGCACGTTTGAACAAGGTCTGGATATCGGCTGTGGCGCCGGGCTGTCTGCGAAAGCGCTAAAGCTGATCTGTCGCCATGTGACGGGAATTGATGTTTCCGCAGAGATGATCGCAGCAGCGAAGGAAGTGTGCGGAAATGAGGAAGGCTTCGAGTTTATGGCAGGTCAGGCGGAAAAGCTGCCTGCTTTTGCGCAGAAGTTCGACATCGTTACGGCGGCAGGCGTTGTCCAGTGGGTGGATATGCCTCTCTTTTTAAAGGGGCTTTGGGATAAAATGAACAGCAGAGGTTATCTTCTGGTCTATGATTTCTGCATTTCCGACAAGATGAAAGGCTGCACGGCGTACACAACCTGGTGGTATGACGTGTATTTAAAAGCCTTTCCCAGACCGTATCGGAATGAGGCCGTGTGGACAGGAGAAGCGGTCGCGCAGTGCGGCTTTTGGATGATGGATCAGGTGCAGTATGAGATGGCTTATGAGTTTGATCTCGACTCCTTTATCGAATTTATGATGATCCAGTCGAATGTGAATGCGAAGATAGAAGGAGAGGGCCGGTCGACCGCAGAGACGGCGGAATGGTTCAGACAGTCGGCAGGGCCGCTTTTTCAGGAAGGGGATGGAGAACAGGGAGCGTTGAGAACGCTGCTTTTTACGGGTTACAGCTGGTATATGCAGAGAAAATAAAATAAGCAGGAAAGAAAACAAAGAATACAAAAAATACAGGAAGGCACAGGGTAAACCATATGGAACCAAGGATTGCAACAGTAAACAGGGTAACAAAGGAAACGGATATCAGCCTGACACTGAATCTGGATGGCAGCGGGCAGTGCAGCATTGATACAGGGATCGGGTTTTTCGATCATATGCTGAACGGATTTGCCAGGCACGGGCTGTTTGATCTGACGCTTAAGTGCAGGGGAGATCTGGAGGTGGATTCTCATCATACTGTGGAGGACTGCGGAATCGTGCTGGGGGAGGCCATCCGGCAGGCAGCAGGGGAGAAGAAAGCAATCAAACGGTACGGAAGCGCCATTCTGCCCATGGATGAGGCGTTGATGCTGTGCGCGGTGGATCTGTCCGGGCGGCCTTATCTTGTCTTTGACGTACTGTACACAGTGCCCATGCTGGGAGATATGCAGACGGAGCTGTTTCACGAGTTTTTCTACGCGGTTTCCTATGCGGGGGCCATGAACCTGCATCTGAAAATGTTCTCGGGAGTGAATAACCATCACATTGCGGAGAGCAGTTTCAAGGCTTTCGGCAAGGCGCTTGACATGGCGACGATGTATGAGGAGCGCCTGAACGGGGCGGTGTGGTCCACGAAGGGCGTTTTATAGGAGATTCGCTGCGGCAAAATAATCTGCGGCATAGGAGACAAATAAGCTGCAGATGGGAGAGAGCGGCGGCTGGGTCTTCCAGCTCAATTTAATATCTGTGAGATTGGAAAATTCCCGTATCGGCCGGGTGACAAGATTGTGAATGCTGGAAACAATATCCAGATTGCCAACGGCCACGATGCCGATACCGATATTTTTCTGTATACAGGCCACCTTTTCGTACATATTACTGGCGAGGGTGGCTATTTTTGGTGCAAAGCCGCTTTCGATGCACAGGCCGTAGGCGGCCTCCAGCGTCATGGATCCCACCTGCACGAAGCAGAAACTTTCATCTTTCAGGTCCATGATCGGAATGGATTCGCATTCGGCCAGCGGATGCTCTTTTGGAAGGACGGCGTGATAACTCTGTGTTCCGAGAGCGATATTCTGGATGGCGTAAGGCAGTTTGAGTTTGGACGTGTGCAGCAGGAAATCGAATTCAGAAACGGCAGTACTCTCCCAGACCCGGATCTCGGTAAAGAGGCGGAAGGAGATCTGGGGATTGATCGTGCGGAAATCCCGGATACAATCCAGAAGATGGCTGCTGTGGGTATCGAGGGCGATCGAAATAGTGCCGCCGGAGACCGTGCTGTAGCTGTCGGCGGTGATGCTGTCCACCATGGTGAGGATCTTCTTGACTTTGGAAAGCATATAGACACCCTGCTTGTTCAGTTTGATTGAACGGCTGGTACGGTCAAAAAATTTCACACCAAGTTCCTGTTCCAGCCGCATGATGGAGTTACTCAGCGCAGGCTGGGAAATATGCAGTTCTTTGGCCGCTCTGGTCATATTCTCCAAGGTTGCAACTTTTTCAAAATACTTCAACTGCAGCAGTTCCATAGATTTCCCCTCATCTCATTTACTATAACATACATGTTATCATTGTATAATAAAATAAGAATTTGTGCAAATGAATTGTGCGTGCTAATATGAGAATATCCAGAGAAAGTAACAATAAAAGCACAGGATACATGGTAAATTATGGCAAAAATGTTGAAAGAAGAGGAGGGAGAGGAAGGGGTTGGGAAAATAAGGATAAATAGAAATTATAAATGTAATTGAAGGAGGGAAAGGTGAAAAATGATAAGGTACATTTTCAAACGAATTTTGGCAATGATACCTGTGATCATCGGTGTGACGATTCTGATCTTTACGCTGCTCTATTTTGCAAAGGGCGAGCCGGCACAGATGATATTGGGAAGTGATGCGACGAAAGAAGAGGTAGATCAGCTGAATGAAAAGCTCGGCCTTGACAAGCCTTATTTTGAACGGCTGACGTCTTACATGGAGGACGTGTTCCTGCACTTTGACATGGGGAGATCCTATTTTAACGAAGCCAGCGTGACGGAGGATGTCATGCAGCGGTTTCCTATCACTTTGAAGCTGTCGTTGTTAAGTGTGACGCTGGCTGTGCTGATCGGGATTCCGCTTGGGGTGATCGCGGCGGTAAAACAACATTCCTGGCTGGACAATTCTTCGATGTTTGTGGCGATCATCGGAATGTCAATGCCTAATTTCTGGCTGGGGATCATGCTGTCTTTGTTCTTTGCATTGAAGCTGAGGCTGCTTCCGTCCAGCGGGATCGGCGGACTGGAGTATTATATTCTTCCCTGTCTGTCCATCGCCCTGGGGGCTGCCTGCGGCATTGCCCGACAGACCAGATCCAGTATGCTGGAGGTGATAAGGCAGGACTATATCGTGACAGCCAGGGCAAAAGGGGTTTCGGAGCGGGCAGTGATCTGGAAACATGCACTTATGAATTCCCTGATCCCGGTCATTACGCAGATCGGTTTTGTGTTTGCGGGTCAGTTCGGCGGCGCGGTGGTGGCCGAGACGGTCTTCTCCATACCGGGACTTGGCACCTATATGATCACGGCGATCCAGAAGCGGGATTACCCGGCGGTACAGGGCAGTGTTTTGTTCTCTTCCATTATATTCGGCGTCATCATGTTGATCGTGGATCTGGTCTATGCCTTTATTGATCCGCGGATCAAGGCCCAGTATAAGGGAAAAAGCGTAAAAAGGCTAGGAAGGTAGGGTGGCTTACGTGGAAAGAAAAAAGGAAGCCTTTGAAGGCAGGAAGAAGAGTCTGTTGTTGATGACCTTCTCCAGACTGAAAGAAGATAAACTGGCAGTTCTCGGGATGATCATTTTTCTGATCATGATACTGGCTGCACTGTTGGCGCCGCTTATAGCGCCGTATTCTTATAAAGAGCAGGATCTGCAGAATGTCCTGGCATCGCCCAGCGCGCAGCACTTTTTTGGGACAGACAGTCTTGGCAGGGACATTTTCAGCCGTGCGCTGTACGGAGCCAAATATTCCCTTTCCATAGGTGTTATTTCCGTGGGCGTTGCGATGCTGTTCGGCTGTGTGATCGGTTCGATCTGCGGGTATTATGGCGGCTGGGCGGATATGGTGATCATGAGGATCATGGATCTGATGCAGTCGATTCCGGACATGCTTCTGGCGATCGCGATATCGGCCATGCTGGGGCCCGGCTTTTCCAACTGTATTCTGGCGTTAAGTATTTCGAGGATTCCGGTCTTTATCCGACTGATGCGTGCTTCGCTTCTGAACCTGCGGGAGATGGAATACATAGATGCGGAGATCGCCATTAACGCCAGTGCGCCGCGTATTATGTTCCGGCATCTGCTTCCGAACGGAATAGCGCCTATGATCGTGCAGTCTACGATGGCGATCGCCGGTTCGATCCTGGTAGCTGCTTCGCTCAGTTTTATCGGGCTGGGCGTTCAGCCGCCGCTTCCGGAATGGGGAGCGATGCTGTCAGAGGGAAGGGAATATATAAGATCATCTCCGCATGTGGTGATTTTTCCGGGACTGATGATCATGATTACGGTTTTGGCGATCAATCTGTTTGGGGACGGGCTGCGGGATGCGCTTGACCCGAGACTGAAAGACTAGGAATTAAGAAAGGCTGGATAAATATGAACAGTGATGAATTACTGAGAGTGGAAGACCTGGTGGTGGAATATTCGTCCGGAAAAAGCGTGATCCATGCGGTAAACGGCGTATCTTTTGTGCTGAAAAAGGGCAAGACGCTGGGGCTGGTGGGAGAAACCGGTGCAGGAAAGACAACGATAGCAAAGGCAATCATCCGGATTCTTCCCGATCCTCCGGCTAAGGTGCGCAGAGGAGATATTTTCTTCGAAGGGGAACAGCTTTTTCACCTGTCGGAGAAGAAGATGAAAAAAATCCGCGGGGACCGGATCTCCATGATCTTTCAGGATCCGATGACGGCACTGAATCCTATCTTTACCGTAGGGGATCAGATTGCGGAGACCATACGGGTGCACGATAAAATCTCGAAGAAGGAGAGCTTCCGGCGCATGATGGAGCTTCTGGAGATGGTGGGTATTCCGGGTGAACGCTGTACCGATTATCCGCATCAGTTTTCAGGCGGAATGAAGCAGCGTGCAGTTATTGCGATCGCGCTGGCGTGCCGGCCGAGCCTGCTTCTGGCCGACGAGCCGACGACTGCGCTGGATGTGACCATCCAGGCGCAGGTGCTGAAACTGATGAAGGATCTGCGGGATCAGTTGAAGACCTCCATGCTCATGATCACACACGATCTGGGCATCATTGCCGAAACCTGTGACGATGTGGCGGTGGTCTATGGCGGGGAGATCGTGGAGATCGGGTCGGTGGAAGCAATCTATGACGATACCAGACATCCGTATACGAAGGGGCTTTTCGGATCCCTGCCGCGGATTGACGGGGAGGAGACGCGATTGAAACCGATCAAAGGCGAGATGCTGGATCCTACGCTGGAGATCAGGGGCTGCCGTTTTTATGAACGCTGTCAGTATGCGTGTGACAGATGCAGGGAAGAAATCCCCATGAAGGAGGCGTCGCCGGGGCATCAGTATCGGTGCATTTTATAGGGAGGTGGTTAGAGTGGATACAATTTTGGAAGTGAAAAACCTGAAAAAATATTTCAGGACTTCAAGAGGGATGCTTCATGCGGTGGACGATGTGAGTTTTTCCATGGAAAGAGGGAAGACGCTTGGGATCGTAGGGGAATCCGGCTGCGGTAAGACGACGCTTGGAAGGACGCTGGTGCATCTGGAAAGCAGCACCTCCGGACAGATTTTTTATGAGGGTGAGGATATCACGAATGTGGACAGGAAGCGGCTTTACGGGCTGCGTCAGAAGATGCAGATGATCTTTCAGGATCCTTATTCTTCCATCGACCCCAGAATGACGGTGAGCGAGACGATCAAGGAAGCGCTGATGCTTACCAGAAGATATACCAGGTCGGAGGTGGAAGAGCGGACGAAAGAGCTGATGAATACGGTCGGCCTGTCGCAGCGTCTATGGACGGCATATCCCCACGAGCTGGACGGCGGGAGAAGACAGCGGATCGGAATTGCGAGGGCGCTGTCGGTATCTCCGGCATTCATCGTCTGCGATGAGCCGGTGTCTGCGCTGGACGTGTCGATCCAGGCACAGATCTTGAATCTGATGCAGGATCTTCAGGAATCCCAGGGATTGTCCTATGCCTTTATCACCCATGATCTTTCGGTGGTGCGCCATATTTCGGATGAGATCTGTGTCATGTATATGGGCGAGATCGTGGAGAAAGCGCCGGCAAAGGAACTGTTCCGCAGTCCCGTGCATCCGTACACGAAGGCCCTTCTGGCGTCGATTCCCATCCCGGATGTGCACCATAAACGGAACGAGGAACAGATTCTGCAGGGAGAGGTGACCTCGCCGATCGAGCCGAAGCCGGGCTGCAGGTTTGCTTCCAGATGCAGATTTGCCTCGGAAGAATGTCTGGAGAAACAGACGCTTTGTGAAGTGACGAAGCAGCATTATGTTATGTGCTGTAAACAAAAAACATTAAGATAAGGAGGAACATCATGAAAAAGAAGGTTATTTCGGTTATGATGGCAGCCATGCTGCTGGTATCGCTGGGAGGCTGCGGAAAGGAACCGCAACAACAGGCGGAAGCGGACGGTACAGTGCAGAAGGAAGCGTCAGATGAAGGTACAGCGAATGGAGAAACAGGGGGCAGCCGGATCTGTGTTGAGACGAATTCGGATATGTCAAATCTGGCGCCGAGTTCGGTACAGAATGATGCGCATTTCCGCTGCGGTAATTTAATCTATGAAAAATTACTGGATTATGATAAGGACGGAAATGTAATTCCCGGTCTGGCAACTTCTTTTGAGGTCTCCGACGACCTTAAGCTGACACTGCATATCCGTGAAAATGTAAAATTTCATACAGGACAGACGTTAAGTGCCAAGGATGTTCTGTTCAGCCTTAAGCTGGCAAATGACAGTGCGAATTTCAGCAGGAATACAAAATATATGGATCTGGAAAGTGCGGAGATCGTAGATGATTATACGCTGGTTGTTCCGTTGGAGCAGAAAACAGTGTTTTTAGAGGATGATCTGGCGAAGATTGAAATTGCAAGTGAAGAAGCCTATCAGGCGGATCCGGAGCATCTGAACAATAAGGAGGCCGGTACAGGCCCTTATTATGTAAGTGACTGGCAGGTGGGAAGTTCCATTACAATGCAGAAGTTTGAGGATTACTGGGGAGATGCCACTCAAAAACAGAATGTAGATGAAATTGTATTTAAGGTTATCAGTGAGGGTTCCCAGAGAACCATAGCGCTGGAAACGGGTGATGTACAGGTCCTTTATGATGTACCGAGAGCAGATATTAAAACACTGCAGGAGAATCCGGGCATCACATTGGATGGAAAAGAATCTGACGGATGTTATGCACTTTATTTTAACTGTTCGGAAGGAAAGCCCACTGCAGATGCAAGAGTAAGACAGGCTATTGCTTATGCGATTGATACACCGGCAGTGGCAAGTACCGCTTATGGAGACGGAGGAGTGGCGGCTACCACAATTTCCAACAGAACAGACATTGAATGGGAAGATTCCATGGCTGATCTGGAACCGCTTTATCCATATAATCCTGAAAAAGCCAGAGAACTTCTGGCTGAGGCCGGGTACGCGGATGGACTGGAATTGACTATTATTACAGACAATACAAAAGATGGAGCAAAAGATGCGATTCAGATCATTCAGAATCAGCTGGAACAGGTAGGAATCAAACTGAATGTGGAACTGCAGGAGGCATCTGTTTTTAACACGGCTAAGTTCGACGAGAATGCATGGGATTTACAGTATGACTTTTACGGCATCGTGCGTACTACAATGGCATTTTTCAATAATCAGTTCGATCAGAGGGCAGGCAGCCGGGCATTTTATCGCGATGAGACGATGCAGTCCATGTTGGAAGATGCAATACCTGAATATGACGCGCAGAAAGTACAGGCTTTGGCCGAATACTTTACAGAGGAGCTTCCTGCTTATCCCATGGTTGATGTGATCAAATACTATGCTTATAAAACAGGACTTGAAAATTTCAACATTTACATTTATAACGTAATGTATCCGGGTGAGTTTACATACACGGAGGAATACAACAAGTAGTTTCAGGGAAAGGAGTCTGTATGGCAATTTTATTCGCGAAAACGAAGCAGGGAACGGTGGAAGGAAAGCCGGGCTGGAACAGAGCGATTTCCGTATTTAAAGGCATTCCCTTTGCTGCGCCGCCGACAGGGCAAAACCGCTGGCGTGCGCCGCAGCCGCCGGCGGGCTGGCGCGGGATCAGGAAATGTTTTGATTATGGGCCGATCCCTTATCAGAACTATGAGAAAACGGAACATGATGTTTTGGTATCCGGGATAGAAACGTTTCACCATCCGATCGAGGAGGATTGTCTGTACCTGAATATCTGGACGCCGGCGGAAACGCCGGAGTCCGGGCTGCCAGTGGCGATCTATATTCACGGCGGCGGCTTCCATATGGATTACGCGTTCCAGAACAAGCATGACGGGGAAGGCTTTGCGAAGCGGGGATGTGTTTTTGTGACGATCAGTTATCGTCTGGGTGCATTCGGTTTTCTGGCGCATCCGCAGCTGGAAAAGGAAGGCAGGGGGTCAGGTAATTACGGACTTTTGGATCAGATAGCGGCAGTCACATGGGTGAAGGAAAATATCCGGGCGTTCGGAGGAAATCCGGACTGCATTACGGTGATCGGTTTTTCCGGCGGCGCAGCAAGCGTAGAGTATCTGTGCGCGTCTCCCTTGACGAAGGGGCTGTTCCAGCGGGCGGTGATGCAGTCCGGCGGCGGTTTCCGACCGGTCTTCTCCAGTTGGGCGGTTTCCAGAAGTGCGGCCGTATCGCTGGGGGAATCTTATTTCCGTTATATGAACATCAAGACGGTGGAAGAGGGGCGGCGGCTTAGCGCCGATGAGATTTTAAAAGGCTTTATCGGCCTGAATCAGATCCCACTGTTTGAGAAGGAAGAGATCGGTGTGGACGGGGTGAACTATTTCCGCTTTACGCCGTGCATTGACGGATATGTCCTGCCGGAGTCGCCGATCGAGGTATTTTTGGCAGGCAGGCATGAGGATATTGACTATCTGGTGGGAGAAGCCGCCGGGGAAGGCTACAGGACATTGGTGGCAGATGTGGCATGGTGCCGGAACCAGAACCGGTTAGGCAGGAAGCCCTCCTACGAGTACTATTTTAAGAGAGTGCCGCCAGGAGCGGCAGGGGCATTTCACAGCTGCGAACAGGAGTATATGTTCCAGACGCTTTTGAAATCGAGCCAGTGGAACTATGAGGGAACCGACTACGACATCTCTAATGACATGGCGGATTATCTGGCCAATTTCGTCAAGACGGGAGATCCCAACGGGGACGGTCTGGCTGCGTGGACGCCCTATACGTCGGAAAATCCGAAGGCGATGCAGTTTGAAAGCAAACGAGAAATGACAGAGATCGCACTGGATGAACACGAGGAGGAGCTTGTAGGAAAACTGCTGCATAACCAGATCTTATTTGGACTGAGTAATAACAGCTGAGCGCTTGACAAGAGGAAAAGAAGAAGGAGGAGTGACCAGGATGGCATATGTTTCATTACATATCGACAGTGAATTTCTTGGAGCGAACACGAATATTACTGTGATCCTGCCCGAGAAGAAAGGGGAGCAGACGCCGGAGGCGTTTTACGGGAGCGGCAAAAAGTACAAGGTACTGTGGCTTTTCCACGGCGGGCACGGGGACTGTACAGACTGGATCCGAAAGACAAAGATCGAACTGTATGCATGTGAAAAGGATCTGGTGGTGGTATGCCCGAGCGCGCAGAGCAGTTTTTACCAGAACTGGCCAACGTTTGGGCCCGGATATTATATGAAGGATTTCTTCTTTCATGAATTGATGCCGCTGATCTACGGATGGTTTCCGGTTTCTGACAGGAAGGAAGATAACTATATTGCAGGGCTGTCCATGGGCGGCGTCGGCACCTTGACTTTTCTGCTGGAAGAGCCGGAACGGTTTTCTGCAGCGGCGGTACTTTCGGGAACACCTTTTGATCTGCGGGAGACCGAAGGCGGCACGCCGAATATGGTCAAAGTTTACCGTAATCTGGCCAAAGTGTACGGCGGAAGGGAGGAAATGCTTGCATCCGGGGCCAACATCTGGGATGCGTTTGCCTCCGGTGAACCAAAAAAAATGCCGCGGCTTTATTTTTCCTGCGGCAGGCTGGATTCCGGTTATGCCAATTACCTGAACTATATCGCGTATCTGGAAGAGAAAGGGTTTTCATTTGTTCACGACGAGTCCACGGACAATGGGCATGAATGGCGGGAATGGGATTATCAGATCGAAAGGGCGATCCGGTTTTTCCTGGAGTGACAGGACGGCCGCAATGACAAGGAGCAGGGCGCATGAATAAGAACAGACTATGGTCTTGGCCATATATTTACATATTAATACTGTATTGCTTTGTACAGATGGTTTTGTATATGATAACGCCGGTTCTGTCAAAGTATATTCTCGATATGGGGGAGAGCAATTCGATCGCCGGTATTATTGCGGGGGCCTTTTCTATAACGGCCCTTGCGATCAGGCCCTTTTCAGGATATTTTTCTGACCGTTTTCCGAAAAAAAGGCTTCTGATGATTTCTCTGCTGCTGACGTTTCTTTCTCTGGCCGGTTACTATGCGGCGGCTTCTCCCTGGCAGATTTTCCTTTTTCGTCTGTGCCAGGGGGCGTCCTACGCGGTGAGTACGACAGTCATGATGGCCATGGTCTCGGAGGTGGTCGATGTGGAAGTGCGGGGCGCGGGTATCGGATATTATGCTCTGGCAGCTACCCTTGCCGCGGCGGTAGGGCCGGGCATCGGGCTTAAGGTAGTGGAATGTGCCGGGTATAGAAAATCCATTCTTTTGGCGGCGTTCATTGCTTTGGCGGCTGTGGGCGCTTCTTTTTTTCAGCCTTTTCAGGAAGGGAAGAAGGAAAAAAAGGAGGTGCCGAAACTGAGCGTAAGCAATCTGATCGCAAAGGAAGTGCTGGCGCTGGCCGGATTTTCCTGCCTGTTTTCCCTCTCCAACGGGTTGATGTCGAATTTCATCTCCGTTCTGGGTGACGACAGGGGAATCTTGAACATATCCTTGTACTTCACGGTGAATGCCGTGGTCATGGCGGTGACCAAACCGTTGTCGGGCCGGCTGACAGACCGCTACGGGCTGCATTATATCATGTATGGGGCGTATTTTTTCTGTGCGGTCTCCCTGTACCTGCTGGCGGGGGCTGGATCTCTGGCAGCAGTGGTGCTGGTGGCGGTGCTGTACGGGATCGGGGTAGGCGCCGGACAGCCCGCGCTCCAGGCCCAGAGCACGAAGGAAGTAAAGCCGGAGCAGGTCGGGATTGCAGTGAGTACATGTTATCTGGGCAACGATATCGGGCAGGGGATCGGGCCTGTTCTGGGCGGGATGGTATCTGACTGGCTGGGCTATGGGGCGATGTTTTTCGGTGCGGCGCTGCTGCACACGGCGGCGTTTTTCCTGTTTTATCTTTATGAAAAAAGGAGACGGGCCGGCTGAATACAGGCGCACAGAACATGAAAAAACTGCAAAGATCATCCGGAGTGCATAGAACTTCCGGGTGATTTTTTGTATTGGAAATGTTAAAAAACAATTAAGTGAGGTCAAACTGTAGAAAAGAGAGAAATGGACGTGTTATCATGGAATAGATTGCAGTTGTCATATATTCGGGCATAAGTCCGGTGCGGCTACGGGACGAGGCGGAGAAAAGGAGAATCGGTTGTGAGTTCATTTGTAGAATTTCAAAATGTGAGTAAGATATATCAGGCTGGTGAGGTGGCGATCGAGGCGCTGCACGATGTGAATTTCCAGATTGAAAAGGGGGAGTTCTGCGTGATCGTGGGCGCGTCGGGAGCGGGGAAGACGACGATCCTAAATATTCTTGGCGGAATGGATACGCTGTCGGGCGGCAGGGTATTTCTGGACGGTGAGGAGATTTCCGCATATAATAAGAAGCAGCTGACGGGCTACAGGCGGCATGATGTGGGATTTGTGTTCCAGTTCTATAATCTGATCCAGAATCTGACGGCGTTGGAGAACGTGGAGCTGGCGGCGCAGATCTGTGTGGACCCGCTGGATGCGGCAGAGGTGCTCGGCGAGGTGGGGCTGCAGGACCGGATGAAGAATTTCCCGGCGCAGCTTTCCGGCGGAGAGCAGCAGCGGGTGCAAGAGCCCTCGCGAAGAATCCGAAGCTGCTTCTATGTGACGAGCCGACGGGAGCGCTGGATTACAACACCGGCAAGGCGGTGTTGAAGCTGCTGCAGGATACGTGCAGGGAGAAGGGCAAGACGGTGATCGTCATCACGCACAATCAGGCATTAACGGCGATGGCAGACCGGATCATCAAGGTGAAGAGCGGCACCATCGTCAGCGTTGTGAAGAATGAACAGATTACCAGAGTGGAAGATATCGAGTGGTGACAGATCGTCAGAGCGATCATGACAGTGACGGCGGTATGCCAGGGCGTGGCCAAAGCGGGGCATAATGCCGGAAGAGCCAGAGATGGAAGCTGCCGGCGCGGTGAGGCGGCCGGGAAACGAATATTGGTGCAGGAAACGGAGAGTTCGCATGAAATCCATGATGAAGAAAACAACACTGCGGGAGATCAGGGAGAGCCTAGGGCGGTATCTGGCCATTATGGCGATCGTTGCGCTGGGGGTGGGGCTTTTTGCAGGACTTAAGATCACCAAAACGGTGATGGTCGGGTCGGCGGATGCCTTCTGGCAGGCGCAGCAGCTGTATGATTACAGGCTTGTCTCCACGCTGGGATTTGAGGAAGAAGATGTGCAGGCACTGGCGCAGAAGGCGGACGTCCGCGCAGTGCAGGGCGCGATGGAAGCGGATGTCCTCTATACGGACGAGCAGGGGAATGATAAGGTACTGAAAGCGCATTCCATTCTGGAAAATATAAATATGCTGGAAACTGTGGCGGGCAGGTTGCCGGAGAGTGACACGGAATGCGTGGTGGACGACCATCTCTACGGAGAGGAAGTGATCGGCTCGAAGATCGTGCTGTCCGGGGATAACGACCAGGACGATCTGGACAGCTTTCGGTATACGGAATATACGATTGTGGGGACGGTCCGGTCTCCGCTGTATGTCCAGTTTGAGCGGGGGACTACTTCTCTTGGAAACGGCAGTGTGAGCGGATTTGTGTATCTGCTTCCAGAGGGCTTTGCCACGGATTATTATACGGATATCTATGTGAAGTTTGAGGAGGACGCGCAGGTCTACTCGGATGAATATGATGCTTACATGGACGAGCGGGAAGCGCAGTGGGAGACTTACTGCGAGGAGCAGGGAGAGCGCAGATACCAGTCGATCATGACGGAAGCGGAGAAAGAACTGGCAGATGCCGAGCAGGAGCTGGCAGACGAGAAGGCGGAAGCGGAAGTGGAGCTGGCCGATGCGAAGCAGGAGCTGACCGACGCCGAGAAGGAAATCGCGGACGGTGAGAAGAAGCTGGAAGACGGCGAGCAGGAACTGGCGGATAATAAAAGGATCATAGCGCAGAAGGAGCAGGAGCTGGCGGATGCCAGAGCGGCTCTGGAAGCACAGGAAGCGGAACTTGCGTCACAGGAGGAGGCTCTTGCGGGGATGATGCAGGGCCAGGCGGCGGGGATGCAGTATCAGATGCCCGCAGATATGGCCCGTCAGCAGCTGGAGGCCGGGAAGGCGCAGATCGAAGAGGGAGAAGCGGAGCTGCGAAAGGCCAGAGGGCAGATCCGGGATGCCGGGGAGGAGATCGAAGAGAGCAGGCAGGAGCTGGCGGATGCCAGACAGGAAGTTGAGGACGGCTGGCAGGAATACAACGACGCGAAGGCGGAGTTTGACGAGAAGATCGCGGATGCGGAGCAGAAGCTGGCGGACGCCAGAGCGGAGATTGCCGATATCGAGAAGCCGGACACTTATGTGTTGGGACGGGAGACCAATACAGGATATGTCTGTTTCGAGAGTGATTCCAGTATCGTGGAGGGAATTGCCAATGTCTTTCCGGTGTTCTTTTTTCTGGTGGCGGCGCTGGTGTGTATGACGACCATGAACAGGATGGTGGAGGAGCAGCGGACACAGATCGGTGTCTTGAAGGCGCTTGGCTATGGCGAGGCCAGGATCATGGGGAAATATCTCTTCTACTCGGGCAGTGCTGCTTTTACAGGCTGTGTGGCGGGATATCTGGCGGGGATCCGACTGTTTCCGCTGGTGATCTGGCAGGCCTACGGGGTGATGTACAGGTTTGGCGGTATCGTCTATGCTTTTGACTGGGCGACGGCAGTGCTGTGCCTGGCGGTGTCGCTCTTGTGCTCCATGGGGACGACCTGGGCATCCTGCCGGCATGAGCTGCGGGAAGTGGCAGCGGAGCTGATGCGGCCGAAATCGCCGAAGGCCGGTAAGCGGATCTTTCTGGAGTGGATTCCTTTTATCTGGAACCGGATGAAATTTCTGCATAAGGTGTCGGTGCGGAATATCATCCGTTACAAGCGGCGTTTTCTGATGATGGTCATCGGGATCAGCGGCTGTACGGCGCTGCTGCTGACGGGGTTTGCGATCAGGGATTCGGTGACGACCGTCGCGGACAGGCAGTTTGAAGAGATACAGACTTACGCGGTCGGGGTCACGTTAAAGGACGGTGTGACAAAGGAAGATCTGTCGTTGCTGGAGGAGCTTGATCAGATCGTTGCGGATAACGGCGGCGATTATGGTCTGGCGGTGGAGACTTCGATGGATCTGGAGACGGCGGACGGGATCAAAAGCGTGAAGCTGATCGCAGCGGCGGAGCCGGAGTCGTTCGGAGCATACTTTGACCTGCACACGCCGGCAGGAGAACCGATCGCTTATCCGCAGGCGGGAGAGGTTGTTATCTGTAATAAGCTGTCGGAGTGTTACCGGATCAGGGCAGGTGACACCATCACCCTGTTTAACGAAGACAGAGAGGAGCTGCAGGCGGTAGTATCGGGAGTCTGTGAGAACTATATCTACAATTATGTCTATGTGAACGAAGAGACTTACAGGAAGGCCACGGGTGAGACCGGGTATCAGAGTGCCTATGTCAATCTGCCGGAGGAGGCGGATGTCTACGTCGTGGGGGCGTCTTTGATGAAGGCGGAGCATGTGACGGCCGTAGCCGTCAACCGGGATATGCTGCTGCGGGTTTCGCGGATGATGACGAGCATGAATTATATCGTGTTTGTGATCATTGCCTGTGCGGGTGCGCTTGCTTTTATCGTGCTTTATAATCTGAATAATATCAACATTACGGAGCGGATCAGGGAGATCGCCACGATCAAGGTGCTGGGATTCTACAAAAAGGAGACGGCTACCTATGTATTCCGTGAGAATACAGTCCTTACGGGGATCGGCTGTGCTGTCGGGCTGGTGCTGGGACGGCTGCTGCACATTTATGTGATGCACGAGGTGGATATTGATATGATGTCCTTTGATGTGCATGTGGAACCGGTCAGCTATCTGCTGAGCATCCTGTTGACCTTTGTCTTTACCTGGCTGATCAACCGCATCATGTCCGGAAAGCTCGACAAGATCAATATGGCGGAATCGTTAAAGTCGGTGGATTAGCGGTGCGGATGAACCGACAGCGGACGACGGACAGTGCGGGCAGCATTGTATGAGCAGCATTTTTGCATGGATTGGATAGAAAAGAGGCATACCGCAGACGCCTCCCGGAACGGAATATCTCCGGGAGG
>OFFW01000800.1_pt1 | contig 20849 bp, 18 predicted proteins | sample 1521501 | NCBI WGS metagenome assembly OFFW01 (sample SAMEA3504107, study PRJEB24116) | mouse gut metagenome | biome: mouse gut; feature: mouse-associated habitat; material: faeces | place: Denmark | collected 2011
CCGAAAAAGCCTTGCTGCTGTACGAAAGATACGGCGCAAGGCTTGTCGTGCTTGACATCATGCTGCCCGATAAGGACGGATTTTATGTTCTGGAAAAAATCCGCAGGTCGAGCAACACGCCCGTATTGATTGTAAGTGCGAAAACGGAAAAGGATGACAAGCTGAACGGACTGAATCTCGGCGCAGACGATTATATAGAAAAGCCATATGATATTGATATTATGCTCGCAAAAATAAGCGGGATTTTTAAGCGACGATACGCTCTTGACGAAATTACTGACGGCAATATACGCATAAATAAGGCGAGCCGTGCCGTTTACAAAAACGAAAAAGAACTCGAAATGACCGCGAAGGAATTTGAGTTGCTTCTGCTTTTGATGGAGAATAAGGGCAGGGCTTTGAGCAAGGAATACATTTTTGAACAGGTCTGGGGCAGCGACAGCTTTTCAGAACAACAGACACTGACGGTACACATAAAATGGCTGCGGCAGAAAATAGAGGACGCCCCCAAAAATCCTAAAAAAATAGTTACTGTATGGGGGGTGGGTTATAAATATGAAAGCGTTTAACAGAATTTTCTCGGTAGTTGCGGTTGCCGTGATACTATTGTTTGCTGTCGTGAATCTGATTCTTGCTGCCGACAAGACCAATAACGGCAGACTGTACCGCGTAGAGATAAGCCGCCTTGTTCGAGAAATAGAAGCGAACGGTTCTGCCGACATTTCCGAATGTGTGTACGTTACAAATATTGAACGATACGGAGAAAAATTTTACAGCACGGACAGCGACTATGTTATCCGTGAAATAAACGGAGAACTTTATCGCTTTGATTACAATACTAACGGCTACTCCGACAAAACGCAGCTTACAGGAATTGTAAATGCCGTTCTCGGCGTTATGGCGATTTTAATCATAACGGTTTTGCTTTATATAAAATTCGCAATTCTTATGCCCTTTGAACGTCTGAGCGGTATCCCTTACGAGCTTTCAAAGGGTAATCTCGCCGCGCCGATAAAGGAAACGAAAAACCGTTTTTTCGGAAAATTTCTTTGGGGGATCAATATTCTCCGTGAAAATATAGAACAGCAAAAGCAGCGCGAACTGGAAATGCAGAAAGAAAAGAAAACACTGCTGCTATCGCTCTCGCACGATATTAAAACGCCGCTTTCCGCTATAAAATTGTACTCGGCAGCACTGTCGAAAAATTTGTATTCGGACGCGGAAAAGCAGCACAAAATCGCTGAAAACATCAATGAAAAAGCGGACGAAATCGAGGGCTATGTTTCACAGATTATAACAGCTTCAAGAGAAGATTTCTTCAGCCTTGAAGTGAATATGGGCGAGTTTTATCTTTCGGAACTTGTTGAAAAAATCGCGGGATATTACAAGGAAAAACTGGCACTTATCAAAACAGATTTTATTATCGGAAAATATAAAAACTGTCTGCTATCGGGGGATTTGAGCAGGAGCGTTGAAGTGATGCAAAACATTATGGAAAATGCCCTCAAATACGGCGATGGCAGACGTGTGGAATTGATTTTCCCCGAAGACGACGAATGCGTCCAAATTGCAATCATGAACGGCGGTTGTACGCTTGAGAAGGACGATTTACCGCATATTTTCGAGAGCTTTTGGCGCGGAGCAAATGCAGGAAACATTGGTGGCAACGGGCTGGGGCTTTACATTTGCAGACAGCTCATGCGCAAGATGAACGGCGAGATTTTTGCGGAGATTGATAATGGCATCATCACCGTCACTACGGTTTTCACAAGAGCGTGAATGATTTAGAGATGCGTATTGATAAAAATACACATGATTGGTGGTGATGAAAATAAAAAAACGGATATTAGTTATAGGTGACGATCTGACATTTTTCCAATCGGCAAAAGACTTTATGGCAAATAGCAGCACGGAGGTCAGCTATGCGATGTCCGTAAAGGAAGCCTTAAATTATCTTTTATCAAGTGAATATTGCATTGTTATTATATGTATTTCACTATCTGCAGACAGCAGCATAGAGTTTCTTCGCCTTGTACGGGAAACGTATCTTATGCCAATTTTAGTGATTACGCCTAAACTCAGAGTATCAGAAAAAGTTACGCTTTTTCATGCTGGAGCAAATGCCTGTCTGGAGAGGCCAGTGGATGCCGCACTCTGCGTAGCACAAGCACGCTCTTTAGTACAGCTATACTCGGATGCTAAACTGGCAGATAAAAAAGTCCACTCGCTTGTATTTGGCACAGAGCTGATTATCAATCCAGTCTATCGTCATGTAATTATTGACGGCGAACCATTAGAACTGACGCGCACGGAATTTAACCTGCTGTATTATATGGCAGAACATCTGAACCAAATTTTTAGCCGCAGGCAGCTATATCAGCAAGTATGGGGTGATGATTTGGGCATCAGTGGAGAAAACACTGTTCGCTCACATATTGGAAATATCTACAAAAAGCTAGCGGATGTCAATAAACATTACATCCAAAACACCAGAGGGGTCGGCTATAAATTTATTCCTCCTGCTGGTGAAGAATAAAAACGGAAGTGCCGGAGCATTTTGCTTTGGCACTTCTATTTTGTCGAGCTATGGCGAAAATCTTGCCGGTAATTTGCTTTTTCTCCTGTATGCTATATGTATTGGAATTTATAGGAACCAAAAAGGATTTAGGCACAAAGAATCAGTCGGATAGAATTTTAACCTTATTCGTTTATTTTATCCTCGGCTGCTCTTTCATGCCGGCTGAGTATCTGCTCTGCCATGCAGTCTAAGGTTTTCAGCAGAAATGCCCGTTCGTCCTCTGTGCAGGCCGCAAATTTACAGAGTAACTGCTTTGCTTGCTGCTCTAACTCCGGCATATCAGGGTAAAACAAAACATCTGCTGACAAACCAAGCCGATAAATCACGTCTGCCAGCACTTCGATGGACGCATTGACCCGCCCCTTTTCGATATTCTTGAGATGACGAAGCCCCCTGCCCGTCTGCTGGGCAAGCTGCTGTTGTGTCAAGCGCTCTTCATACCGCTTGCTGCTTACGATTGCACCTATGTGCTGTAAGATGTTTTTACGCATTTTTAATCACCTCCACTATATTCAATAGGTTGTAAAAAATATCAAATCCGAAAGAATTTGATTAAATTTCTTGACAAAAAATTAACAATATGCTATTATAACATCAACAGATAAAAGGGAGTAGCTGATACCGCAAGGTATATTCGAGTCGTCAGGACGATGTAAGCATCCGATTTCGAGTCAGAAAACTGTAGCAAGACTTTTATCGTGGCAGACAGGCCGCGGTAGAGGTCTTTTTTTATAAAATTTGATAACCGCGGCATCTGCGGAACTGAACAGCGGCAAAATTTAAAAGGAGGACAAGGTATGTTTAAGAAAAAACAAAGTAACAATGCGTATGAGGAGCAAAATCAAAAGACGCGCTCCAAAATGGGGAAATTTAAACCGGGTAAAATAGTGGGGATTTTTATCGGAATTATTGCGGCGGCGTATCTTCTGGTGGGAAGCGTTTATTCCCTGAGGGAGAACGAATACGCGGTGGTAACCACCTTTGGCGTGCCCGGCGTGGTGGAGGAATCCGGTATTCACTTAAAGATTCCTTATATTCAGCGGATGGCGAAGGTGCCGAAGACCATCAACGGCTTTCCTATTGGATTTAACGCCGATTCCGACGAGTATGACGACAGGGAATCCTTTATGATTACCAGAGATTACAATTTTGTAAACGTGGATTTCTATGTGGAGTACCGTGTGACGGACCCTACCAGGTATCTGTACGCGTCGGAAAATCCGGTTGAGATTTTGAAGAACCTGACCCAGAGTTATATCAGGGACACCATTGGACTTTACGATGTGGACAGTGTGATTACCACCGGCAAAAATGAGATACAGGCTTCCATCAAGGAAAAGATTGTGGGAAGGTTAGAGGAAGAGGATATCGGAATCCAGTTGGTGAACATTACCATTCAAGACGCGGAGCCGCCCACTCAGGAGGTAATCAACGCTTTTAAGAATGTGGAAAACGCCAAGCAGGGAAAAGAAACTTCCATCAACAGGGCGAATCAGAAGCGGAACGAGGATATTCCCGCGGCGAGGGCTCTGGCGGACGAAACCTTAAAGACAGCTCAGGCCCAGGCTGAGGAGCGTGTGAACGAGGCAAAAGGCCAGGTGGCCAGACTGAACGAGCTTTACGCGGAGTACCAGAAGTATCCCTTAATCACCAAGCAGAGAATGTTTTATGAAACCATGGAAGAAATTCTGCCCGACATGAAGGTGATTATTGAGAGAAGCGACGGCAGCACCCAGACCATGCTTCCGCTGGAATCCTTTACCGGCTCTTCGGCGGGAAGCTTCGGAGGAACATCTTCAGGCAGCAGCTTTGCGGGTAATACAGGCGGCGGAGCGAGCACAGACGCGCAAAATGAAGTCAGCGGCGATACAGCGGAGGAAGTGGAAGAGTAGCATGCGCGGAACAAGGACGCGCCGAAGAGCGGCTGCGGAACTTAAAAAACAGCATCCGCCCCGTAGGAGCACGGAACAAAGAACAGACGCATAAGCGGCTGAGAATTGTTCCAGAACAGGTGCGCCGAAGGGCGGTTGCGGAACTTAAATATAGAAAGGAAATTATTATGAAGAAAAAATTCGGTTTAACATTTGCAGTCATTTTATTATTTGCGGTCATCGGACTGGCGGACGCCTGCCTTGTGGTGACCTACCCCAACGAATACACCATTATCAAGCAGTTCGGAAAGATTGAGAGCATACGGGAGGAGCCGGGCTTAAGCGTGAAGCTTCCCTTTATACAGCGGGCGGAAAAAATCCAGAACGAAGTGCTCTTATACGACCTTGCGGTCAGCGACGTTATGACCAAGGATAAAAAATCCATGATTGCCGACTGCTTTGTGCTCTGGCGGATAGACGACCCCTATAAATACACCCAGACATTAAGCGCCCAGAAGAGCAACGCGGAATTTAGGATAGACACCATTGTGTACAACAGCCTGAAAAACGTAATCAGCAGCTTAAGCCAGGAGGAAGTAATCAGCGGACGGGACGGGGAACTGGCCCTTGCCATCAGGGACAATATCGGCGATACTTTAAATCAGTATGGAATAGAGCTTCTTGCAGTGGAGACAAAATCTCTGGATTTGCCCGACGAGAATAAAAGCGCGGTTTACGAGCGTATGATTTCCGAGAGAAATAATATTGCGGCAACCTTTAAGGCGGAAGGCGAGGAGGAAGCCAAAGAGATTTCCAATAACACCACGGCGGAGATTATCGTCATGCAGTCCGAGGCGGACGCCCAGGCCCAGGAGACCATTGCAAAGGGCGAAGCGGAATATATGCGGATTTTAAGCGACGCTTACAACGACCCTGAAAAAGCAGATTTTTACCTGTTTCTCCGGGCGCTGGACGCGGCGAAAAAGACCATGACCGGCGACAATAAAACGCTGATTGTTGACGAAACGTCGCCGATTGCGCAGATTTTTTACTAAATCCATTTTAAAATGGGAAAGGAACATAAGATAATGAAGATATCCTACAGGAAAGAGGGGAAGGAATGGCTGGAGGCGCTTCCCATAGGAAACGGCAGGCTGGGCGCCATGGTATACGGCGGGATAAAGGAAGAGCGGGTTACGTTAAACGAGGATACGCTCTGGAGCGGCTATCCGGTGAAAAATTACCGGGGACTTTCCCATGACGATTACAGGCTTGCAAAAGAAGAGGCAAAAAAGGGAAATCATAAGGCCGCGATGGATATTCTGGAGGCAGGACTGAAAGAGGCCGAGGACGCGCAGATGTATCTGCCTTTGGGGGAGCTGAAAATCAAGTTTGACGGCGGCGGAAAGATTGGGGATTATAAAAGGACGCTGGACTTAGAGCGGGGGATTGTTACCGTTTCCTATAAAAGGAACGGGGCGGCCTGCACCCGCACCGTATTCGCCAGCCATCCGTCGGAGTGCGTTTTTTACCGGATAGAATCGGAGGAGCCTCTTTCCTTTCGGGTTTCTGTCACAAGCGGGCTTAAGGCGTCCGTCCGCTGTGAAAAGGAGAAAATCTGCCTGTCGGGACAGTGTCCGGGGCGGGCGGGATTTCCGGTTGACTGCGAAAAGGAGCGCAGAGTACACACTTATCCCGAGACAGATAAGGAAAAGGGAATGACCTTTGGCGGACGGGTTTTCGTGTGGACAAAGGAAGGAGAAAAAAGAGCGGGCGCGGATTACGTGGAATGCCGCGGCGTGAAGAAAGCGGTTCTGGCGGTGATTGCCAGAACCAGCTTTAACGGCTGCGGCAGACATCCTTTTTTGGATGGAAAAGATGTGGAAGCGGCGCTTTTGGAGGACGAGGCAGGGCTTTTGGAGCAGAGGAAAAAATCCTTTTCGGAAGTCTTAGAAAGCCATGTGGAAGATTACCGGAGTCTTTTCGGGCGGGTATCTTTTTTTCTGGGAGAAGAGCCCTGTGAAGAGATATTTCCCGAGGAGCAGTTTTTGCTTTTTCAGAAAGGACAGCGTCCTTTGGGAATGTATCAGGCGCTGTTTGACTATGGCCGGTATCTTCTGATTTCCTCGTCACGGCCGGGAACCCAGGCGGCCAATCTGCAGGGAATCTGGAACAAAGAGCTGATCCCGCCCTGGTTTTGCGACTACACGGACAATATCAACCTGCAGATGAATTACTGGCTTACCGGTCCCTGTAATCTGCCGGAGCTTATCGGGCCCCTTGCGGATTTATGCAGGGAGGCGGCGGCTGCCGGAAGGGAAACCGCAAAGAGCCTGTTTCGGTGCGGCGGAGCCGCGGTTTTCCACAACATTGATATCTGGAGGAAGACGACTCCGGCTAACGGGCAGGCTATGTGGGGATACTGGCCCTTCGGGCTCGTCTGGCTGTGCCGGAACCTTTTTGACCAGTATCTGTTTACGGAGGATAAGGCTTATCTGGAGGATATTTTCGAAATAATGGAGGAAGCTGTTAGCTTTGTGTGTGAAATGCTTGAGGAGACGGAAGAGGGATACACCATTTTGCTTGCCACGTCGCCCGAAAACGAATATCTCTATGAAAAGGAGCGGGTTTCCGTTTCTCTTTATACCGAGAATGTAAACGCCATGATACGGGGGCTTTTTCGGGATTACCTGCGAGCGTGCGAAGCCCTTTCACAAGATGGCAGTCTTCGGGACAGGGTAAAGGAATTTCTTCCCCTTATCGTCAGGCCCCGAATCGGAAGCAGGGGGCAGATTCTGGAATGGGACAGGGAATATGAGGAGGCCGACGAGAATCACAGGCATCTTTCCCAGTTGTATGCATTTCATCCCGGAGACGAGTGGACGGACGCTGATTCCGAAGAATATATGGCGGTCAGGGAAAGCCTGTTAAGGCGTGGGGACGCCGGCACCGGATGGAGCCTTGCGTGGAAAATTTCCATGTGGGCTAGATTAGAGGACGGGGAGCATGTCAGGAAAATAATGGACAATCTGTTTTACAGAGTTACCCCAAAAGAGGGGGCCCCAAGGCAGAGAGGCGGGCTTTACCCGAACCTTTTCTGCGCCCATCCTCCTTTCCAGATTGACGGCAACTTCGGTTACACGGCGGGAGTGGCGGAAATGCTGCTGCAGAGCCACGGGAACGAAATCGTGCTTCTGCCCGCAATTCTTCCTTTCTGGGAAACCGGAGAGGCGAGGGGGCTGCGGGCCAGAGGGGGAATCACGATTTCCGTAAAATGGACGAAAGGCCGGGTTTTGTATGAGCTGTGCGCGGACAAAGATACGGTTATCAGGCTAAGAATCGGGAAAAAGGCCATGGGAGAGGTGCAGCTTCTGGAAAAGCAAAAGCACAGCGGGAGCTGCGAAACCTTTACGGGATGAAGCCGCCACAGATTTTCAGACAATTTTTCAGTTTTTTTTCATAAATCCGCCGAGGAATCTCGTTGCAAAAACGGACGCCCTATGATATAATATTTTTGTGCGCAATGATAAAAAATTAACAATCATTGCGGGGGAATAACTATAATCAGTTTAATCAAACGGAGGAAAGAGATAATGGCAAAGAAAGTAGTTTTAGCCGGCGCATGCCGTACTGCGATTGGCACCATGGGCGGCTCACTGAGCACAGTGCCGGCTGCAGAGCTCGGAGCGATTGTAATCAAGGAAGCTTTAAACAGGGCGGGGGTTGCGCCTGAAGCTGTAGACCAGGTATACATGGGATGTGTTATCCAGGCAGGACAGGGGCAGAACGTGGCCCGTCAGGCTTCCATCAAGGCAGGGCTTCCCATTGAAGTTCCTGCGGTTACCATGAACGTTGTATGTGGTTCCGGTCTTAACTGCGTAAATCAGGCAGCTCAGATGATTATGGCAGGAGACGCTGACATTGTTGTTGCGGGCGGTATGGAAAACATGTCCATGGCTCCCTATGCGGTTCCTCAGGCACGTTACGGATATAGAATGAACAACGGTACACTGGTTGATACCATGATTAAGGATGCTCTCTGGGATGCATTCAACGACTATCACATGATTAAGACTGCGGACAACATCTGCGAGGAGTGGGGACTTACAAGAGAAGAGCTTGACGAGTTCGCATTAAAGAGCCAGCAGAAAGCGGAAGCAGCTCAGAAGTCAGGCGCTTTCGACGCTGAAATCGTTCCCGTTATGGTAAAGAAGAAAAAAGAAATGGTTGAGTTCAAGGTGGACGAAGGCCCCCGCGCCGGTTCTACCATTGAAGGCCTTGCAAAACTCCGTTCCATCAATCCCGGCGGATTTGTGACGGCAGGCAACGCTTCCGGAATCAACGACGGCGCTGCGGCGATTGTTGTTATGAGCGAAGAAAAGGCAAAAGAACTGGGCGTTAAGCCTATGGCTACTTTTGTGGCAGGCGCCCTTGCAGGCGTAAGACCCGAGGTTATGGGTATCGGCCCTGTGGCAGCCACAAAGAAAGTTCTTGCAAAGACAGGCATGAAGATTGAAGATTTCGATATCATCGAAGCAAACGAGGCTTTTGCCGCTCAGTCCGTAGCGGTAGGCAAGGACCTTGGCATTGATGTTGATAAGCAGCTTAACCCTAACGGCGGCGCAATCGCCCTCGGACACCCGGTAGGAGCTTCAGGATGCCGTATCCTTGTTACCCTGCTTCACGAGATGCAGGCAAAGGGCGCAAAGACAGGTCTTGCTACTTTGTGTATCGGCGGCGGTATGGGATGCTCTACCATCGTTAAAATAGAAGACTAAGGAAACAAAAGGAACTTCCGGGACGGCGAGGAGCCATTCCGGGAGTTCTGTATGCGAAAGGACTGCCGCAGAAAAGCCGGCGGCTTCGCAAAAATAGAGAAAAGGAGGAGCTGTAGAAATGGAATTTATCGTGTACGAACAAAAAGGCGCCTACGGCATTATCACCATCAGCCGGGAAAAAGCGTTGAATGCCTTAAACTCAGCCGTGCTTGACGAGCTGAATCAGACATTGGATGCCGTGAACCTTGACGAGGTGAGATGCCTTATTTTAACGGGTGCCGGACAGAAATCTTTTGTGGCGGGCGCTGACATTGGCGAAATGAGCACGCTCACAAAGGCGGAGGGAGAAGCTTTCGGCAAGAAAGGAAACGATGTTTTCCGCAAACTGGAAACTTTCCCCATTCCCGTAATCGCTGCCATAAACGGTTTTGCCCTTGGCGGCGGCTGTGAAATTTCCATGAGCTGCGATATCAGAATCTGTTCCGATAACGCGGTATTCGGTCAGCCGGAAGTGGGACTTGGCATTACGCCCGGCTTTGGCGGAACCCAGCGTCTGGCCCGTTTAGTGGGAGCAGGCATGGCAAAACAGATGATTTACACCGCAAGGAACATCAAGGCGGACGAAGCTTACAGAATCGGCCTTGTAAACGCCGTTTATACCCAGGAGGAGCTGATGCCCGCCGCGGAAAAGATGGCAGCCGGAATCGCAAAGAACGCTCCCATTGCGGTGCGCAACTGTAAGAAAGCAATCAACGACGGTCTGGACGCGGATATGGACGAGGCAATCGTCATTGAGGAAAAGCTGTTCGGCGACTGCTTCGAGACAGAAGACCAGAAATACGGCATGGCGTTTTTCCTTGACAAGAACAAAGAAAAAGTAAAAGAGCCCTTTAAAAATTGTTAACAAAAACAGCGAAAGCCCGTACAGCGCGCGGAACGATATTCGGATGCAAAAGGCAGCCGGAAATTGTTCCGGATAAAATTGTGTCGGAAGGGCTGCAGCGGAACTGAAATAGGAGGATATTGAGATGAAAGTAGGTATTATCGGTGCAGGCACAATGGGTGCCGGAATCGCACAGGCATTTGCAATGACAGACGGATATGAAGTATGTCTTTGCGACATTGAAATGAAATTTGCCGAGGGCGGCAAGGCAAGAATCCAGAAAAACATGGATTTCCTTGTAAAGAAAGAGAAAATCACACAGGAAAAAGCAGACGCTATTATGGCAAAGGTTACCTGCGGTCTTAAGGATATCTGCACAGACTGTGATTTGATTGTAGAGGTTGCTCCCGAAAACATGAAGATTAAGAAGGATACCTTCAAAGAGCTGATGGGTATTGTAAAACCCGACTGCATGTTTGCATCCAACACATCTTCCCTGTCCATCACGGAAATCGGCGCTGGCCTTGACAGACCCATGATTGGTATGCACTTCTTCAATCCTGCCGACAGAATGAAACTGGTAGAGGTGATTGCAGGCGAGAATACTCCTGACGAGATGGTTGAAAAGATTAAAGGAATCTCTGTAGAAATCGGCAAGACTCCCGTTCAGGTAAAGGAAGCTCCCGGTTTTGTGGTAAACAGAATCCTGATTCCCATGATTAACGAAGCAATCGGCATTTATGCTGACGGAACCGCAAGCGTTGCCGACATTGACGAGGCAATGAAGCTTGGTGCAAACCATCCCATGGGACCTTTGGCTTTAGGCGATTTGGTTGGTCTTGATATCGTGCTTGCCATCATGGAAGTACTGCAGAATGAAACAGGCGACCCGAAGTATCGTCCTCATCCTCTTCTTCGCAAGATGGTACGCGCAGGCAAGCTGGGTAAGAAGACAGGCATCGGATTCTACGATTATTCTAAGTAAAAGCTCCCGAAGCAGCAGCCGGATAGCCGTGTAAGCAGGTTTATCCGGCCCGCTGTCCGGTGATAGAACTAAAAAACTGAAAATTTTATGGAGGAATCAATATCATGGATTTTATGTTATCTAAACAACATGAAATGGCTAGAACTCTTTTCAAAGAGTTTGCAGAAAAAGAAGTAAAACCCCTGGCTCAGGAAGTTGATGAAACAGAGGTTTTCCCCAGAGGAACCGTTGAAAAAATGGCAAAGGCAGGTTTTCTTGGTATTCCTGTTCCCAAGGAGTACGGCGGACAGGGCTGCGACCCCCTTACATATGCTATGTGCGTGGAAGAACTCTCCAAGGTATGCGGCACCACAGGCGTTATCGTTTCCGCTCACACATCTCTTTGCTGCGACCCGATTATGACATACGGTACGGAAGAGCAGAAGCAGAAATATTTAGTTCCCCTTGCAAAGGGTGAAAAATTAGGGGCTTTCGGCCTGACAGAGCCCGGCGCGGGAACCGACGCTCAGGGACAGCAGACAAAGGCTGTTTTGGACGGAGACGAGTGGGTGCTTAACGGCTCCAAGATTTTCATCACAAACGGCAAGGAAGCAGACGTATATGTTATCTTTGCAGTAACAGGCGTTGTTACCGACAAAAAGGGCAGAAGCAAAAAAATGATTTCCGCTTTCATCGTTGAAAAAGGAACACCCGGCTTTACCTTTGGTACAAAGGAAAAGAAGATGGGTATCCGCGGCTCTTCCACCTATGAGCTTATCTTCACAGACTGCCGTATTCCGAAGGAAAACCTGTTAGGACAGGAAGGCAAGGGCTTCGGCATTGCCATGCATACATTGGACGGCGGCCGTATCGGTATTGCCGCTCAGGCTCTCGGCCTTGCGGAAGGCGCTCTTGAGAGAACCGTTGAGTACGTAAAAGAAAGAAAACAGTTCGGAAGAGCAATCGGCGCATTCCAGAACACCCAGTTCCAGCTTGCAGACATGGCTACCAAGGTACAGGCGGCTCAGCTTCTTGTTTACAGAGCGGCTATGGCTAAGGCAACCCAGAAAGTTTACTCTGTGGAGGCTGCCCAGGCAAAACTGTATGCGGCAGAAGTTGCAATGGAAGTTACCACCAAGGCTGTTCAGCTTCACGGCGGTTACGGATATATCAGAGAATATGACGTTGAGCGTATGATGCGCGACGCAAAGATTACGGAAATCTACGAAGGAACAAGCGAAGTGCAGAGAATGGTTATTTCCGGCGCATTGCTTAAGTAAAGTAGGCTAAAAAATAAATGATTAAGGAGAGATAATACAATGAAAATCGTTGTTTGTGTTAAACAGGTACCTGATACCAAGGGCGGCGTTAAGTTTAATCCCGATGGTACGCTTGACAGAGGTGCGATGCTTGCCATTATGAATCCTGACGACAAGGCAGGCCTGGAAGCAGCGCTTAGATTAAAAGATGAGTACGGTGCAGAGGTTACCGTTGTAACCATGGGTCTTCCCAAGGCTGAGGAAGTTCTCCGTGAAGCAATTGCCATGGGCGCGGACAAAGGTATTCTGGTTACCGACAGAGTGCTTGGCGGCGCTGACACATGGGCTACTTCCCAGACAATTGCAGGCGCAATCCGTAATCTGGAGTATGATTTGATTATCACAGGACGTCAGGCAATCGATGGCGATACCGCTCAGGTTGGTCCCCAGATTTCCGAGCATCTTGGAATCCCTGTAATTTCCTATGCACAGAAAATCCAAATCGAAGGCGACAGCGTGATTGTTGAGCGTCAGTATGATGACAGATATCATGTGTTAAAGGCAAAAATGCCCTGCCTGATTACAGCTCTTGCAGAGTTAAACGAGCCCCGTTACATGACTCCCGGCGGAATTTTTGACGCTTACAATACAGAAATCACCGTATGGGGAAGAGCAAATCTGGTTGATGTAGAGGATTCCAACTTGGGACTTAAGGGTTCGCCCACCCAGATTGCAAAGGCTTCCGACAAGGTTAGAAAGGGAGCAGGCGAGAAGGTTAATCTTGACCCTACAGAATCCGTAAACTACATTATCGACAAATTAAAAGTAAAACATGTAATCTAATTACTGTCATTGGAGGATATTAAAATGAATATTCAAGATTATAAGGGAGTATTTGTCTTTGCACAGCAGGTAGACAATGTACTTGGTGGAATCGCTTTGGAACTGGTAGGCAAGGGAAAAGACCTTGCAAAAGACCTTGGCACGGAAGTAACGGCAGTTCTGGTAGGCTGTGATGTTAAAGGACTTGCAGACGAGCTGGCTGAATATGGCGCAGATAAAGTTATCGTTGTTGATGACCCGGAGCTGAAAGAATACAGAACAGAGCCTTATGCACATGCGCTTTCTTCTGTAATTAATGAGTTTAAGCCTGAAATTTTCCTGATTGGCGCAACGGCAATCGGACGTGACTTAGGTCCCCGTGTGTCCGCAAGAATACATACAGGACTTACCGCTGACTGTACACAGCTTGACATCGGCGATTTCCCGTTAAATCCTGTTCCCGGAAGAGAGCAGCTTCACAATCAGCTTCTTATGACCCGTCCGGCATTTGGCGGCAACACAATCGCTACCATTGCCTGCCCGGATTTCCGTCCTCAGATGGCGACGGTTCGTCCCGGCGTTATGCAGAAAGCTCCCAGAGAAGCGGGAAGAAAAGCAGAGGTTATCGAGTTCAATCCCGGATTTACTCCCAACGAGAAGTATGTTGAAATCTTAAAGGTTGTAAAGGCGGTTTCAGACGTTGCAGATATCATGGATGCCAAGATTCTGGTGTCCGGCGGCCGCGGAATGGGCAATGCGGAGAACTTCAAGATTCTGGAGGATCTGGCAGAGGTGATCGGCGGCACCGTGAGCTGCTCCCGTGCCGTGGTGGACGCGGGCTGGAAGCCCAAGGATCTCCAGGTGGGACAGACCGGAAAGACCGTGCGCCCCAATGTGTACTTTGCCATCGGCATCTCCGGCGCTATCCAGCACCTGGCAGGCATGGAGGAGTCCGACATCATCATCGCCATCAACAAGGACGACACAGCCCCCATCTTCGATGTGGCTGATTACGGCCTGGTAGGCGACCTGAACAAGATTGTGCCCGCCCTCACCGAGAAGCTGCGCGCGGAGCTGGCCAACAAGAACTAAGGCAGGCGGCTTCACTGGCCTGAAGCGACATGATTCCATGGGTTCTGAAACGGCATTCATGACAGGGCAACAGAAATAGTCAATACTGAGATTAGATATGCTGACTGCGGCGGCAGGAATATTCCTGCCGCCGTTCGCTATATGTAAGTCAGGAAAGTAAAGAGGGTATAGCATATTTGATGAAAGTTTTAGAATTAATTGGAATCATAATTCTTTGTATCGTTATTTTAATTGTAATTTTGCTTGTGTGCCTGGCAAAAATGTCTGCTCTCACAAAAGATTACATCAACAAAATAAAAACAGGCGGCGACATCGAAGCAAAATATCTTGGTTACGGTGCATACGAGACTTCCTATTATGAAGAGGCTGCTGTGCAAGTTTTTGAGAAATATGAAATATATTATCCGAAGGAACTTGAAACCGAAGACAAAGTCTACCCGGTTATTGTTGTCTGCAACGGGACAGGCTGGAAAGCCTCTAAGTCAAAACCTATATATGAGCATTATGCGTCATGGGGCTTTATTGTCATTGCAACAGAAGAAACCCACTCATGGAATGCTTTCGGAGCTGAAATGTGCATCGTTCATTTGCAAAGGCTGAATGAAAATCAGATGATTAACGACAAGAAAAACGTTTTCTATCAGAAAATTGATTTTGATAATGTCGGAATCATCGGACACTCTCAGGGCGGTGTTGGTGTAATCAACGCAATAACAAATACGGAGCATAAGAATACATACAAAGCTGCTGTCGCCCTGTCTCCAACAAATAAGGAACTGGCGCAGGCTCTGGAGTGGCCTTATAATGCCACACTGATAAATGTTCCCATTATGCTTATATCAGGTGAAGGCGGAGGGGATGACTGGGTAGTAACGGGTGAGGGGCTGGCGGCAATTTATGATGATATATCTGCCGATAAAGTGATGTTGAGACGCAAAAATACTGACCATGGAAAGACACAGTATTCGGAAGATGGTTATGTTGTGGCATGGTTTATGTGGCAGCTTCAGAGTGATGAAGAAGCGGCCAAAGCATTTATTGGGGAAAATGCTGAAATTATGACGAATGAGATGTATCAAGACCAGAAAAGTGATTTCCATGAATCAAACTATGTAAGCCGCCGAGTATGGTAACGCCATATCGGCGGTTTTTCAAGCAGAACTGCTCGTTTTATCGCGCATCCCGGTTTGTGTCATCTTTTATGGTGAACGGATGGATTGCTCCAAAAGGTATTGTCCGCATTGCCGGGTACCCCTATCTGCATAGTATACCTTTCAGCAAATACCGGTGGTAATTTCATATTATTTATACAATTTTCCATAGAAAAACTGCTCCTGAAATGAAATGTCCCCTAATATTTTTTCTTCTGCAATATCTTCTCCATTCAAGGATACAATCCACTTATCCTCCACATCATCAAACCGATGCCATACTGCCACTACTTTGCCCTGAAAACTCTTCAGCGGTTTATTTGTTCCAAATAAATAAACATCTTGTTCTGCTCCATCACCGGCAAGTACATTATTTACATATCCATAATTGATTGGATAAATCATCTCCGGATGACCGGGATGAGCGGTGCCCAATGGTCTGTCAACAGTTCCGCTTACCATTTTTCCAATAATATAGCTGTAATCCGGCTCGTCTGCTTCCATGACACAGAAAAAATAATCCAATGTCTTCACAAGCCTGTTATCCTCATACAATTTTCTGATTTCAGAAACTGTCATCCATCTACAGTCAGCAACTTCGTCCGTTGTTGCATCTTCCAAATGCAGGTCTCCATCGTATTCAAAAAGCCATACATCCATAATATCATTAAATTTTTTGCTTCCATATTTATCATCCGTGCCCCGGAGTTTGGTAAAAAGAAGTTTTCCGTTTTCGGGTTTTAAATCCAGTCCTACTTCTTCTTTTGCTTCTCTGAGTGCCCCGTCAATACTGCTTTCTCCCATCAAAACAGAACCTCCAACACACTCCCACATAAGCGGAAATGCTGGTCTGCTGGCTGAACGCTGGGAAATAAGATATTCTCCTTTGCGATTTCGTATCCATACATGCACCACCAAATGGTAGAAATCTTTTGGAATCTGTTCTCCCCGAATCTGCACTTTCCCTGTCTTTTCTCTATATTTTGTGTACAAGTCCCATTTTTCCATATTTAACCCCATTTCTGCGCGGCCTTTTGCGCATGTCAAGTTTGTGGATGCCGCGCAGACACAAACTTGGGATTGAAAATTTTCAATTTTCAATCTGATTCCTCCGGATTTTTAAGCTGTCTGCCGCAAATTAATCATAGCATATTTTATGATATTTATCATTAAAAAGCTGTCCTTATTCTGCTTTTGATTATCTTTCCCATGATTTTCTCCATTTAGCCGCTTATTCCTCATACACGATATGGGTACTGTGGGACTTGTGATAGTCCTGTTAAACTTTCTTATTCAAATGTAACCGTACAGACTGAATGCGCATCCATCCTCAGGGAGACTGCGTCTCCCTCTTCCACCAGGCTCACCTGTATGTCCTTTTCCGCGCGGTTCAGCAACACCACGGCCCTGCTGTTATCAGCATTTTTTATCATCCGGTTTCCTGAACGTGTTTGAAAATTGCTTTCCGGCAGCTGTGCGTCACACAGACACACTCTAAAAAAGCGCCGCAAATGCATGATTCCCTCCGCATCTGCAGCGCCAAACCGTATGTTTCTTTTCATTTTTACGCAAATACATCCAGCCTTTTATAAGGAACCGGATTTTCCGGATCCATATCCTGTAGCAAAACCTTTTCCGCCTCCTGCGCCGGCGCATCCATTTTCATTTCTTCCTGCACCTTTGCAATATCTTCCGTCATTTCGGAGACTTCCTCCGTCATCAGTTCCTCCAGTTTCCCGGTTATTTCTTCCAGGCTCTCCGAAAGCGCGCCTTTCTCTTCGTCAATACCCATCGCTTCCTCTGCCATTTCCTTTTTGCGCTCTTCGGGTGTCTTGTATTCGCTCTTTTCAATGGCCTTGGCCAGCTGCTCTCCGCGTTCCTTCGCTTCATCCAGCGAATGCATCAGCTGCTCACGGTTGTATTCCTGTTTCACCGCGGCAATCTGGTCCTCATACGTGTGAAACATCTCCAAAACCCTGGCGGCCTCCTCGGCGCTGCCGCACTGGATATTTTTCAGGCTGTCTTTCCGGCTTTCAAAAAAAGCAACCTGGCTGTCCCGCTTCTCCTGCCTCTCCAGCTTTTGCTCCGTACTTTTCATCATGCCCGATATCCTGTTGTTTCCCATATACATACGGCCTATGCCCTGGAATCTGATATTCATACACGTCCCCTCCTATTCGTTTTTCTGCCTTCTGTCCGTAGCCCTCCGGACCAGACGGCGTTTTATCCTTCTGTATTCTATATCGGCCGGGGAAATGATTTCTTCACGAAAATGTCATAAACCGTGTATTCTCTACAGCAGCGGCGCAACAGCTTTCATAAGATATCCCGTGAGCATGACACTCCACTTTTCATCCTTCAGGTTTTCCCTTGATATCTGACGGCATTTTGCCAGTGTCTCCTGGAAATCCTCCTCAATCCCGGGAACACAATCCGCTCCATACATATAGACCGCACATTCAAAATGATGATAGAGGCTGCGGTAATCCAGATTGATGGTTCCCACCACCGCTTCCCTGGAATCGCTGACACACACTTTCGCATGGACAAATCCCGGCGTATATTCATAAATTCTGATCCCGGATTCCAGTAAGGATGCGTAATGGGTTTTTGCCAGGGCATAAGGAATTTTTTTGTCGGGAATGCCCGGCAGGATCAGGCTCACCTCCACCCCTCTCTCCGCCGCAAATTTCAGCGCATTTTCCAGCTCCCCATCCAGAATCAGATAGGGTGTCATAATATGCACATACTCCAGGGAACGGTTGAGAATATCCATATAAACCCGTTCTCCCACCTTATCATTGTCCAGGGGGCAGTCCCCATAGGGAACCACGAAGCCCTTTGCCTTCTCTGCCGGAAATGCCGGGCAGGAAAGAAACCGGGCATAATCCGTTTCCCTTTCATCAATTCCCCACATTTGCAGAAACATCAGGGTGAAACTTCTCACCGCCTCCCCTTTCAGCATCACTGCAGTATCCTTCCAGTGCCCGAACTTTACTTTCCGGTTGATATATTCGTCTGCCAGATTCACTCCCCCGGTGAAGGCTGTGTGTCCGTCAATCACAAGGATTTTCCTATGGTCCCGGTAGTTATAATGGGTGGAGACAAAAGGTGTCACCGGCGCAAAAATTTTGCACTGGATTCCAAGGGCCTTCAGCCGTTTCGGGTAATCATGGGGCAATAGGGCAAACTCGCAGGTGCCATCATACATGACCCGGACGTCCACTCCCCGGGCGGCTTTCCGGGCCAGTATTTCCAGCACGCTCCCCCACATGAGCCCTTCGTCCAGGATAAAATATTCCATAAAAATAAAATGTTCTGCTGCCTCCAGCTGTTTCAGCATCTCCTCAAACTTATCCTCCCCCAGGGGAAAATACGTGACTGCCGTTTTGTCAAATACCGGATAACAGCCGCTCCGGTGCACATAGCGGGCCAGCGCCGCAGCCCCCTGATTTTCCGCACAAAACCGCTCCAGCACATTCCCATCCTGCGGGATCATATTCCTTGTATCCGTAATCATTTCATTCACACGTGTTTTCAACACCCGGTGCCCGAAATTTCCCTGTGTATAAAGAAACAAAAGCACCCCGAACACCGGCACCAGCAGAAGTACTATCAGCCAGGTAATCTTCGCAGTGGGATTGATTTTGCTGTTCAGAAGTCCCACCACCATCACAAAACTCACCAGCACGGTTCCTCCAAAAAAGTGGGGCAGAAATTCTTCAAACCACTGAAAAACTCCCAGCAGAATCACCACCTGTATCACCAGTAAAACCAACATCAGTCCAAACCGGCTGAATATGGCGTGGACCATGCCTTTCTGTCCTTTTTTTAAAAGATAAAGTCCTTTGCTTTTGTAATCTGTCTGCATTTTTCACCTATTCCCATTCACTCTTGTACCGTTCATCCGGCAGCATTTCCCCAGAAGGATTACGTTGTCCCGCAGATACGCCGGCAGCCGCCCAAACTACATCACCACATTTTACTTTTCAGGAATTCTCTCCCTGTCTATGTTAAGATGATAGCCCCTGTGTCATATATTGTCAAGCATTGCCCGCCTTTTCCTGCCGCTTGCTTTCCCGCCCAAAATATGATATCCTTATATCCGGCCGGGAAATCCCCTGTCATAGGCAATCAAAGCCCCCGCTGCAGGCATGGCTATTTTCCTCATTGCTCGCGGGAATAAAAATCACACAGCATATTTCTTTACGGAGGTGTCAGAATGAACAGTCACATCGCAATTCCTTCCATCCTGAAAGTGGGAAAAGGAGCCCTGGACAATCTGGGAAATGATATTGTATCGGCAGACATGGACAAAGCAGTGATTTACTTTGGAAACGGGCTGATCGATATGTTTGGCAATAAAGTCATGGCTTCCCTGAAGAATGCGGGCGTGACGGTTCTGGAATACCGGGAACTGGATTCTATCAATATGGAAGACATTGTGGAACTGGCTTTTTCCATAGACAACAAAGCGCAGGTGATCATAGGCCTGGGGGGAGGGAAAGTCATAGACGCCGCAAAATATGCGGCCTTTCTGCGCAGGCTTCCCTTTATCAGCGTTCCCACCTCATCCTCCAGCGATGGCTTTTCCAGCGCAAGTGCATCCCTGACCGTGAACGGGAGAAGAACATCCGTTCCAGCATGCATGGCATATGGTATCATAGCCGACACTGATGTCATAAAAAGCGCTCCCGAAAAATTTCTCTATTCCGGCATCGGCGACATGGTTTCCAAAATAACGGCGCTCTATGACTGGGCCTTTGAAGCGGAAAAGGGTTATGCAACTGTCAACGATTTTGCGGTCATGATTGCTAAAAAGGCCGTCAACAGTTTTGTCCGCACACCCTTTCAGAATATTCATGAGGATTTATTTTTGCGGGAGCTTCTGGATTCCCTTGCCATGAGCGGAATCGCCAACGAAATTGCAGGAAGCAGCGCTCCCACCAGCGGCAGTGAGCATCTGATCTCCCATGCCCTGGACAAAATCCCCGGCCTGCGCGATTTCTATGGATTTCCAGAGCAATTCTTCATCCACGCTCTGCCGCCCGTTTTCTCCATACGTCACATTGGACAGCACACTTCCCCTGAACATAACTGCCCGCTGTGAGACATATCCCAATTTCCTGTGAAGGGCCTCCTGGGTATATTCTTTAATGTTAATCCCGTCAATACAGATTTCCCCATCGGTCACATCGTAGAAACGGGGAACCAGGTTAATCAGGGTACTTTTGCCGCTTCCGGTAGAACCTATGAAAGCCGCTGTCTCTCCCCGATGGACGGTAAAGCTGATGTCTGTGAGAATCGCTTCCTCCGCATCCGGGTAGCGGAACGATACGCGCTTAAATTCAATTTCTCCCTGCTCGAATAATTCAGAACCGCTGATTTTACCATCCTTTATTTTTGTCTCCGTATCAAGCACCTCATTGATACGCTTTGCAGACACAACCG